>Ga0065711_1028224_pt1 | contig 42803 bp, 18 predicted proteins | sample Hoacrofraction12_FD_59098 | JGI IMG/M metagenome (GOLD analysis project Ga0065711, IMG submission 59098) | Hoatzin crop microbial communities from Cojedes, Venezuela - Epithelial fraction 12 v2 (version 2) | ecosystem: Host-associated > Birds > Digestive system > Esophagus > Crop | place...
CCCCCCTTTTTTTTTTTCTTTTTGCTTCCTTGTAGAAACTCTTTTGGAGTGTCAGAAAAGGAGGTTATTTAGTGGTGAAGAAACTATACTATTCTATGAAATATAAAATTTAAGGTCCCTTTTTAAATAATAAGCTCCCAGTATTCTGTCTGGAGCCATTGGATCTTTTTTGACGGGCGAGATGCATCATAAAATAAGTTTGACTGTATGAGGAAAACACAAAAATTCAAACCCTCTAACCAGCCAAATAATACAGTTTGCAAAAATCTGATTAAAATGGACAACTACTTATCAAAGCTTTATGCTGAAGGCATTAGACTATTGAATTTGTTGCACAGTAAATGGATCTGGGCTTAAGCTGCCTGTCTTTTGATGTGTAATGGATCACTGTTGGTTTTTTGGCAGTTTAGTTGCAATTTGCTTTGATGAAATGAAGTCCTACATGATTTGCTAGCCTCAGCACAATGTCAGTGCTTACATTTTCTTTGGCAAAAATTAATATGGTTCATTGCCAAAACCAGATCAATGAACAGAACTGGCAACTATAAGAAAAAAAAAAAAGAAAACAATTGTTTCTTCCTATCACTTTTTACACAGGGCCCACAAGTTACTATGTGCTAGTTGTTCTGTAACTTCATCAAAACAAGTGTTTGCATAAAGGTCTATGTTTATGAGAGAGTAAAATGTGTACACGTTCACATGTATTTCAAAAATGAATTTAAAATATGTAGTAACTCTAGTTCAGAGATTTATCAGAGAAGCAAAACGAACTGTCCTTTCACAGATGTGGACAGAAGTGTTTTGAAATGCAGGATTTGGCCTGAAAGTCAGGACACTTAAGGCTCAGCGTTAGCTTCCCTGACACAAAATTGCCCTGTGATGCAGCTTGAGTACTTGAAGTGGGTATACTCAAATACGTTCAGATATTTCTGACCAAAGATATAAATGACTTGATAAATCTCATATCTTGTACAAGACTGCAACATATGAAATACACCTGAAATATGCAGTTCCCTTTATCTAATAATAGAGAGACGCATTGTAATTGCCCAGAGAAGCTGTGGCTGCCCCTCCCTGGCAGTGTTCAAGGCCAGCTTGGATGGGGGTTTGAGCACTGTGGTCTGGTGGAAGGGGTCTCTGCCCATGGCAGGATGTTGGAATGAGGTGATCTTTAAAGGTCCTTTCCAACCCAAATCATTCTACGATGCTACTAATGAGGTACCTCTGCGCTGTCCCTAGGGATATATCTTTCTATAAGTTGGTTTCACAGTAACTCTAAACAGCAGTAAAGTAAAAAATGTCCTAATCTAAATGTTGTCTATATAATCCTAAACGAAAAAAAAAACAAACCACCCAAAACTAAAGCGTAAGAAGCTAGAGTCTGGTTGACCAGCTCTGCAAAATTTTAATTTTTCTTCAGGATAAACCATATTACTTGAAAATAATAATTCAAAATTTAAAGGAGAGACTGAGAGGAGAGAAAGGAGACTGTAAGAAGAACTCTCGGGAGCAGACTAATTATAGCACTTAGCTTGGTCGTGGGAGATGTGGCATGCTCGTCTTCCAAGGGATATTTAATTATTGACACAAAATAGAACATCTCAGACAAGAGGAATTGAGAGAGATGCCGTGGAGGTTCTCGTGTTCAAAGACTGAGATTTACTGCGCTAATCTCACTTCAAAAAACAAACCCCAAGCAACAACTCATGCATCTTGGATAAATACCCTTCCCAGTGACCACTGGCTGTTCTGAAATGGATGGACTTCCCATCTGTGATGAAATTCTTGCACCTGTATGTATGCTTCCACTGAAGTGCTGTTTGATTTGGGGGTTTTTTCTTTAAATATAATGCTGTTAAACATAAGCAAACCTGCTTTATCCGAAAATTTCCAGGAGGACAAGTTGATTCAGTCATTGTATCTAATCATATGTATTAAAACATTCTTCATTTCTTGGTATTTATGAGAAGATAAGTACAATTTTATCATTGCAAACTGACATATCTTTGTGCTTATTCTTCTCCAGTTTTTGGGTCATCTATCTCTTTAGAATGATATAGGTCATGTGAATCAATATATTTTGGCAGTTGTTTTTCTCTGGAAGAGTTTAACATTATTCTTAATTTTTAGACATTCTAAATTTCATTGTACCTTACTATTAAAGTCTATATATTCTTATTCTTTATGCAGGTGTTGCAAAAAACTACAGCCATTTACTAATAATTTACTGTGGTGGAAGGACTTAAGCTGGTGTTGTAAATTTAGCACATAGTACACCTGGTGTTAAATTTGAAAGGTGGTAACTTTTCCAGGGGATTTTATTGTTTTAAAATTTCTTTTTTTTTTAAATTATTGCATAAACTGTACAATGAAAACTAAACAATCCTGTAAAAGTTCAAGATCACCAGCTTTGTAACATGTAATAAGCAGTATTGTCAATAACACAGATCCCAAAGTATTTACCAGGCCCAAGTCTATAATCAAATTATGTTCAAAAGAATACGGTTTTAAAAACCGTGAGGTTTCTCCATGTTAAACTCATGTGTTTCAACCATTAAAATGATTCACTGTGGTCAGACTTTATTACCTTCTAATTTATAACTAGATGGGCTGAAAATAATTGTGGTGGGTTGTTTTAATTTTAATTTTTTTTAATGAAAACTGAGATGTTCGTATTGTCATGTCTCTGGAAACTCGGACATAAACTGAAATGACAGACCAAACCAGTGCAATTTGGCAAGACTCGTGATAAACTGCTGTTAAGTGGTACTGTCAAGAGTGGACTGCAGATAACGCAGAAGAGATTAGTTTGATTTGTTTGGTTTTCTTTAATAATGGTAACTGTTTCACTTAAAATAGTTATGATGCTGTTGGTCAGCTGTACCGTTCCTAGGAGATTATGGAGGAGGGCAGTGTTTCTGCAAGATCATCAAACCTCTCGATAAGAACTGAGCTCAAATGCTTCTAATCTGCATTTAATCCTTTTTTGAAAAGGCATCTGAAAGTAGTAGCTCCAAGGTATCTCTCTTTATGAACAATTTATGGCTCTCAAAAATAGAAATTTAGACACACTCGGCTGCTTTTACAAGTACTAGAAGAGCTCCTTCAGGAGTCTCGGGGTCTTAATATAAAAAAAAGTCATTTTCTCAAGCTAACAGACTGAGAATTTTACTCAAAATAGTGTTTGAGCTTTGATCATTCAGTACCTCTTGGATTGCAGAAACAAAAAAATGCAGGATTTTTTTCATAAAATCACAGAGGGGAAAAAAGCTCTTTTTTAAAATGGGCACTGTCAATTTGTGGTTTTTCCTGGGTATCAGAATACTTTCCCTAAACTCTATTTTTTAAGTTTCTAGTCTCTATGGTCTTGAAGAACCTTTTCAAAACGTGAACTGAGCGTAAGTGAATGTACTGACTCCTTTTGTTTGCAGGGAATCAAAAAACTTCTATTGAGATGTTAGAATTGTTACACACTTAAATGAAGGGATAGATACAAATTTAGAATTCTGGGGCAACTGAGAGGAAGTTTTGATCTGATACCTGTTACATTTCTATATAAGAAAGTCTTTGCTTTAAAAGTGTCAGCTTTTTATAAAATGTTAGATTTTTGAAGGGCATTGGAGGAATTGATTTATTTTTTTCCAGCCTTGATTCTTTTTGGATGTAGGGGAGAGGAAGAAGAGGGTTGCTCATGTTATTTTTATGCATCTATGTAATTGTTGTTCTACTTTTTCCATATAAATATTTCAGAAATTAGAAGTATCAATAAGGTGTTATTCAACTAGTTTAATTTTTTTTTATATATAATTAATTAAGTCCATACCTGCATGGGCATGTTTGAACTGTATCATCCAAAAAAGTTTGCTGCACAGACTTGCCTTTGTTTCAGATTTAGTTAGCAGATATGGGAAGAAGGTGAATTACCGACTGTGGCTTTTTGCAAATAAAGGGATTGTGCTGAAGTTCTGTTGAATCATACAAAAGGCTTTGTTCTGGGAAAATATGTGAAGTGGTTAGAGTTAATACAGGCTTAATGGCTCTATATATTCAGTACAGTAGTCATTTGCTTCTAATCTACCAAGGGACTGAAACAGAAGACCGCTTGCGCTGTTAATGTGCAGATTATAACTGCACCGTCAGTGGCAGAGCACCTGTCTCGGGGTTGCCTTGTTGGTGCTAACCGTGTGCGTGTCACCCCTTCTAACAAAGGCTTTCCTCATTCAGAAACACCTGTCCTCCTGGCCGTGTTTTACCCTGTGGAATAGCCCTGCAGCGTGTTATTGTTGTTAGTGACATGGTATTATGGCTCTTATAGTTAAGAAAAAGCTACAGCTTTAGAGTCGGGTATGTAAGCAGATATGGTGTATGTTTGGTCTTTCTGGTGTTTAATATGCCTGGAACCGTGATAAGAAACCAAAGTATGCATTGAGAAACTGCTTAAACGAGAGATCTCCCAGGAAGACGTCAGTGCTGTTGGCAGTCATGTTGATGAATCAGTAGGTGGACTTCCTTTCTGAGTCAGCAGTGTTCAGTTGCCTTGGAACGCTTTTACATAGCTCTTTGTCGTAAGATTGTTTTGATCAGAGAGTGGTTTTGAGATTGTAGGTGATCAGCAAAAGGAATTTTAACTTAATTTAATGTTTGAAATGATGAATGCTGAAAGCTCTTTCTTCCAGCCCTCTCCAGGAGTCAGAGAGGAAGTATGTTAGCCAAGCTGTTGAGAAAATGAATAATTTGTTAGTGTTAGGACGTAATAGTGTTTGATCATAGAATCATACAATGGTAAGGGTTGGAAGGGACTTTAAAGATCATCTTGTTCCAAGCCCCCTGCCACGGGCAGGGACACCCATCCACTAGACCAGGTTGCTCAAAGCCCCATCCAAGTTGGCCTTGAACACTGCCAGGGAGGGCGCAGCCACAGCTTCTCTGGGCAACATGTGCCAGGGCCTCACCACCCTCATAGCAAAGAATTTCTGTCTTATATCTAATCTAAATCTGCCATCTTTCAGTTCAAACCCACTACTCTTTGTCCTATCAGTACAGGCCCCAGCTTTATCCCATGGTACTCTACCAAGCAGGTCCCTCAAGAGGCCAGGGTCTGCTCTCATGAAGTCCCAGGCAGTGAGCTTGCTGTGTGCCCTCCTCGCTGCCCTAAGGATCTTGAACTCCACCATTTCATGGTCACTGCAACCAAGGCTGCCCTTGAGCTTCACATTCCTCACCAGCCCCTCTTTGCTGGTGAAAACAAGGTCCAGCAGAGCACAAGGTCTTCTTGCTCAGTGTCATCACCAGAGTATAAATATTTCTCATCTGTAGATGGTATAAGCGTTTTTAAAGTGTCATTGAACTACCTTTGATTTTCTACTTGTTTTTTCCGCTTTTTGGTCTTGTGCAGGAGGTTGTATGTGCAGTGAGCTGGTTCAGTGGAAGGGGGAGGTCATTGGCAGAGCTAGGGGATTGGTGGGATTTTGGTTTGATACAGAAACAGATAGCCCACCCACCTGCCACGTTTTCCTTCACTCTTTACTAAAAGAGAACAGCGGTGTCTTCAAGGGAGGCTGAGCATCAGGGCAGTGGGGCTGGGAGTTCAGTGCAGTGGAGGAAAGGAGCTGGGCCTGCGGGTGGGAGGGAGAAACTGCTCATCCCAGACTGAAGACTTAAGCTGTTGTTACATCTAAAAAGCATGTGTTAAAAAGGTAATTTCTCCACATATGCCTTTCGAATTTTCTGCTCTAGAATAGATTATAGAAAGGTATATTCTAGAATATATTCTGGAATGGTATATTCTAGAATATAAAGCGTTTTGTTTTTTTTTTTAAATAAAGCAACATAGGACTGAATCTGTATAGATCAATAGTAAGTAGAATTCAGGAGGTAGGGAAGGAAAACACATTGGAAAACAAAAAGAAAAGGAGAGGAGTTTGTATTTCAAGGGCACAATTTACCTGGCCAGAATCTCAGCCAGATTCTGCACTACTCACTCACAGAAAAAACCCTTTGCCTTTTGCAAAGTTTGCTGCTAGATTTTATGTAGTTCATACATGGTATAATTTTTTTCTTGCAACACTTAAAAAATTGCTCGAAACCCAATATCTACTTTCAACTTCTTCCCATTCCATCATATTTTAAAATGTGAACTAAAACTGCGTACTAACATAAGGACATGGGGTTGCAGCAATACCTCTTACAAATCTCTTTAGCCAGGGTAGTAAGTGATTCCCTGGTGGTTTGTCCAGTTTTGGGTTTTGGTGGTTTTCATAATAAACGTGTTTGTAGCAGAAAAGAGGAGAAATTATATACGAACGAACAGTTATAATACAGAACATAAGCTGAAGTTCCTCATTCTCCACCCTCTATTTTTTGTGTCTGTGTATAAGACGAATCCAGAATGAAACTCTTACAGCCTTAAACCTTCGCAAGGAACCGTATAAAGCGTGTGGGAAGGCAGACCATTTAAGAAGTCCCCACCCTTAAGAGAGCATCTGTAAGAAGATGCTGTTGGGAGATACCACAGGATAACAAAGCCAGGTAAACGATGCAAAGACTGTGGACCCAGAGGAAGGGACGACTTTTAAACGTTATCTTTTAGATAAAGTCTTCACGTTAGGTAAAAAGAAAACCAAAAGCCATGACACCAGAGAGTGAAAGTTAAAGGACCTGACATAGTGTTGTTACTAGCAAGAGAAGAGGTCAGCTGAGGTAACAGTTGATTTCAAGGCCAGATTTAGTGGTCACTGCTGTATGATTTTTAGAAGTAAGGGTTGTAAACAAGGCTATTAGAGTTATACTGGAAGTTGGTTCTGCAAGCCTTTAATCATATGATTGTATGATTGTATCTTTAAACCACATTAAAAAGGCTCATAAAAAAGCTTTCAGTTTTAGAATTATAGCCACATAGCAACACAGGAAAACTCACCTGCAGGAAACAAGTTTGCTGAATAGATCAGTCTTTGCATCCTTACAGAGAAACAGCTCTTTTCATCCTACCCCTCAAAAACCAGAAAAAATACTACACGTAACGGCTTGTTGTGTAAAAATAACTTTTTACCTTTGCTTGCTCCACCGTTGTCTACACCATTGCTTGCCACATCATTACTTTTCTACATTGGTCTTTAGCGATAGTTGCAAAGCACTGATTCCGTTTCATACCTCATGTGCATTTCTCATCATTTGGTACATGGAGTTAAATTATAATTGCATAGTAACAATACTCACAACATGCCATCAGCGTTTTCTTGATGATTACAGTATGGAAATCACCAATGCCTGTAATTGATGGTATCAAAGACTTCTGTGCCTTTCTCTGAAATACCAAAGTGTAAAGAAACTTCCGTGTAGCAGTGCAGCCTTGCACCAAATTGTGAATCAAGTTTTCACCTGTAGTAGTGTGTAACAATACTTGCACAGATTGAGAGCTCTGATTAGAATTATATTTTGAAATAGCCCCTGGAAAAATATGCTGGTTTTATTTTCTGTTTTCTGATAAGTTGAGATATATGCTCTTGTATAGAATTATCAGCAATTTCAAGTCCATACAATGACTGAAATTTAGTCAGTGCTACAATTTACAGTCACTGCTCAGACTTCCGCTCTCTCTAGTTTTCTTTCATACACTAACTAAAGGCAGCTTTTTGTAGTCACAAATTCGTATAGAAAGCTGGGTGATTAAGTAGGTTTAGACTTAATCCTAATGATCAAAAAAGTCATTTTTTCAGTCTTCCAGTTGGTATGAGAGATGTTTTCCTGTGGCTATCAGTCAAAGCTGTCAATTTTGGCAAAACAACTGAAGGACAAACAATGCCAGAGAAAAAGGAGGAAAAACATGCTTACAAGGGTGACTTTCAAAAGTACTACATTGCTTAACTCCATCAACAATAGTTTTCCCCCTTCCTATTTAGTGTGGTTTCCTCACATTGACTTGGTTCGTTGATGTCCAGGGTTTGATATTTCATTTAATCGCCACAAGAAAGCTTCTGATGTAGTTGGTAGTAAGCTGTGCCTAATTACTGATTAGACAAGGTGACTCGAGGTATAGCGAGCTTTTGCAAAGCCTCATGCAGATCTCTGAAGGTACAGTGGTCCACCTTGAAAAGGCATGCTGTTTATGGCTACTTCTCTTTAGAAGTCTCTGAAGCAGCTTTGGCTTTTCCTGGACTTACAGAGCTTGACCGGTGAATACAAGGCTTCAGTCATTCGCAGGCATCAGCAACTCTCTGTGCTCTGTGTTTGTGCTGGGAACGGAAGTGGAAATATCGCAATTCTGGAAATGATCTTTGTATTACAAAAGATTTAAGGAAAAAACCACTGCATGAGGTAACGTTAAATAGAAGATGAGAGCTGTAGTGTCGAGTACTGCAGCAGAAAACTGTTTTTGCAGTTAATCAGATGCATTTAGCAGTGATTCTTTTCCCTTCTGAAGACTGTCTTGTTTTCGTACTGTTTTAAAGTATGTTCCTTGACAGGCATTCAAATGCTTTTTTGTATGCTGAATGATTTGACCATTTCTTCTTCATTCATTTTTTTTCTTGAATGAAATTTCACAAGGCTTCACTGAAGCCAAGAGCTTTCCATTTTTTCAGAGACTGCTTCCACAGCTGCATCCCCCTTTGCTGCATGTGTGGATTCTTGTGACTAAGATCCTAAACCACTGAAAAGGGAGGTAGTTGTTTCTGTGTTTGTGGGGTTCTGCTATTTGAAAATTTAGGAATAGTAACAGCAAAGCTGAGTAGATGGACTTACCCAACCCATTCAATCATAAAACCTTAGCAAGGGGAAGTAGGCTCTTTTAATTAGTCCTTCTTTAATCTCTCTTTCAACATTTATTGACGTGACTGTTTGCTGTGTAGGTTGCATCTTTGACTCTAATGTCCAAATGACTTTGTCCGTCATACAATCTGGCGTTAATCTGAATGTGTAAGGTAAATAATTTCATTGCATGTAATCCATTTCCAAAGACAGTAGTTCCTTTTAGTCGTTTCTTTAGACATGGCAATAAAGCTTGAAGTTCCTTTAGCAGCAGAGTTAGTGTGTGTAATATTGTAGCAACACACTATGGATTGCGGGATCGGGCCTAAATTCTCAGAAGGTCCATGTCTGCAACTTTATTCATTCCTGAGAGCATTTGCTAGTGTTTTTTTACCCCAAACCCTTATCTCCAGAAATACATTTCCAATTTCAACATTGAATAGACACAGTATTTTGTTTACCCTATTATATTATTATTTTATGGTGTTTTTATCACCATTCTTTGGTTTCTATCTTTTTTCCTTGACAGTTTCTCGGATGTTCTCTTACGTTGCTGTTCCGTTAACAAATTGCTGATGGGAATGGGTGAGGACTACAGGATTTTGAAGTAAAGCGAAGAGCAGCAGTGAAATTGGTTTGCTTGGGTTTTGGGGTGGTTTTTTGTTTTAAACAAATACCAATAAGAAATAGAAAATTGTTTAGTTCAAGAAGACAACATTTGACAGTATATATATATATTTTTTTTTTTTTTTAAAGTTTGTTTTTTACAGTTTTGTTTTGTGGTGTTCCAGATACAGGTCTGGGTTAACTGTTGGCAAATGCTTACTTTTTACTGTTGTAGACCTTATTTGATTTCTTCTTCTTACAAGTAATTAATTTCCCTGACGTTGAAAAATTGTAGATAGATTATTTTCTAAGTTAATTATACAGATTCTGGCTATGGTTTTGGGGCCATGTCTTGTCTCTTTTGTTCTTTATATAAGTTAGTGCCATGCGCAGGTAGAGATTTTTTTTTTGTGTGTGTGTGTAGGTGCTGTACCAGACAGTGCAAGAGTCTTTGCTTGCTTCTTCATCTCACTTACCTTGATCACTTTCTTTATCCCGAGGTGGGATGAGGTATTACTAGAACAGAGTTCCATCTGAAGTTATTTGGTTCCAATTCTTCACCTGGAGATAAAGAGCCTTCTGTCACAACTGAAACATATGAACATAGAAACAACAACAACAGAAGTAATTACGATATGCTGCATTTCAAGGCACGACACAATAAGCAGAGGCTTTCCCTGGGCCTAGCAGTGGACATGGAACTACAAGTAATCAGCCTTCTCATGCTGTGCTGTGTATGATAGGGGGACCATGCTCTAGGGCTGGGTTCTTTTTGCCTTTGAGCAGTTTTGCTTTTGATCTAGTTTGCTTGTCAGTTAGCATGATTTGATTGCTTGACAGGTCAGTCACTCGTTTCTCTAAAATGACATGCCAGTAGGCTCAGTGATGGCTCTTGTCTCCAATCAGGGTACGAGGAACTTGAAAATGAGAACACTGACAACTGGAAGAATAGTTTGCAGGTAACTGTTACCAACATAACTCTTTGCTCAGTGTGACTGTAGAGCCAATCATCCATCCACTGGAAATCAGTCAGAGTTATCCTTTTACTAATACGCAGAAAGTGAGTTTTATTTTTGTTGACCTTTAATGGGAGGTGATTTACGTGACTGCTAGGTAATCAGGAGGAAGGACCTTTCAGATTGGAGGAAAAATATATACATGTATATCTACACGCACACATTCCTTGCATTTAATGCTATGCATTTAGCTATAGAAAATGGCACACTGTGTTAGAAAGTGAGGCTGTTTTTTCGACTAATGAAATTAAATACTGAGTTGCAAGAGTTGCATGCACTTTTAATTGGTCTTATTGCCAGGCACTCTCCCAGAAAACCTAATTAACTTCAAGCTACAGAGCACCATTAACAGATGGGACTTTTTCTCTTGTCTTTTTCACTAATTAGAAAATATCAGTCTTTTCAAATTTATTGATTGAACAGAAATTTTCATTTTGTTGTCAATATGCCAGTGGAAAGTTGAGGGAAAAAAATTTTGTATAAGGAAAGAAAAATGAAGCTGAAATATTAACTCATATTAGAAACACGTACAGAACAGGACATAACAAAGATATTTCCTTTTTTAAAATTCTTCCCCAAATGAGATTGGGAATGTGTGTGGGAAACAAGTACATTAAGATATTAATTTTCTCTGGTTTATTTCCTGCTTGATTTTTCGTATATCTGAGTCTGATGTTTACTCTGATTCCTGAATTTTGAGCCCACAGCATCCCTTTAATAAGAAAGACTCTTCTTAATTTCAAGCAGTCTGCTCAAATGAGATGTAGTCTGTTAAAGCGTATGTAACAAAGTTGAGTCTTTTACTGGAGGAAGAATAAAATGCAGCTGATGGCAAGCAGGCTGAATTCGCTAATTCTGTTTTACATGGTTTTATTCAGGGATGGTACGTATCCTACTCCCAGTGACCTGTTTTCTTAGTTACTACAGTTATGAATAGTTAGGAAAGCTCACAGTGATTCAGGCCTTTACCACACATCTTACCTGTACCTTTCAGATTACACTCAAGTTACTGTTCTGATGCAGAAGTTTAACATGTGGGAGCTGAATACGTAGCCAATTTTTTTTTTTTGGTAACTCTTCTGTATCTGCTGTATCTGTTTTCTCTCCTGGCAATTTTGTTTGTATATTTCTTATCACTATTATGCAGGTCTGTAAAGGAAATGTATTAAGTATGAACTCTACTTTTGAAGACATATTTACAATAAATATGTAATTTTAGTTTCAGTAATAAAGTAAAACTCTGCTATACTTGGTAGTGACTTAATGGGACCAAAAATAGAATTCCAGAAAGATAAACAAGAAGCTGATCTTAGAAAGAGATGTTGACACCTTTCTGTTGAAATAAAATGCTTTAATAAATAAAGTCCCTTTGCTGTCCTAGGTAGTGCTGATGCTGTTACATAGTGTCCCACTCAGGCTTTTTATTATTATTGTGGCAGCAGTAGAGGTCTCAGCTGTGTGAGATCCATTGCAAACACCTGTAATGAAAGACAGCTGTTGCCCTGATGAGTTGACATGCAGTATCCTTGCCAAATGAAAGCAGGGGGGGAGGACTGGAAGTCTGGAGAGGTCAAGTAATATGCTGTAGGTCACACACCACCTGAGTGGCAGAACTAGGGCTAATAACCAAGTCTTCTCATTGCTCATGATCAGCATCCAGAGCTTGTGCTGACCTACCTTACTGCTGCTTTTTATTTTTCAAATTAAATCCTTGCAACGCATTGTCCCAGAGAGGTTCACTGGGACTTACTGGTTTATCGAACAGTCATTTCTCACTCCGCTTCACCTCCTTTTTTTGGATAAACTTTGACTTTTCTTGGTAAATGGTAAGTCAGTATGAGCTTTGCTGAAGGGGAAAATTTATGTAGCAAAGAATCTCGTAAAGCTGCCAAAATTTTCAGTACTCTCTTTAATGCACGTTGGTGACTGATTTATTTACTGTAGAATTTAATAACTAATTAACTTTTTTGTTAACTCCTTGTGCAATAAATGTAAACAGAGTAAAAAAGCAGAAATGGACATAACTTCTGTACAAATATTTTCAAATCTTTGGGTTTATGGGAAGTTTTTAATGTGGCTATCAAAGTTGCAAAGTTTGGATTTAGTATTTTAATTGCTTCAGGCTCAAAACTAAATGTTAGCAAAGGCTCTTCAGAGCTGTGTCCTCTTGAACCTTTTCTGACTTCCCTGAAAGACGAGGTTGCTCACTGTCTGGCTTGGAGGAGCTTAGTTCCTTCTAGAACTGGGTGCTAAATCCTATCTGACATTCAGAGCATGGAAGAAATGGTAGAAATGTGTTTTGAGGGGGTTTTTTGTTTGCTTGTTTTTTTGTTGGTTTTGGATGTTGGTTTTTTTTTTCCCCCCCTTCACCACCTGCCTCTTCTGCATGCAAAATGGCAGGATCAAGAAGTCACTGAGACAGATTTCCTAGCTGGCACGCTACCCAGCAGACACATCCCTGAAGATTCGTAGCTGTTAGCGTGTATGCCGTTGTCAGCAGCAGGCGCTGGCTGGAGAATTTGCACTTTGCCTGTACTTGCATGAGAACCAATGCGTATATCACTGCTCCTTCTTCATCGTGTTACGTTCCATCGAGCATGGCTCTTATACAGGGAGTACATTAACTGCAAAATCTGTTTCTATATATTCATGAATAAAAGGTAAATGACAGAAAATTTCCCAGTTTCTTAGAATCCTTGTTTGAACTTTTCATTTGTTATTTATTGCTGATAGGAACAAGATGGAGGAACAAGAGAGCATTTCATCAGTGAGATCTTAAAAGACACATGAGCTTGCAAACCCGAATGAGGTAGAATGACCTTGTAAGAGGCCCTTGGAATTCACGCCCTCATAGAGTCGATGGTGGATATTTTGTATTTTTGCCTTCTTCGTTTTAGTTATTTATACATTGGCCTGGGAAGGACCAGGTAAAGAAGCAGAGGCAGAAAGACTGGAGAGTGGGCAACGTGTTTAAGCCCAGAGAGTCAGCATACGGCTCCATCCAGAGCACAGTACCAGGTCCTAGAATGCTGATTTTTAGAGCAAGAAACTATATTGCATTACAGTAAATAGCACTTATTTCATTTGTATTTATAGTAACCTAAGATATATTAATTGCTCAGCTGTTTATATCAGCTGCGTAATTTCTTACCACTTACAGATTTGCCTACGTGGAATGCTTGCTGAATTTTGTTGTTTGCATATAGGGTATCAGTTAATGAGACAGAAATTTAAGTAAGCCATTTTGGCTCTTCTGTGGTCTAGACTTGTTCAAATCTTACTTTTGTTAAACTGCAATAATTGCAGAGATGCTGGTGCATATCCTAGAATCTGCAAATTGATGCTGGGATTGCCAAGCAAGGATTAAGTAATTCCTACTTCTGAAATGTTAATTTTCATGCCTAACAAATCCAGACAAGTAAATTCTGTTTGTCCAAATGCAGACAAGTAAATTCTGTTTGTCCATAAAAGAAATACAATGGATTTCCATTTTTATGGTTAAAGGAAGTTTGTTTTTTATATTTAAAGTATGTGAATTTTCATTCAAATTGGGTTGAAGCCTCAGGCTAGTGACATCTTATTAGTAAGAGTATTGCAAACTTTAGTGTTCCAAAATTAGTGAATCCTTGAGGATGTAGCTTTATGATCATAAGAAATTATTTTCATTCTTTTTAAGTAATTCGAAATATAAAAGCTAATAGAGCTTTATTTTAAAGCATTGTATGAAAACGCTCAGTAGCTTATTAACAGAATTTATTGTATGGATGTAGAAAGTAAAATTAAATGAAATTCTAAAAATACTAATAATGAACAACTTAATATACTCTAAGTGGTACAGTAAGCTAAAGGTTGAAAAAATTAACCTTAGAATAAGAAGAGTTTCAAGAAGACATTTCTGAAGAATACACAACAGATTGGTATTAGATAACAAAATACAGATTCTCTGGTGTCCTGAAGTGTTAGGGATTACAGGATTCCTGCAAGTTTTTTCTTTTCACTGTGTACTTCTTATTTTAATACTTAGTGTTGAGAGGAATGTAATAATAGACTATTCCTCTTTTATTTCCTGCTTTACCTCTTGAGTTCTGTACTATATTGTATTAGTGATGTTTGGATATTTCATTATTGTATAAGCAAGAATTTGCCTTTGAAACTTCAGTGAGTTCTGTTTTGTGTTCCACAGACCGTCCAGATGTTGCAGGGTAAAGAGAGATTGAAGTTCCTGTTCTAGAGTCCTTACATTACTCATGGTCGTGGATGTAGTAACTGTGGCCCTCCTCTCTAATGTGAACAGCCTTGCCATTTCCCCACGTTTCTTCAATAATGCTGGGACATCGCTTCAGTGCAGTTGTAGAGGAAACGGTGCCACTCACTGGGTTATCAGTATTGTCCGTTTCTTACATAGCCCTGGTCCTGGAAGGTGTGCTGAGCCCCTTTGCAGTTGTCACGGCTTAATTCTGATGGGATTTTCTCAATGCCTATACTTTCCCTGCAGTTTTATTATGTTGCTAAATCCTTCTTAAAATTTCCAGGGTGTGTGTGTCCCCTCTCCCCCTTTTTCTGTCCTTAGTGTGAATGCTTAAAGTTTGACTGCAACAGGGCAGTCAGAGCTCTTCTGGGGCAGCTTGCTAGCAGTGGAGAGCAAGCATTTTTACAGTTATCTTTAAGTGGATTTTATCTGCAGTTTCTCTGATTCCCGCCTCAAAAAGGCACTGTATACTTTTGTTCAGCTCAGTGGCTGGATTTTTCTTTTCTTTTTTTTTTTTTTTTAAAGATTTAAAGATACGCAGTGACTATTCCATGTTTTGCCTCCCTCCTTCCTTTAACTAGGTTGGTGGTTATTTTTAACTTTCTATTAAGTGCTTAGCCTAGCTGCTAGCATATGACTTCACATTTCTCAATCTTAAGCAAACAGTAAGTTATTATAGATTAAAAGATTCTTTCCTTCCAGACAGAGAGAAGTTATAGTAGGTGTGTGGCAGTCACATCAGTGGGCCAAATGCATTGGAATAATAAACAGAGCGAGTAAGCTTCTCCCCATGGCCTGGTTAAAAAAAAGGCAATCATTCACATACGTATACACTTTTTTTCCTCCCTTAGATACTAGTTGCTGTGAGTTTGGGTATCTGTCTGTCTATGTTCATACCTCTCTTCAAGCATAGGAAGTTTCTCAAAACAGGTGTTCTCTCCCATGACAATGTAGCGAAGACTCTAATCTGAATCTTGACCTAAACTCAGTTGTTGTCTCTCTGGCTCTGAATAATCAGGTTGCATTCAGCTTTGTTAGATGGGAATACAGCAAAAAAACTTGCATCCGAGACTATATCAAATGTGTTTATATAGCATGGGAGGGTATTAAATTTCTTTTTCTTTTTAATTTTAATGTAACTCTAACCTGATTGGCTCAGGCTCTGCTTTTTGTACACACTTGATGTGTGCAAGTTCAGCTCGATATGTCTGTCGCTTAGCAAAGGAAAAATGTGTTTCTCTGCTAGCAGGATAAAAATGGAGTTTAGGATTCTGTTCTCTTCTGATGCCTTTTCTGTGATTTTTGGGGATGTTATGAATTGTAAGGTTAGATATGTGTTTTGGGGCAATAGAACAGAAAACAAGCCTTGATTTTAAAATCATATGTATATTACAGTAGGGGAATAGTGTACTCTTGCATAAATACCTCACTGCTTGGTGTAGCGTGGGACTCTGGAGCTTCTGGCAAAATGTAAATATTTGCATTTTAGTGGCAGGTCTATGAGTTGCCATAAAACATATAAATTCTTTAAGTGTCTTGGAAGATCTTACCCAGAATCTACATAAGATTATTTAAGCAGCACAGTGATGATTGTTAAGGGATTGGATATAACTAAAATGCGAGGCTGGTATACAGTTATGCTGGTTTTGTTCTAGAGGACTCCTTTGGTTAGTAGGCAATGATGGAAGGTTCTGACCTAAAACTTGCTATGGGAAATAGAAAATAAAAGTCCAGCTTTACTTGTGTACTTTGCAAAACTTGAAAGAACGAGGAGAGTGTCATTAGAGTCCCAAACAGATTACAAGCTTAGTTTCTCAACTTTCATTTCCAGCATTAAATGGTCATTTTGGCATTCTTCAGCTCAAAACTTCTGCTATAGGGTGAATCTGTTGTTTCGATTGTAGGTGTTTTTTGGGTTGTTTTTGTTAGTTGGTGGAGTTGTTTGCTTTAGTGGTGTTTGTTTTTTTTTTTTGCTTTGGTGTTTCTTTTTTTTTTATGGAGATGCTTGTATTTAATAGTGGCTTTGATGGTGTTATTAGTATATAAATGATTCCACATAAAGTCAGCTAAAACATGACCATTTGATTTCAAATCATGTAAGATTGAATACCTGTGTTTAAAACTGATTTGGGTCAAATGAAAATTTTCACCAAAAACGTAAGTGCTGTATTCCCAGAACTCTCAGCACCTTGGTTAACTCTGTTTTTAAAAATATATCTAAAGACTTCCCTTGAAATGTGTTGATAATAAGGAATTACAGAGGTGGACAACAAAGCAGGTTTGATTCAGTCCAAACTGTGTATGTGTGTGGCTTGGAATATTGCAAGGGGTGGGGTGGGATGTGCACAGTCAGTTTGATTCCAGTAACTTAATTCAGAGAAAAACAGCTCTTGGGATCACTGCTAATCATAACTGGGGGTATATTGCCAGGAGACAACCCACAAGTTCTGTTCACTATGTTAGTTGCTTAGAGATGGTGAGACTCTTACCAGTTCGTGTGGATTTAATAGCTCATTTCAACTTGCAATACCTGTACGCATCTGATCAATAATGTAGTTTAATGAAAGAAGATTCAGACTCTAGATGTTAACATTATATTAAACTTAGGTAGTAAAAATGTTATTTGAAGAGTTTTACGCTTCAGTCCTTGAATTTGACTGACACTGCTCACCGATTTGAATGATGTGTCAGATAAGACAACAGGTACTTGTACTCAGGCAAAATACTCTTTCTCAGACATTCACAAAGCAAAAACTTACGGTCAGCAAGATCTAAAAGGAATGAAAAATTAATTAAACTTCCAGTTGAAATTAATTTTTTAACAAGTTGCAGTAATTACATAATATTAAGAAATTAATGAGTTTCTTTTATTGGAAAATATATGCATATTTGATTTTGGCCCTGCAGAGCTTGAGTTTGGTTATATAATTGTAATTATACCTTGCTTCAGATACTACCATTACAGCGTTGAGTGATAGCAGAGTAGATCTTCTCCATTGTTGTTTCAGTAAGTCTATTTAGAATTACCACATTGCGTGTTCCCTTGCATTGCTTGCACTGTGATGGTCAGGTTCCTTCCCAATATGGCAGCTTCAGAAAAAGGTCTGAAGCCTGTATTGAAGAAAATTTTGTTTCGATGCTCATCTGTTGCTTTAACAGTTGAGACTGTCAACAGAAGTAGCAATAGTGGAGATAGTGTGCATTAGTTACGGTATTAATACAGATTAATAAATCTACTCAGAACTGAAGTGACACCCCTAGTTTATTTCGCATATGCAGTTGTTTATATAGCGTCTTAAATTTTAGCCACTTCTGATCTAAGAAGTGGTATTTCAACCGACAGTTTGACGCACTGCATGTCCCCTTAGTTAGTACTCTGGTTTACCCAGTTCTCAGTGATCAGTTCTCTGGGTTTATTTTAAGGGCCGTTACTTCTAAGCAGCTACTTGAGATGTGCCTGCCAGAAGATGGACATTATGTTTTGATTCTGTAGACCAGCAGATCAGATGAGTTACAGGAGACATAACTTTCCATCTGTTTCCCATCCTCATCGCAGCAAACAGGAATCTTTTCTGATTTCTTCCAGAAGAATTGCACTCTAAGATACAAAAAATAGCTTATTGGCTTCATGCTTTCAGATTCAAAATTACTCAGTGGATGACATTGTTCAAGAGACAGAAACCTGGAGTAGGAATGTCTGAAATCTAAGTTGCAATGGGCACACAAACTGTTGCGTACTTCATGTTTCTTCAAGCCAAAATTTGAGCATGGAAATTTCTGTCGTGGTGTCCTGTGTAGATGCAGACCTGTTTTGGGTAGGATGTGAAACTAAGTCTTCCCGTTGGAGAATCTTGGGCAGCCAGCAGAACAGAGAATTGTACTGGCTTCATGTTCAGAAAGAAGAAATTAGAGACAGACAGAGATGTGATTAATCCACCTGCTGCTGCACTAGTCAGAAAAGCAAGTTCTACCTTGTTAATAAGGGCTGGATGCTCGACCTAACAAAATTATCTGTTTCAAAAACTTCATCAGATTTAAAGGGACAAGGTGCCTGGGGTATGCATTCACTGTATCAGGATGTGCTGCATCAAGCTGTTGTTTTAACCTGTTTGAAAGTTAACTATAGTCTCAATGGACAGGAATGCAAAGTAAATACGTATTTTTATATATTCTTACACTGCTCCTGTGGATTTCACAAGCACGTATATAAATGGAGATTCAGTCTAATCTGTCCTCGCTCTTGGTTTGCCTACCAATGAGCAGAACCTCACTGCAGCCCTGAAGGATAGGTCTGATAAAGCTGTAGTGTGATTTGAATGCTGTTGCTTGACAGTTGAAATTAAAGAATGTAGTTTAGCAGAGCTTAGGAGCCAGGACCTAACTGTATATTGGGTTTCCCTGAGCTGGGATACAACTTGGTTTTGTCTATTTTTCAATGCAAGAAAGCATTCTATGATAATACATAGTGTTGTAAATTCAAGTTTTCTAGGAAAATGACAGCAGAAATTAAAAAAAAAAATACTAGTTTATGATTTGTTTTCCTTGTTTTTTTTTTTGTGTAAAAGAATAAGTGTTTCACTTTAACACTGTTAAGTAATGACTCTTCTCTTTTCTCTTGTAGGTTGTCTTAGTCTTCGCTCTTAGTATTGGTGCTCTTGTAATATACTTCATAGATTCGTCAAAGTGAGTATTCTCGTACGTTTTCCTTTCCCTGCTTTCCTGCAGCAATTATACATCTTTAAATTGCTCCATTCATCTACTTCAAATCAGTGCTTGGTCTCATCGCCTGAATGCAAAGAACTTTGTGATAGTGCATGGGCTACCAAAATAACTCAAGAACGGGAAAAAGATCTTGTATAAACTAGACTGAACACAATCACATTGGATCTGTAGAATGAATAGAGAGAAAAACTACTTTTGTGTGTTGAGATTATGCATACTGTTGCAAAATTGTAGTTTTTATTTTCATTAGGCATATGTGGAATCTTTCAAATTCAAGATGAGAATAAGAAATATAAGGGAAGAGTGTATGCCAAAAAATTACAGTTTGCAGGAGCAAAAAAAGTGCCTTTGGAGACTGACAAGAACACTTCTGAAAAACTCTGAATGAATTAGTCAGTGTGAACGTTATACCTTGCATATCTCTTTGTATTTCCAGCTCCTGGGTTTGATAGATTTCTCCCAAGGTAAAGTGAGCAAAGCATCTCAGTGTTTTTTCGATTTTGGCCAGGCAATAGTAGATTTTGTCCTGACCTTTTGGGGTGTGTAATGGTTTGATACAAACCAGTATAAATAGGAATATATTCTCTTTGATATCATTCAGACTCCATCCTTGCTTTCATATTAAGCCGGACACTGTCAGTGGTGTAACAGGCAAATTGGTAGCCTAATGCAGAAGAAACCAATAAAAAGGGACTTAATAGAATATTATTCTGTTGAATCCAATTATTTTGGGAGGATGATATTCTGAAATATCAATAGCATTTCAAAGCTCTAGGACTACTGGTTTTCTCCAAACTAGTTTTAGGCTTGCCATTACTGCAACGGTGAAGATGGTATGGTGGAGCCACCTAGCTGCCTGTGGTTATGTTCTGAACCAATCCTTATGTGATGTGGAAAATCGGACATTTCGCTGTTGACACCTGTACGTACTGATATTTAGGTAGATGGTAGCACCAGCAAAAGGCATTCTTGAATATATGAATGTCAGCTCTGTATTCTGTGAGTTTCGAGCCATACTTTTGTAGCCTAGATAGCACAAATAGTCAAAAGTATCAGATAGAATAAAACCTGTTTCCACTTACATTTCAATTTCAGACCAACAAAATACAACTATTTGTTGGGGCATGTGTATTTTGTGAAACTATTAGATTATACAGTGATTTTTAGGCACTTCATGCTAGTAGCCTTTATTCAATTGTGTTCCTCGAGAACAGCAAAACTGATGACACTGGAGATGTCTCTGGGATGCTTAAGCTTTCTGTGGGCCACCTAATCCATGTACAACTACCAGCTTATGGGCTACTCTGTCGACGGGGATAGAAAAGTGTTTTAACTTCAGGTTTCTCTGGGTTTTTAGCGAACTTTTAATTTCCAGCTGCAGTTTAAATTCAACAGCCTCAAGTTAATATACTCTCCTTTATAATCTCCTTATCTCTTACTCTACTTTCTTCCCACATGTATGTCTTTGTCCCCCCCTTTTTTTTTTTGGTAAATACTCATTAGTAGTTTAATTCAGGTTAGAAACTCCCAGAATGTACCCCTGAAGTGAACCATTCTGCTTTATTCTGTATTAGCTGATCTGACATCCATTTCAGCAATGTAGAATTAAATGCAGTGAAATACCAGTCTATTTAAGATCCCCAAGTTCATGATTAGTAAAATTATTTCCATTTAGAATTTGTTTAAACAGGAAATAGTGAAGGTAGAGTGAGAGGAAGGCGTGTGATAGCTTCAACACAACTGGAACAGAGACTTCGGCTTGGGCAGGAGTAGGGGAGACAAGCAGGATCTAGTGTGCACACTGGACAGACAGTGACATATACCATTGCATGATGTCCCTGACAACACGTTCTGTAGCTGTTGTATTCTGCCTCTGCCATGGACACTTAGCTGTCATTTGATCTTACGCATAGAGTGACAAAAATCATGTCTTCAGTCCAAAGCTGAAGTGTAAGCATTTTTCTGAAACAACATAGCAGTGATCTATTCATCCAAAACTTTATCTGTCAGGAGTTTTGCAGACGCGATGGCAGGTATGTCCACGAAGGAATCCTACATGACTTTGTGCATAAGGGGCATCAAGAAAGGTGGGAATAACACCACCACTTTCTTGGATGGTGGAGGATGGGGGAAGAGTGGAAAGACCACTGAGTTCTGTCAGGCGAGGATGTGTGTCATTATTAGTTCTAGTGGGAGACACAGAGGAAGCCAATAAGGCTCATACTGAAGACAACTACCTGTTGCTCCCTCTGCTATATCCATGGTATAGGGAATGTGACTGGAGGCTGAATAAATGCCATCACAGCTGTGAGAGGGGTGTAAACTTAGAGCATTTCTATGCTACCAACCTCATCACGCTAGCAGGTGCTCTTCCAGACTACTAGCGCATGAAGTGGTATGCCCAGTGCAATGCTATTTGGAGACATCTGAGGTCAGAAAATAGTGTAGCTTCATCAACAGAGTACCCTTCATACCAGTTAATCATACACCTCAGCAGAGCCAATTAAGCAGCTTTATGTTGCTATACAATATGTCGCTACTAATTCTGGTTCTGGCACAAACTTAGGGATCTCTGCACCATACTCCATTACAAAATACGGGCATGGCTGTGGGCCAGTATGACTACTTTAATCTGAAGTGACTTTTCTTAGTAAAAAGCAGTACTTAACTTGCCTTTTAAGAAAGGTTCTAAACAAAATCACAAAAATAATCATTCTTGATGGAAAGAATGAAGGTTATTAATTTTGAAAACCATAGGGGTTGTTCTAGTACCCTTCATTAAGATTATTTTATTGTTTATTCACTGCTTCTACGTTTTACAAGCCACCAACCTGAATCACTGTCTCCTGGTACCACAAGATGTATATAGAAAATTTTTCCTTGAAGTGGATATGTACTCTTTCAGTGATGCATGGTAGCAGCTAATGGAAGGTTTCAGTTCTTAAACTGGGAATTTATTTAGCAGAGAAATGACTATCTTGGCATCCCTGTCAATTAAATCCAGTCACATCCTGGCAGGAAATGTTTCACTTATTACTAAGGACTAGACTCCTTCCTTCCTGTATTTGTAGAATCTCATTCATAAAATACTGTTTTCTTGGACAATGATATTTTTGAATACTGGAAGTAGCAGTTGACATGAAACATTTGCCATAGAGATATTATATATATATGTGTGTCACCCAAGTAATTATTTGGGTAACAAATAATCAAATAATAACACTTGTTTTCAGACATTCGTTCACTTCAAAGTCTGTCTTTTAGTTTGAATAAAAGCAAAGCATTCAAAGAAAAAGTCATAAGCAGTTATTTAAAAGAGTTTTGATTAAGAAAGTGATCTACTTCAGTACAGAATAGCATCATATATCCTAATGATGGTTCTTTTACAATGCATGTTTCCTTTAAAATTGTTTGTCATTTAATTCTTCAAGGTAAGAAAATAATGGAATTTTCCTTCATTCCTAAGAGGAAAATCTGACTTGGTGTGTACTCTTTAGATGGTTCGCTAGAGTCTGCTGAATGTGCCGCAGTGGAACGGAGAGGCTGATGTCTGCCAGTGCTTTTTAATTTTCCATGATTTTTCTGTACATGGTTTTCACGATCTTCCTCCTTGCTGTGCCCACCTCTGTTTATTTTTCTGCATGTAAAAGGTGTTTTAGCAGATACATATAGAAGTACTTCTCTGAGTTTTATTTACATCAGCATTAAAGATTAAATGCTCATTTTCATTGCCATTTGACATCCTGACTTCTGCATATCGTACTGAATTAGTGACTCAAATAGAGTAGAAAATATTTGCTTGCCATGCTCATCTTTAGGCATGGTCAGTAAAAGCATTAGCAGAGAACTGAATTTTCAACTAAACTGGTAACTCGGGACTCACGTTTTCTATTTTTTGTAATGGCAGTAGCATGGAAACTGTTTAGGACGTGAATAGCCCTTTCTGTTCTGTTTCTGTTTTCAGAGGTGCAATGCAATGTAATATGCAACCGTAGATACGAGTTGTGCTTTTCGGGCTCAGAAATTTCATTTTTTTTGCCAAAGAACTTGCTTTCTAATGACCAGTTGTTACTGTCCTGTCTCTTGAATTTTACCTCATTTACTGATGTCAGTTCGCTAAAAACTGATATCCGTGTAGAATTAATAGAGCCCATCAGTGCCAAGGTGAAAACGTAAAAGCTCTCCCAGCTTGCTTTGTGTTCTACTCACACGTGTTTTTCAGATTAGTTTTTTGAGTTGCTTGTATTTTCAGAGGCGCCAGTGTAGTTATTCCTCAACGGCTACTTTTTTCCTATACTGTGTCATGTATTGTGCTTGATTAGAATTGTACGTAAAAGTGCCATCTGGCAATGAGTGTAAAACAGCTGGATCTAAGAATAACAGTGGCACTGGGGATAGGAAGATTTATACAAATATACACACAGACATATAGGCTGATGCTGAGCCCTGAGCTTGTGCTCAGCTGTTGCGTTCTTAATCAGACAGCTTTATTTCCTTTTCTATGTGGAAAATAAAAAAAGCTAAACTTGGAGACAACTCTACTTTTTTTTTATGTTCTATTTATCTTTGTATGTCTGAGATTTTTAGAAGTACGGTGCTCCTTTTGCATATTGACTGTATAAAATCCCGTTTGTCTAGATCTGATACCCAAGGAACCTGCATACTGCCCAAACGTAAAAGTTTGCCTGAAGTACACTATAAGGAAAATGCCCTTATTCTGATTCTTAGCTTGATTTCTAAACTAATTTTTTAAAATAAGCTTTGTGCTTTTGGCAAATATGTCTATTCTAGACCTGCCTTAAAGTTTCTCAGGTTGCTAAAACTATCAGAAAATACCTTGCATATCCTCCTCCTATCTGTACCCCTTGCATCAATGCCACAGCAGGAGAGAGAGTAAGAAGAGGTATTTTTAGCCACCACAAAGTAAGGTTTGACTGACACTGATCATCCTCGACTCTGTGGGAATGGGAGAGTTTGGCCCGTCTGGGATTGCATTAATTGTGAATTTATCTCTGAAGAGGACGGGATAATGCAATTCAAAACACAGTTTTAATTTATCAGATTCATTACCTTTACAGCTCTGTTGTAGGATGTGGTTCACAGAGGTAGTGTTCTTTGACAATAAACAACAAACTTAATTTCAAACATTAATCAAATAATTTTATAAGAAAGAAAAAAACATCTTTAATTGTTAAGCTCCATTGTCACATCCGCAGCTTAACTGTGGACATTCGGACTAGTGCATCATTATTCATTCTTTTGTCTGACTTTTATTATATATATGTATATAAAGTATCCACATAGATATTTGGCTGCAGAAAGATGCCGTCTCACTTAATGACACACTAATTGTATTCTTGTGTTCTGTTCTATACGTGGATGACTTTTAGAAAGGATTGCCATTCCCTCTTGGAATACAGTTTTCTTGAGCTTCATCTGTCTCCTCTGGTGCCTTTCAGTTCGGTTTTTTGGCCTTGACTTTATTATTTAGTGCAAAGCAAGAATTTGTTGCCTGCTTGCTTAGTAGCACTATTAGATGGAAACACAGATGTGAGAGACGCTATACTGAAAATTGCTTAACAAAACAGTGCAAAATGAGAAGTCTGGTTTCTTGTTTTGGAGGATTTACACTGTTTTTTGCCATTGTGTGGGAACAGATTAGGAAGGATGCACTGAAAATAAATATTTGAGGTATTTCCTGTCACAGCAAAAGGAGAAAAGTGTCATTAGCAAGCTCTCTTGGAATGTTTTACTAGCAAATTTTTTTTTTCTAAGTGGCATTTTATTTCAAGTCCATATGAACTCTGTTATTCTGTGGGAATATTTGAGGATAAGTTGTGATTGTGTACCACGTTTGGCTCTGCTGCTTGTTTGCTGCTGCTGCCGTTTTGTCTTGTGAAAGACATTTGATTTAGTGCAGAAAAATGTTCTATAGAAGTACTACAAACCTGGTGAGGGTTATTTATTTAAATCTATTACAGATACAGACTGTCACTGCACAAGAGGATTCATATCTTTGTTTAGGCTGTGTTACCCCTTTTACAGATATATCCGAGGTACGAAGATTAACTGAGTAGTTCACTAAGGCTCTGTAAACACTAAAAATCAAGTATTTTTAGATAGTAATCTCATATTTTCATTACAAAATCAGTCAGCTTTTCCACACCTCCTGGACTAATCTGCAGAACAGTCTGATAACTCTTTCTCAGTTTCATGGCTTTTAAGGGAAGAAGCAATTGAAATTTCAGTTGTAAATCAAGCAATTCAATGCTGCTGCATCTGAATTTCGAGTGAATCCTAGTGGCCTGATATACAAAAAAAAAACGGAGATGTGTCTGAGATGATCAGAAATACAGTTCTTGGAGAAAGTTCAATGTTTTGATCTTTGATTTTCTTATTTCACAAAATATTCTAATAAATTTTATTATAAGCTTCAGGTTACAGTTTGATTCTTTCTTTTAAGCGTTGTGGATGTATTTTTCTTTTAAAACTGCAAGACACAGAAATGTAAAAGAACGCTGTTTTCTGCTCCAGTAAACAGTTTTGGAGCTGTGCTGTATCATTTTGCTAAGGACATCTCTTGTAGTTCGGGCTTCTATGCTCTTAAGTATTGCATTTACCAGTATTTTGAGTGCATACAGATTCTACATAGCATTTCAGTCTTTGTATCTGAGGAATTAAGTAAGTAGGGCTTAAATAACACTAAGCTTTGTGTCAACCCTTCCTACTTAGAGTGAAATTTACTCAATGCAAAAATATCTTAATTGTGTTTATAAAACTCTTCTTTGTCTTACTACACTCAGTAACCACACTATGCTCACTGGAGCATTCCTTCATACTTTAAATACACAGTAGAATTAATGTATACACACATGCTTTTTTTCATGATGCGTGAACAGAGATGAAGGAGCTGACTTTAAATTCTGGGATCTGGTTCAAGGAAATGCTGTTAGATTATATTTACCGTTGCTTAAATTGTGCTAAAATTACTATGGGCTGTATCTTGGCAAGTAGATTGAAACAGTATTATTCCCTCCATAATGAGAATTCGCGGGAAATAACGCAGTCTCATACAGACTATCCAAATCCCCCATGGTACCCTGCAGCCAGTTTACTTGTCAATTTTGATTTTTTGTTCTTTTTAATTTTGTTAATACTGCGGCAATTTTTGGCCAGTTCTGTGAGCTGATACATTTTGTCCCATGCTGAATTAAATGCAGTTGGATTTGTTCTCACCACCTCTCCTTTACAAAAAGAGGGAAAAATAAAGAGTGAATTCCTAAAAACAACTCCTAGTTTTATTTACTGCTCAAAGGTCAAACGAAGTGATAGGTGTCGTTTTTTGATGTAAAGAAAATTTTGGTTAAGTATGTAAATGCATTTCTCTTGAGTCATTACTTCAAAGTCACTTGGTTTTTACTGTTATAACAAAAATATAACTTCAGCTCTTCCTACTGCTGATTCTCAGCAAATGACAAAATAAAAGTATGGTTTATAAAGACTGTCAGCACTCTTTAAACTGGTACAGCATTAGATAAGATTTTTCAGTCCTAAGTCAGGGTGTATTTTAACTTTACTATGTTTGTACCGGATAACTGAGTGCATGCCATTGTTGGTTTAATTGAAAAGCAATTTGCAGAGTTTTTGTGGCAATGAATGTTCATTTTCTTCATTGCTCTGCAGAGTTTTATAGGAAAATGTCCGTAGCTAAGATTCCCTGCTTTCATAATGGCATGCTACAATTGAAGCTGGTGGGCGGGCAATGCAGTGCACGGCCTCTGCAGGCAAGTGAGTGCCAGGAAGATGAAAGGTCTTTGTTGGGTACGGGTGGTGTTAGTGATGAGTGAAATCCAGCAACAACAGTGATGTGATTATTATAAACTAAAAACCAAAAGAAACAAGCCACAACGGGGCAGGGGGAACTGTCCTCCATGTGTTAGCATACACTTAGCTGTCTAGGACACAGGGTTAGGTATGATCGTATGTTTTCTAAGTTTTGCTGGTAAACATCCGTCCCTTGAGATACAGCAACCAGTCGTTATAAGTGTTCTCTTTCTTGAATTCTTAAAAAAAGTCAGATATAGTGAGGCATACCTGTAGAAATTAGATGAATGTTTTATGTGCTATCCATCTCTGAGCTCAATGTTTGCATTTGTTCTCTGACATGCTCGAGTTTGGTAAATTATATGCAGATAAAATTTGTAAAACACTATCTGAATAACTCTCCCAATCTGCTTAGGAGTTGTGGAAGACTGTAAAACTCCTTAATAAAGCTTTCTAGTATTCTTCAGCTAGATTATAATAATAAGTAAAGATAAATCCTCTATATGTGTTTATCATATTGATGGATAAACATTGGATTACAATGATTTTCACTACTTGTACATAATCACTGTGTAGGCAATATAGAAATATCCTGTTTTCTCTAGACAAAACAATGCAATGAAGTTTCTACTAATCGATGCCAGTAGATTGTGTTTGCTCCATTGTCAAAATTAATTGTTGCAAATGAATTAAATGAGGAATGCTGTGAATGAGTTTCAGATAAAATGGCAAAAAAAATTCCTTCAGTAAAGTAGGCAAATCAAGCTTTGGGGAAATTTTTGTTACTGTTTATACTCCTTGGTGTTACACAGAAACTCTTATTACTCATGATACACAACCTTGATGATGTGATAAATTGCATTGGGATAACTTTTCTGAAGTGTTAGGCCTTGTAAAACATTTCAGTAAGGTCAAAATTTCTGGAGAACATCTGAAAAAAGAGAAATTGATAAATTAATTTGTGGCATAAAACATGTCGCTTTTGTATATGCAGTTCTGGAAACAAGCCATTATCATCTTCTGTTTGGTTTGTTTTCAGTATTTTACTAAGCAGCTTATATTTCAACATGTAACTTTTATTTCAGCTGTCTTGATGCAGAATCTCTGATTTGTTGAGATTGGAAGGGACCTCAAGAGATTGTTTATCCAACCCTCTTGCTTCAAGCAGGATTACCTAGAACAGGTTGCTCAGGACTGTGTCCAGTAGGGTTTTGATATCTCCAAGGATGGAGATTGCACGGTCTCTCTGAGCAACCTGTTCTGGTGTCTGATCACCCTCACAGTCAAATGTGGGGTTTTTTTTTTCTTACGTTTAATTGACATCCATGTATTTTGGCTGATGTCATTTCCTCTTGTCCTGTCATTGGGTGTCACTGAAGAGTCTGCTCTGTTTTCTTATTCCGAAAGGAGGCTTCGTCAGGTATTGATACACATTGATAAGACTGTGTTGAGTCTTCTCTTTTCCAGACAAATCAGTCCCAGCTCTTGGCCCTCCTCATACGATGGTGCTCCAGTCCCTTAATCATCTTTGTGGCCCTTCACTGGTCTCACTCCTGTATGCCTGTGTCTCCATGCTGGAGACGCGTTTCCTAATGCAGCTGAGGATGCTGCTGACCACCTTCTCCAAGAGCACATTGCTGGCTCATATTCAGCTTGTATACCAGGACCCTCAGGTCCTTTTCTGCCAAGCTGCTCTCCAGCTGCAGCCAGTTGCATGTGAAGGAATCTCCGAAGTTCAAGCTTGTGTCGTTTTGTTATTCCAAAAATGTCAGCAATTTTAAATATCAAAACTTTATACATGCAGTGATATTTATTGACTTTATTTGTATGAAAATGTTGCCAGATAGGCCTCTATGTAAATATCTGTCACTTGAATTAATAGTGTTTATACCGAACATAGCAGGCTTAAGAGTTTGATCTTCAAGAAGCTAAGTCTTCATTTTTCATGAGCCAATTCTTATACGGTTTAAATTTTCAGCATTTCTTAGAATATTAGCTGGACAAATGAGAATATGGCATTTCAAGAATCAGATCCTTTTTTTAAGGGCTAGATGGAATTTGCTAAAGGTTTTTTGAAGCATTTTGCCATTAGTTTTTCCTTCTAGACAGATACTTGGTTTTATTATGGACAAAAATCTGTATCGCTGGTGTGTTTGCAGGAGTGCATGACACGTTGCTGTCTCTAGTTTATTTCTGCTGAGGATGAAGGGAGGAAATTCAGCTCTAAATGAAGTGTTGGCTAATTTGAATAGCCTGTTAGCTATATTAACAGAATAAGGCTTTTTCAAAGGACAGGATTTTACACTAAAAAGTGGCTTCATATTTTTTGTGGAGAGGAAAGGAAATATTTCACAGCAGTGAAATTTCTAGACTAACACCGGTAGAGTATCTTAAGTCTTGGTAAGGCCTCAGAGCATACTGCTTTTTCCACACCGTTTTATCAGAAATATGTAGACAAACTGACGAGAGTATGTGCAGAAAAACAGGAATGATGAAAAGTTTAGGAAAATTCTTGTGGTGGAGACGTTACAGGAATGAGGAGCGGTTGTTGGAGAAGGGTTTGTTCAGCCTGGGGGAGACAAAACCCCTCCGCCTTGTGATGTGAGGAGGACAGACACGACACCATTCCAATATCTAAATGGGAGGATAACCAATGGTCATCTCCATGGTGTCTGGGGAAACTACAAATTCTGTATAATTTACAACTTTGCAGAGTTAGTTTGGTTTTTAAGGAAGGTTTGATAGCTGTGACAGTGGTGAAATACTGGATAGCGTGAAATGGTTGTGGGATTTCCTTCAAAAGGACCTTTGAAGAAGATGGTATCGCAGTTGTGCGTATACTTGCTGATACTCTTGTTGGTAGGATGCTGGGTTGTCTGATTATTATGTCTTTGGTAATACGTGGCCTGGGACACTGAAAGGAAATGAAGACCACTTTGTTGCTCTGAGGATCTAAGCCTGCAGAGCAGCAAGGGTATATCTATAAGACTTCAATCTTACAAAAATATTTTTTTCTAAAAAATGGTCTTGATAAAAAGCTAACGTTAACGCCCTTATCTTTGATAACAGAGTTTATTATTTATGATAATAAACTCAGAGACTCTCAGAAGATTGAAATTGTATCCAAGCACAAGGAAGATGTATGATCCTTTCTGGCCCAGGGCAGGCTCTCTTTTCCTAGCGTGTGGCTGTGCAGTGTAAGGACACAATTGCTCAGATGAGTTTGGCCTTTTGTTGTAGCTGATCAGTGGGGAAACTTTGTTGTTAATCCAGAGGCTCTGTATAGGCACACAAGAATGCTTCTGAGGATTTGATGGAAAATGTTAGCATTTTATAGCTTGCCTGAAAATGAGTCACAAATCCAACAAGGATGTAGTACCAACAGGTAGAAAATAAATATTTTCCCCTTACTGTGTTGCAAGTCAGTTCTGTCATCTCCTGACAAATGGCATTCATGGCAAGAAGGTTTACATTGGTTCTGGAGCTGTTGTAAGAAGTAGATTTAAAAGCACAGGTTTGCACATCTACGTTATAATTGGTTTTGAGTCAAATTATTTTCTCTCTGCTGTGTTTAAGAAAAAAAAAGATTGGTTTGGTTTTGTATGTTTTATGTAGGATACCTGAGCTCCTTAATGGGGTGGGAGGGAAGAGAGTGGCTTGACAAAGACTATAGGAGCTTGTTGTCTCACCTGGCAACTTTTCTCCAAGCAAGTGCCCATGGGTAAACGGCATTTGAACACCACTGACTGGTCTTCAGCACTTGGATGTGCCAAACTGCATCTTGCTTTCCCAATGAATTGCTTCTGGTTTTGCATACTGAGACATCAAAAGGCATTGAGTTACCCATCAGGCTGGAAAAGGACTGCAAACTGACAGCTGCTTCTACTTGATTCCTGGCAGTCTTCGTAGCTTCCTAGCTCTGTTTTGGGAAAGTTGTCTCCATTGGCTCGAGATTCCATTATTTTTTGTAGGGCGGGATCTCAAAGTTTGATTTGTGTAAGAGTAAGAAACCTGAAGGTTCAGAGCAGATGTCAGGCATTATCAGGCATGTCTAGAAAACCTAGGAATTCTAAAATGTGTTTTAAGTTGCGTAGTTTATCCTCTGCTGCCCTGCTTGCATAAATCTTGCATTAATTTTGATACTATACTCAATTCCTATCTCTGCATGAACTCGTAGGTCCATGAGGCCAGAGAAGCCAGAGCGGTGGAAGTACCTCTGTTATCTCAAAACCCCAGAACCAATGTGCATTTTTAATTTCTGTCCATGTCTGTTCATTTCTTTTCTGATCCAAGGCGGGGACTGGTGCTACTGCTACTATTTTCCTTGTCTTCCATAGATAGTAATAGGAAATATTCCTCCCTTGGACCCTTGAAATTAGTCTGAAGAGTGTGCTTCAGGGAATAATTGTACAGGGTGTTTCCATGGGATGAAAAAGTGATTGCAGTAGATCTCAGTTTCCCATTCCTGTGTTTTGCTGGTCTTGTAAATTTATGTTTACTTTGAAAATTATATTTACTATTTGTGTTACAGGACTACATATTACGCTGCATCTGAAGAGCAGCTACTTGGTGGCTGAACTTACAATTTTACTAATCATGGTTGTCTCTCTGAATAATATTTTGCTGTCTATACAGAAGTAATAATAAGTTTATTGACACCATTATACTTACACATTCTTTTGATGATGACTTGGATCTGAACTTAAGAAATATGGATTAAAAAAATTTGGACTAGCATTTAATCGCAGCTTAGATTCCAGCAGCTTTCACTGGGAACAAGTTCTGGGGAAATCTGCCCTGTGTTGACTTTCACCACCTATTGTATGCAGTAGTTTGGAGATCAGTTTCTGTAATGAAGCTGTGTAGATCACGTTTATGGCATGCTCAGTTCCGCTTCTCTCTTTCTACAAACTCACACTGTGCCTTGATGTGTTTCCAGCATTGCTGTAAGAACATATTCTTAAATTACATTTTAAATTCTTTTAAAAACCATACCAGTATACAATTGATATACAGGTTAGAACCTTTCTTTAGTTTTCATCCCTTTCCTCTTTTCAGAGGAATCTCTGCATTTTTCTTCATCCTGAAGCATCTGACAATGCATCTGTAAATGTTTCATCCCGTGCTTGCTTTCCCTGTAGACAGATTAGTTATGCACGGTGAATTAACAGCATTCTTCCGTACTACTGGTTAAATTTACAAATCTATTTAATATAAAAGAGGAGGTAACTCAGACGAGGTTTTAAAGATACCATATAGCTGTTATCAAAACATGGCTTGCATAGAAGATTGCCTTTCGGGGTTGAGTTGAACGTACAGTCAGTGCCTTACCTTCTGCTTTTCAAGCTACAGATACAAATAAAGATGTGACCTCTTTTCGTTTTTTTCCTCCCATTTCTCCTGACAGCTTGACAAATTGTAGCTTTTGGGACACCCCAGCAGCTGATGAGTCATTTCTGCTTAAAAATAGAATTCCTTGCAGCAAGGACACCCATTGTGCTTCTGACGCGTGTGTCATTTCTGACAGAGTTACAGGGCAAATTATGCCATGTTAATTAAGCAGCTGGGGAGGGGGGAGGGGAAGCTATTTCTCCAGTAAATACCAAAGCTGGAATCCAACACTGCAAAAAAAGAAAAAGGAAATCCCATATATGTAAACAAATGTACTTGCGTGCTTCCCTCCCTTCCCCATATGTTCCTGAGATTTTGAGCCTTTCTTAGAGAGCTGGTGCAATATAATGAACATCACTATCCCACTTTTCTCTCCTCCCTCCTTTTTTAAAATCGTCTGAGACCTGACAGACCACCACCTTCACCAAGGGAATTGTAAGATCTGGTTAATGTGTGCAGAAGAAAAGTCGTAATGGAGCAAATAGGCAGAGGGCTGGAAGAGAGCAGCGCTCAGTCAACTGTGTTCTGCGTAAGGTACACGTGGTAGGGTACCTTGTGCAAGCCTCACTGAGACAGAGAGCATAAAATACAGAAGTGATTAATATTAAAAACGGCGATTTGTTGCATTGTAATAGACCTTGCTCACTTAAACACTCATAAAGTTTTTATCACTCTTATCAGACCCAGCACAGTTAGAGGGAGAGGGGCAGGCTCTGTTTTTTAGCAGAAGTGTTAGCTTGTGGCATATTTATTCATCTGGTACTAGTAGGAATTATTTGGCCTCAAAAATGAGGGCCAGCCACTCATGCGGAACAATTTGGTGGCACATAAACCAGTTTCAATGCCGTGTATTTTTCTGGAGATTTGCAGGCTTGTTTTTCTCACAGGCTCTGAACCTTGGTCAGCAGTAGAAAAAGTGGGTTCCATGCAAGCTGGTTTCTTTGAGACAGCTATAAAATAATAAATTTTGATCATTCAGAACATTGCAGAGGTTTGCTAGAGGTGGTGTGATACCTGTAAGATTCATTAGAACATGCAATTTAATTAGTCTGATGCTAGTAGCCCTGAAAGATACTGCATTGGCTAGATGTGTTGTTCTTGTTACCTTTTTGAACTTAATGTTTTCTCAAAACAGAGGAATTTTCTATTCACATACAATTATTCAAATTTCTATTAATTATACTCCATCTATGCTGATAACATTTTTCACCAAAGATGACTCAGTTTCTGTCTACTCCTATGAGAAAATGGAATGACAAGAATAAAATTATATTGAGTATATGAAGTATGTTTTTATCGTATTTAGACTATTAAACAATATTTTAAACAGAGTAAAAGTCCGCTTAATGTAACTGAACTCGGATAACTAGGTCTGCTGTCCACAAATAGTCATGTTAGTCAAAACACTCTTAGGTGACTTCGAATTTGAAAAAAAGAAGGCAGTACTGAAGTCAACAGCAGGTATAGTGTTATTTACAGAAAATCCAGTCTTCACTGAATATAATCTTTCTGGATAATACTACTGCTTTAGAAAAATCTTTAAAGCTCTTTGATAGCTTAGTTTTAACCTTAATTTTTCTCGCCTTATATTTGAAATTTGTGTTCAGTGACATGCATTATGTTGTCATCATAAAATTCAAGGGAGAAATAATTAGAATCTATGAACTTACATCACAGTAAAAAAAGATAATAAATAAAAAAATCACCTATTTGAGTATCAGCCAGATTCAATCATTCTATATAAAGCCCTATAACACTTTTACAGTATTACTTTTACTGTAGATCTGAAGCGTTGCAAACCTTTTGTGTAAAATTAAGAAAGAGAGTAGAATAAAGGGGGGAGGGGGAAGAGTGAAAATAACTTCAGGGTTATCTTGGCTTGCCTTAGTTAAAATTAATTTGCAACAGGGTACTGGGGAAATTCTTTAAACTGTGAACTCTATCTGGAGGAAACATCAGTTGAAAAGGATTTTATGGTTTACAGATTTTGAAAATTTTGTAAAGATGACATAAAACTAAGAATTAAATTCCTCTTGACCACTGTTGGTGATTACTTATCCATTATAAAATGTTGATGTTTCACTTCTTTCATTTCATACTTACATGCATATGAAGACATTGTGGTATCTTAGGTTAAGGATTTCTTTATTTTTTTGAAATTTCTGTGGTTGTAGACTGGGAAAAAGGCTAAATGTGATTGTGAAATAGCCCTGGTTGTGGAATTTAAGCCAAAGGGCCTACTGTGATCATTTTGTCACATTTTTTAATATAGCAGTTCCTACAGTATTTTGCTTTAAACATATCTTCTGATCAGAAAGATATTCAGAGTTCGTTTTAAAGATGTGATGTGATACAAAGTCTTCCATTCACCTAGAGAACCAACTGCAGTGGTTAACTCACCTTGCTGTTAAAAATGTACGTTAACGTTCAATCTAAACATTTGACTTCGTCTTCTGCTTATCTCCTTTTGTGCTGTCAGTGATCTTTCCACTGTAATATTTTGTAGCGATATCTCTAGACATGTACAAATCACATTTTAATCCCCTCTATTTTCTTACATTAATTGAACTTACTAAGCTCATTTTCAGTTTCTAAAAATAGTACAAGTTTTTAGACTGAATCATTGTAGCAACTTTTTCTTCTGAGCTGCTTGGCATTTCCATTTTATTTCTAACATTTTGGTTCAAGTATTTTACAGTCCAAATTGAATGCTGCTGGACATTAATTTTTCAGTGATCTTGAATTCTTCATTTCAGTGGAAACTCTGCATTTTCTTGTTCTCCTCTGGTTATTTATGAAAGGCGCGATAGCTACTTATAAAAGGCAAAGTTAACGTAGTGCTCTGTTTTCACTGCTGCCCGTTTAGCTATGATAGAGGGGATTGTAAGAAATGTGAAACTATAACAAAGAAGCCTTAATATTTTCTAGTTTTTAGGTTAGGTTCTTTTCTACTGGATCTTTGAATCAGCCAAAACAAAGACAGTATCATGCTATTAGTCTCGAAGAAGACTTTTCCTTTAGTTCACATTGTAGAAGCTGTTTATTATTTGAACTGAAGCCTAGGGTTCAGTTTCTTTGAAACTGATGAAACCTGTCTCCATATATGCATGCTCATTTATTATATGTGTAGGTTAGCACATTATGTATTACTTCATTTTTGCGTGTATGTATGGAAATTCCTTTTCTGACAGTGTCCTCTTAAAACTTGATTTGATCTGAATAGTCCCTATGTGTAGATCAGCACAGTAGCTGCTTATATATTCTTTGTTCTCCCAGTTTCTTTCACAACTCTTGTGACATACAGAATGTGAAGGTACAAAGACTATAATGAATAGAATGAAAAAAATTTGTATTTCTGTTTTTTCTGGACAGTTTCACTGCAGTAGCATTAGTTTGTGACTGCTTGTAAAAGCCTGTAAAAGGAAATGGAGCAGAACAGTAGAACACTCTCTGTAAACAATTAGAAAGAGGCATTATTCTTCTTTTTTAGAATAAATTCATAGTTGTATAATAATAAAATGTGATCAGTAAATTCAGGATATTTTATACTACTTGACTGTATATTCTGTAAGTAAATCACCTTTTTATTAAACTTCAGAAAGATAAATATAATTTCATATAAGTCATCACTGAATGTAATATGGGATGGAGACCAGGAAATATAAACAGTATTGTTTGGAGTGTGTGTGGTGTGTGGGTTGGGGATTTGTTTTTTTTTTTTTTGTTCTCCAAACACTGTTGCTAAGTCACAGGGCTGTGAATACTGACAGGATATATTTTCCAGGACATAAATGGAAATGGGTCTATATTCCACTTAAACTACTGAAAGCAGAAGGGAGGCACTTTTTTCTGTTTTCTGTCAACCTAATATTTTAAACAAAGATGTGTAGGATTCACTGGCTTCGAAACAAGGTTGCAAGGGTTTTTTAATGCAATTATGCTGTTCTGAGGTAGGTATGGTAGCACTGAAACATACTAATAAAATGCAGGTGGCATAAATACTTCTCAAAACAGATGAGAAAGTGTAATTATTCAAAACAATTTCATGTCATATGCATTTGTGTAATGGACTCCAACTCCAGAACTCGATTTTTGTTTTTTCAGAGTCAAAATGTAAATTCTCTGTCGTTACCATCCAGAAACTAAGAGTTGCAAATTAGTCTAGAGTCTGTCTTTCTTGCAGTTGTCATTATCACTAAAGCTTTTACAGATGAATTCTAAATGATATTTTGATGGGGTGTGCTGCCAGAACTGTAGAAGAAACAACTTACTCTCCTACGTATATGTTGGTGACCTTCTCCATAGACTATTTAGTGAGATCACGTATTGGAAGACATACTGAGGTAGAAAAGGTTCTGTCTTTGCATAACAGCTTTTCTGTTAGTGATTTATTAGCATATTTTTTTCCTTATTGCATTGCTGTGGAAATGAGCTTTCCTGCTTTTTAACCACAGAAGTTTTTGAAGCCTTCCCCCCCACCCCAGCTTATGATAGCAGCTCTGTGTTCTGTGTCCGTGGATTTGGTAGCATCTGTGTAAGGATAGCCAGGACTATCGAATGCAAATCCCCGTTCTTCAAAGAATCTTTACATCATCCGCTTCAGAGACAAGAGTGTATGGCAGTCATCAGCACGAAGGAGAACAAGGGTGCTGGATAAGCATCGTAGGGATTAGTGGGATTTTAAAGGTAGCAAGGAATTTAGGAGAAAGTCTGTTTAATTCGTCTGTCATACCAATGCAAGTCTGGAGCAACTTTACTGAAGCCAAAGATGTTGCATAGCATACTTCTGGAACAAGTGGCAAATGAATCGGCTTCTAATGCCTAACCTTTTAAGCAATGCTTGTCTGAATAAGAAATCGTTGTCTATAGATTAAAAACAAATGAAAATTGCAAACACGAAAACAAAAGCTGTGTTTACGTTAGCAAGTAGTTGTCCAAAAGTAGTAGATGTTCTTTGGTTACAACAGTTGGTGCTGAGGAGTCTGTGTCCACACTGTATCTTGAAGGGAGTTCACTTCAGACTAGATCTGGCTGACTCCCAGAGAGTGAAGATTCTTCAGCAATTGAGGGCTATTAGGAGTGTCCCTGGAGCACAGCCTCCTACCTAGTTTCATCATAGAGGAATCTGCATTGTGTGCTCTGACACTATTCTGCAAGAGAAACTGAAATTCAGCCGGCAGGCACAGTTGGGAGATTAACTTCAAAAACATGGTTTTGATCCAAATAAAAATGCTAGCTCCAAGAGCTTCCAGACCTCTCCTATTGTAAGGTGAGCAGAAACTACTGAATAGTAGACAAATATTGTCAGGATATAGGGAATGATTTTTTAATGCCTTGTTAGCATGGTGAAAATCAGCATTTTCTGTTGCCAGTGTTTTTTCCTTAAACGTCACAAAACTCAGAATTTCCATGCATTGCCGATTCTCACAGTTACAACTTTGACAGTAGGATGAAGAGCTGTTCATCACTGTTGCAAAATGCCATAACTCCTCTCAGTAAAGATTCATAGAATTATGTTTTTTCTTTATATTTTCTAAGAATCTTATCTGCTGTTACTTCATGGACCAATTTCACAGCTGTCCTTATTTTACTTTAAGAGCATATGTCGATGTTGTTTGAACCCAGAGTCAGAAATCAACACTGTATTACTTGAAATTAAGGCTGCCTTTGCTGAAATTATTTTCACATCTTAGTTGAATGCTCTTAGTGAGATGTTGTAGAATTACCTGTGGTATGTTACCGATCTCATTTTACTATTCCCAGTCTAGTAGCGGATCACAGAAAACCCAGAGATCTGGACTATATTTTAGCTCTAAGTCTTAAACTTTTGTTACTACGGTGTGCAAGCTGCTTACAGCCTGTTTTTTCAGAGGTGCCAAACTTCTGTTGACTTTATTGGAAAAGTTGCGCTAGATAAATCTAGGTTCTAGCCCTGGTATGTGTGGTTTTTCATTTTTGTTCTGATTCTTTTTTTCTGAATTTTTATGCTATATATTATTCATGTTTTAATGGAGAGAATAAGGTAAGTGGGATTAGACAGTGAGATTTCAGTGAAGGACATCTAATTTCTGTACCTTAGTCCTGACGTGTGATCTGAGAGCTGAAGAAAACCCAATTTCTGTGTCTTAGTTTCTGTAATGCAGCGAGAGCTTAAAGTGAGAATAATTTTTACAAGGGTGTATAGTGATAGGAAAGGGGGAATGGCTCTAAACTAAAAGGAGGCAGATTTAGATTAGATATTAGGGAGAAATTCTTCCCCATGAGGATGGTGAGGCCCTGGCCCAGGTTGCCCAGAGAAGCTGTGGCTGCCCCCTCCCTGGCAGTGTTCAAGGCCAGGTTGGATGGAGCTCTGAGCAACCTGGTATAGGGGAAGATGTCCCTGCTCATGGTGGGTGGTTGGAACCAGATGATCTTTAAGGCCCCTTACCATTCTATGATTCCTACAGTTTGATGTTGCTGAATGAAAGACACAACATGGAAAAAGTTATGCAGCAATTAGGTAACAGTAGTTATGAAATAAATTGGTATCAATGCAGAAATAATTGTCAGGGATTTTTTTATAATGTTCAGATTAAAAATGGGACCAAAAAAAAGAAAAAAAGTCACTGGAACATGTGAGTCAGTGAAGCCAAAGTTCCCTTTCCTCTTGTTACTCAGGCATGAATAATGCTGGGACTTCCCAAAGAACTGGAGGGGATTTTTATATTCCTCAGTGTGACTCTGCGTGCATATCCGTGGTTGCTTCCTTTTCTGATTTCTCAGGGATACGAGCCTTCCTTGGGTTTCAGTTTTTCTGACAATTAATGCAAAGAAGTAGTGTACAAGTATTTAAGGTTGTGCTGCAAGTACTGTGCAGTAGCACAGCACCGGCTGGCACCAGCTGGCACTAGTACTGGGTTGTCACCTGAGATACTACATTACAAAAGAATAATGATACGGGAGGAAGCAGGACATAAAAAAAGGTTTTTCTGGTCTTTTGAAGACTGACTTGAGAGAAATGTCTGTGACTCAAGCACCTACATTTCTTCAGAAATGGAGATGTTTATTTGTCTCTGCCAGATGTTGCACTGTGTCCTCCTTCTTCCCCTTTATTCAGCCATATGGTTGCATTTTGTATTTCGATGTCAAAAATAGGAGTTTGAACATAATTTTTATAGTTTTTGTTTTTTCTTTCTGATACCTTCTTTTTCTTAATCATCCTCCGCCATCTGCCTCACCTGATACTTCAGAATTAATCACATAAGTATGTGACCTTGATTATCTGAATCTGCTTGGGTTTTGGAAAATAAGTAATGGATACTCTCTTCTTTCTATAAAGCAGCAAGGTACTTAAATTTGCCAGGGTCCTGCAATGTCGGGCATATGTTACCTGTAAAATTCATTTAGGTAAAGTCAAAATTCAAGTAATCTACAGCAGACTGGCTTTCTACACAGATATAATTTACATGATATACATTGATAAGTAGAGTGAATAATAATTCATCAAAACCATATCTATTCCAAGTATGCCTATCATTTATATATTTACATATAGCTTTTAGATCTTATTTACAGACATATGTATTATGTTGGTAAGTGTTCGTCAGCGTCGGTTTCTGTGTGAAGACATGAAAATGAAGTATTTACACGTTACCTCAGACATCTTACTATCGTGGTGCATTATTTGTCAGAAATTAAAAAGTTAATCACATCTCTTAGCTCATCTTAAGGGGCGACTTTACCACACCGAATTCTTCATGGCTGATTTTTCAGAGATGTGAAACTCCACCTCTCTGATTTAAAACCTAGAAGACTCTTCATCTGTAAAGAATGCATAATTTTTAATATGGTGCCAATACGCTACATAAAACAACCTGCACTGTGCTTTATATCGTATTTTCACTGTTTTTCCTCTGTGTGCTTAAGTGTAGTGTGCAGTGTTTCCTATGTATGGACACTAGATCATTCAGGCTGAAAAGAATGGGGGAAAATGGCAAATTCATAGTGTTAAGACAAAATGTTTTGCTCAGCAATACGTTGTGTTTGAACTGAGATACGTAATCATCAAAATGCTTAAATAAAAATTGGTTTGCTTTACTCTTCACATCCCGATGGTTCTGGTTGCAGATCCATAGCACCAAGAGAGACCGCAGTAGCTTGGATTCACTCCAAAGGTGGGACAGATGTTGTTTACACATCTGTGTTTCCTAGAAGGTTCTCCTGTGGAAAGCCAGATTTAAGGATGGCCTAGGAGCCCTGTTGGTGCTGTTGGAGGGTGTACATTAACTCGTTAGCAGCTTAGCTGGCCTTTGCCTCTGCTCGTTGTTGTGCTCCTTTGTGGCTCCAACAGTCCAGGATTCAGGTTTCCTGCCTTATCAGGCACCGTATGAGCCTTACCTGACCACAGACTTGTTTCTGTGTAACTCAAGATCAAAATGCATTATATTTGCTTCACATTGCCAAAACTGATGATTTTGGGGGGAAGTGGTGCGATCTTCTGTGGGTTAGGAATAGGTGGATTCCTGTAGATTACCTGAACAGTCATTCCTTTTCCTCTGTGGTTCGGTTTTAGTAGGCCAGGTAGTACTGAACTTCAGCGTCCTAGCTGAAGGAAGACTCTTTCACATGGCTGAAGATGAGCTTTGAGTCTCAGTAATATGAATCTCTGTGTGAGCTTTAAACTGGTCTGAGCTGCAGTGTTAGACACCTTGTGGTTAGTGTGCCAGCCTTCACTGGACAGGGTCCCTATCTTGATTCGGTTCAGGGAAGCTGTTGCTGCTCACAGCAGAATCTGGCCACCATGAGCTGCTGTTTGATAAGAAATTACATATTTTAGATACAGAATTCAGAAAGTTCATAGCAAGTTAATTTCTTTTATTGGCTTGGTGCGATGTTTTCCTGCTTGTGCCTTTTTCTCTGTAATCGAAATACTTGTTTGACCTGGCAACAAGGTGCCACCAGGTACCTAAAGACTGACACTCAGATCGGTTGTCTCATACTGTGATCTGTCGTGATGGTGATCACGTCAAAGTTGGCTGTTGTGAGAGATGGATTAGTAGATTAATTGTTAATCTAAACTCTATGCTCCTTAAATAATAGAACTCGGGTTTTTTTTTCTAGTAACTTCATAAAACTCAACAGTTTTGCAAAGAAATTTCTTCTGTTGGCACTGACATGTTGGCTGTGCGAAAGAGGAAAGAAGATGCCAGTTACTGAAGGTGAGCTCCCTGTAGTAGATGACAAATTAGATTGGCTACACCAATTCAGTGTACTGAGTTGCTCCCAGAACAGTAAGTCTCATTTAACGAGCGACTCAACAGCATGCAGCTAGATCCTTATCATACGAAACATTTTTTCACTCAATTTAATTCTAAACTCTGTCAAACTGGCACTACACAGAGCAAAATATTTTGAAGTTGTCTGAACTCTGAGGTTGCTCCGTTTCTTTCCACAGCACAACAAATGTAACCAGATTTGCACTATGATAAACTTTGGGGTAAGTTGCGTATTTAATGTAAAAACTGAGAGTAAACAACTTGGTACTCTGCCTTTCTAATTGCTTTATTAAACTTTACTTCAGGTAGTTTCCACTACATGAAGAATATACTGAGTGGTACAATTTGTTTTTACAGTTACTGCTGCTTTTTCACTTGTTCTCAGTACAGTTAATATTCATGTCCCTCATGACCTTGATTTTTCAAAAGTTAACTAAACTGCCAGATCATGATACAGTTTTAGGACAGGAATTCACAAGATTTGGAAGGCTTAGTGATAACTTAGTGGACAAAAACATGTACGTCACGTTTTATTATGGGATTCTAGTGCATTCATATAAAAAAATATTGAAAGAGTTAACGTTGCCGAGGCATTCGTTGTTACTACTAAACAAAAAGCATAACAGAGGCATTAGTGGTGTTGGGATCATTTCTGTTTTTGAGGACACCTTATACATGTATAGGTTGATCTTTTAAAATTTTTTTTTCCCCAGTGGAAATTACTTGCTCCTAAAGCAAATAAGATATAGTTGTTTCTGAAATGAACAACTCAACTAAAGGCAATGAAAATTAACACATCAGGAGATGTAAAGGAAGACAGGGAGTGATTCTTCCCACTATACAATATTCATGTTTGGTTACTGGGTGTATTACTGTGTGAACTTCCTCCTCTTTTGGCAAAGGAAAAAGTTATCTTGCCAAGTCTGAAATGCCTGATGAGACTTCAGGGCTTGCAGATGACTCAAAAAAAAAAAAAAAAAAAAAAAAAAAAAAAAA
>Ga0065711_1028225_pt1 | contig 42802 bp, 9 predicted proteins | sample Hoacrofraction12_FD_59098 | JGI IMG/M metagenome (GOLD analysis project Ga0065711, IMG submission 59098) | Hoatzin crop microbial communities from Cojedes, Venezuela - Epithelial fraction 12 v2 (version 2) | ecosystem: Host-associated > Birds > Digestive system > Esophagus > Crop | place...
GACTGGCCTGTAGTTCCCTGGGTCCTCCTTCTTGCCCTTTTTGAAGATTGGAGTGACACTGGCTTTCCTCCAGTCCTCGGGCACCTCTCCTGTCCTCCAGGACCTTTCAAAGATGATGGAGAGTGGCTCAGCCATGACATCCACCAGCTCCCTCAGCACTCGTGGGTGCATTCCATCGGGGCCCATGGATTTGTGGACGTCCAGACTGCTTAAGCGATCCCTCACGCAGTCCTCCTCGACCAAGGGAAAGTCATCCTCTCTGTGGGCTTCTTATTTTACCTCCAGTGCCTGGGATTCCTGAGGGCCTGCCTTGGCACTGAAGACTGAAGCAAAGAAGGCATTCAGTAGCTCTGCCTTTTCTGTATCCTCCGTCACCAGGACACCCACCTCATTCAACAGCGGCCCCACATGGTCCCTAGGCTTCCATTTGCTGCTGATGTTGTTAAAGAAGCCCTTCTTGTTGTTTCTGACATCCCTTGCCAGCTTCAATTCCAGGTAGGCCTTGGCTTTCCTCGTTGCATCTCTGCATGCTCTGAAAACATTCCTGTACTCTTCCCAAGTGGCCTGTCCCTCTTTCCACATTCCATGGACCTTTCTCTTCTGCCTGAGCTCCGCTAGAAGCTCCTTGTTCATCCATGCTGGTCTCCTGCCTCTTTTTCTAGATTCCTTTCTCAGGGGGATGCACCAGTCCTGAGTGTGGAGGAAGTGATGTTTAAAGAGCGATAAGCACTCTTGGACCCCCCTGCCTTCGAGAGCCCTGGCCCACGGGATTCCTCCCAGTAGCTCCTTGAAGAGGCCAAAGCTAGCTCTCCTGAAGTGCAAGGTTTTGATCCTACTTATCGCCCTGCTTCGTCCACGCTGAATCCTGAACTCCATAATTTCATGGTTGCTGCAGCCAAGTCTACCTCCAACCTTCACATCCTCCACCAGTCCCTCCTCGTTTGTTAGTACAAGGTCCAGCAGAGCGCCTTTCCTTGTTGGTTCCTCCACCACTTGCATCAGAAAGTTATCATCGATGCTCTGCAGGAACCTCCTGGGTTGCGTGTGCCTAGCTGTGTGGTCTTCCCAGCTGATGTCAGGGTGGTTGAAGTCCCCCATGAGAACCAGGGCCTGTGACTGTGAGGCTGCTTGCAGCTGCTTGTAGAAGGCCTCATCAACTTCCTCATTCTGGTCAGGTGACCTGTAGTACACACCCACAATAACATCACCCATATGAGGCTGTCCCTTAATTTTAACCCATAAGCTCTCGAGTCCTTCTTCATCAGTCCCCAGCCAAAGCTCAATGCATTCCAGTTGCTCCCTTAAATACAGAGCAACTCCACCAGCTCTCCTTGTTGGCCTGTCTTTCCTAAAGAGTCTGTAGCCATCCATAGCAGCATGCCAGTCATGCGAGCTGTCCCACCAGGTTTCTGTTATGGCGACCAAGTCGTAGCCATCCTGCTGTGCAATGGCTGCCAGCTCCTCCTGTTTATTGCCCATGCTACGTGCATTGGTGTAGACGCACTTGAGATGGGCTGTTGATCTCACCCCTGACACTGACATGCCATGCCTGGGCTCATCCCTAGTGAGCTGGGCGATGTCCCCTTCCCCCTTCGAACCTGATTTAAAGACCTCTCAATGAGCCCTGCCAGCTCTTAGCCAAGAATCCTTTTTCCTCTTTGAGATAGCTGGACTCCGTTTGTCGCCAGCAAGCCCGGTGCCGTGTACACCTCCACTTAGTACATAAGTATTCTCTAATTCTGATATTCACAGGACTCTAGGCGAAATCCCACAGTAGGTAAAAGCACTTGTGTCTTATCTCATGTCTTGGAAATAGGACAGAAATCAGAAAACTGGGCAGAATTATTTATAACTATATTTTAGTAGACATTTAAAAGTACATCTTTTAAGAACAAAAACATGTTTTTATAAAAGTTTGGCTCTGACAACTTGTTCTTTCATAATTGGTTTGAAAGAAGTATTGAAAAGCTACTCTGTGGAGTCCTGTACACTCATTGCTGTTGCATTCTAAAAAGCCTCTGTGTGCGTGTTTACGGAACATGAAGGTCTTACTAAATATCTTGCCAGTTGTCTCTGTGAGACCTCAGTGCAGAGGCCCTTAGGCTGAAAATGTACATTTACAGGCAGGACATCTCCCATAGTCTCTGAAGATACCACTGGGTTGGACAGGGTGCTAATCAGGTACTAGATTTTCAGCAGAGGCTCACATTTCCCTGACTGAAATTGTTGATGGGCTCTGGCACTGTTTGGAAATCTGTGCCATGGGCTACAGCTTTCTGCATTCCCAGTCTTAGCATAAACTGTGACTGCATGTGTAGGCTTTGCTTTTAATGAACAAATGTGAACATCTTAAATTTCCCCATAAATTAAGTCCCACTTTCCTTTATATATCCAAGAAATCAGGCAGAAATGGTCTTTCTTAGTTTGCCTTTTTAAATTTCTGAGTTGACTCCTGTGCTTTTCTAACAATTTCTTTCCAGCTTTTTACCCAAGTGTACTTCTGGCAATTATCAAGTTGTCTTTTCTCATTCATGTAAATCATTAAAACAATGCCCTTTCCTGCCACTGATACAGTGGACATTCATCAGCAGTTTTCTCCCAATTACATGCCTCACTGGGCCCTTTCTGATTTAAATATTCTTTAATTTTTCCTTTGTTCTAAGCCATCAATATTGCTACTCAGTGAAGTCAAGTTGTGTCAGGAGTGATAGTGTCTGTTCCCACAAGATACTTGTGCTTTTTGGAATGCTAAATTCTGAAAATCAATTGGTTTTGTAAAGGAGATTATAGAGGGGTTTTGTGTGGTCCTCCACCTCTGAAAGGGATTCTGTGTGGATGCGCTTTGATTTTTATGTAGCTATAAATGTAGATACTGCACAGCACAACCTGAGACTTACCTTTCCTTTTCTGTTGGTGTTTATTGCTCACAGTCACAGGGGAAGGTTTCATTTCACTGGACACTGTGCAAATAAACCCCAGGCTCCACAAATGTCCTTCTCCCTGTCCTGCAGGTGAACAAGCAGTCAAGCAAGGGCTCAAAAAATGTCAGCTGTGAAAATCAATTGCTCACTAGTAAATTGGCTAAATTCCCCTCAATGTCAAACAGTAAAAAGGTTTAAGAAATATTTGGACAGTACACACATCAATGAATGTTCTTAATCTAGAATTAACAGATGATCAGCTAATAGCTGAATAGCTATCTACACTTCTTATGAAGCTTCTCTTCCCAGGGTGGCAGCGCACAGTGCCTCGCTTCTGACATCATTAAGGGCTGTGTCAAAAAGAGCTAGATTTCGGCTGGAAATTTATAACAAAAATAAAAGTGAGCATCTTGAAAAAAATTTCCTGTGTTCTAGCAGCCTTTTGAAACTTAGCTAAAGTAAGTTCTTAATGATTCATGGGAGTGTTAATTAGGTATGCTGTTCTTTGTAATTTCTGAAGTTTGTGTCTGTTGCTGAGCTGCTTTCGAAATGTACTGTGTGGGGAGGGATGGGCGCCTGCTCCTGTTGGGAACTTCTAAGGCACTAAACTGCCCTCTGGAAGGGATCGCTCACAGCCTCTCTGGGAAGGATGAGGCCTTTCTACGTGATTGCTATAAGCCACAAACTGCAGCACAGTTTTACTAAACAGTCCTTCAGGGTACACAGTGAATTTTTGCACACATTTGCCTGTCAGTTGTTGTGGCGTTGCGTGCAGACTGTGTCTGGGCCCTCTGGGCTCTGTGGCACTAAAACGAGCATTCAGCCTCAGACCTGCCTGCAGGATGGTGGGTAAGGGCTGAATCCAGAGCACCAGAGTCATGTCCTGTGGATTGGTGTCCTAGACTGGCTTGTGTGGCATCTAGGAATTACTGCTGTTGTCTGTGTTTCCAGGGCTCCATTTAAATCAATCGTGTGTTATGTTTAAGTGTGGGACACACATCCGATGTACTGAATTCACGCAGCTTGTCGTACCATTTTCATGCTCCATTCTCTTCAGGACAACAACAATGCTTTAATTTATTCTGATGTCAGGAGATTAAAAATCAAATTTGCAGCATTTTTTCTCTGGAGTTGGAAAGATAACTTCAGAATTTTTCTTCACCTGAGGTTAAAGATATAATTGAATTGTCCTGCTTTGTAGGACTGTTCTTTTTTTCTCTTTTTAACAGTGGAACAAAGTCAGCCCTCTATATACAGTTCAAAATGAAATGCTCAGAAGCCCTTGACTAGTGAACTTTATTATGGAGATGGAAACCTGCCAGCATGAAGTCAGGGTTAGCCAATATTAGTTTGTCTGAAGTACTAGAGTCACCTTCACAGTGGCTGGGATCTATGTTTTGGGCACTAAGAAGAGTGTGTTTCTTTTTTAAAAGAGAACAGCAAGGGCTTTGCACAGAGACAGCCAATTATACAGTTTGCTCAAAGATGAGCCAATTATTCATTTTAATGAAGAGAATTTCAACTTAGACGTAAGTATGTCCTTGACATTTTTTAGTAGCAATGACATTATCTGAGCAGCTTGTTCTGAGAGCAACATCAGACATACCCGAGTACTTCTACCTCTACAGGGAAAAAACACTAAGCAACTTGACTTGCTTAGCAAAACCAGTAACAGCTTATTAGATCTTGCCAGAATTGTCTTCCTCAGTTCTGTGAGTATGTGCAGAGTATTTGAGGCAAAGAAGCTGCAACAGATGCAAAGCTACAAGACCCAGAAAGCAGCTGTAAGTATTGATGCTAAAGTGATCACGAACGACACTTACTAACCATTGTTTCTTTAAAAGTAATAGCCACAGTGCCTGCCCAAGGTTACTGGTATAAAGGACCTCTGACAGTGTGATCACACTGGGATTCTGTTCAGCAGTGTTGCCTCTAGGACGTCTCTGAAATCTGTGATGTCAAGTGAGTTAATGTAAGTATACACAGTAAGAGACGTCTATAAGAAAACATGCCAGGGTTTCAGGTGTATTTTGACATTTAACTCTGATTGAACACACCAGGAAATAGACACCTAAAGTATGTCTTCATCCACCTTGAAAAGTCATGTGAAAAGGTTAGGGGAGTAGAAAGAAAGATTCACTAGCTGCATTTTACTGATAAGGATTAGAGAGCTTGAGGTTGTGCTGCCTGTTTTGAAGCTATCTCAAAGACTAAGATGTAAGAATGGCTTTCCCAAAAGGAAATTCAGCTTCCACAAAAATGCAATTTTCTTGGGAGACTGAGTTTATACCCTCCATTTTTTTCATTAAGAAAGAGAGAAAGAGTAAGCCAGCTTTGGCAATCGATACACTGGGATCTTTATTTATGAAGTTACTTAGTGTCATAAAGTTGTTTGGTGCCATTTCATTTTGGTATAAGAAAGCATTTTTTTTATCTTGAGAACAATCACTCACTGGAGCAACCTCGCCAGCGATGTGGCAGAGGCTCCAGCACTGGAGTTTTTAAAGCTGCAGTTGGACAGGGTGCTAGATAATCTCATCTGGGCTCCCTTTCCCATAAAAGGTTGGACCAGATGATCTTTCGAGGTCCCTTCCAACCCGGGCTGTTCTACAATTCTGTGATAAACAACAAACTCTTTTCACGAGTGTGTATACCACTCCATCTTTAAAAGAGCTGGATTTCCTACACCTGCTGCACCTATTGGAAGTAACACCTCATACTGTCCTCCAATTTACGGCTTTCATTTATTTTGGACAGTTTGTATTTATTTGCTTTAGTTTCCATTCCGGTTTGTTTTTGCTAGCTCAATAGCTGTGCTCTCTCCCTGTTGTTTAATTCTTGAAGTATTTGCAGCATTTAATAACAACACTTCTCAGTCTTTTCTGTCAGTAATGTAGTCTTTTTACATTCTGTGATCATTCAGATTGCTAAGATTTGGAACATTTTAGATGAAATTGATTACACGTGAATCAGAAGATTATTTTTTTAAAAAAATCAAAATTAAACATGTCATATCAACTCATTTTAAAGCAACTAGCTGCATTTCACTGGCACCTCACTTGCTTGTGGAAGACATTTTTCAAATTCAGTCTCTACTCTCTGCAGTGCTCCCAGAAAAAAACCTAAATATTTCTGTAATCCATTGGAAATATCGTCAAATCAAATGGTGGTTCACCACTAGAGGCACATGCTCTACATGTGTTGTGGAAAAAAGCACTCTGCCCAGGATACATTGAAGGCGAGGAAATTGAGGAAAAAAAGGGGGTGTTGGGTACCTTACATTCACAGTCCACAAGGGAAAAAGCTCAGCTAAATGTTGGATTTAATCACAGAGCATTTGGGTCAATGCAATCACTTGGAATGAAATGTTTCAGGTACAGAGAAAATGATGTTGACACCTCCCAATATTTTTTAACTCAGATTCATCACATGAACTTCAAATTCCTCCCGATTTGGAAAGAAAATTATTAACACACATGTTAACTTTTCCCAAGGATAGCAATTGCAAAATCTACTTACCTGTATTTAGGCTGTCTTGGATAAGCCTTGGCAAAAACCTTCTACCCGAACCCTGACAAAACTGTTCTCAGTTTACCTAGGACATTCAGGGTAAAGCCTGATACTGAATGCAGCTTGCTGACAATCCTATACCATTGGACACTCACATTTTCAGTAATATTTGTGTGTGACAGTTAAGAGAGAGCCTTTGTTTGCTTCTGCTGCCAAAATCACATCTGAAAATTGGAGTCTAATACACCTACCACTAAATACATGCAGTGGTATAATTTTGGTAGGAAAGGTTTGACAGTTCTCATGAAATTTATGGGTCAAAACTAGCTTTTGAACAATTGTGACATGAACATGGCTAAAACCTAGATATGCAATCTCACCTTAGTGTGTCTCTTCCCTACTTAAACAGCAGATGTTTTTCCTCTGCTAAGTGCATGTGCTTGATTTGAGACTGTCTGAAGGCTTTAGACTTGGCAAAGGCTTGAGTTTTATGTCTGAATCTAATATATTTTATTAAACGATGTGATCTGTGATATGTTTCTGGAGGTGAGCTAATCAGCATCACTGAGACAGGAGCAAATGTCTTTGAATCTCAAACACATACTTGAATCTCCTGTGCTTCTCCACCTGTAAACACTGTTACTAGTTGCTGCAATTCTGCTGTTGGATTAATTATTTTTAGGTTTAGGGCATATGTTGACAGTCTTACTTAAACATGCCTGCTAAGCCAAATAATTTTATTAGTAAAAGGCAGATTCTGTATTTAAAATTATCTTTCTTCAACCGTTAAAAACTTCGTCTTGAACTGTTATTGGACTGAAAAGCTTTCTCTACAGCACTTGCTTGGAAAACAGATTTTTTTCTAAACCTGACCCAGTGCACAAATTGAGAACCGTGTATCATTTGTCATGCTCATCACCATTTTTTTGAGCCCTGTGGGCCATTGTATTTTTTATTAATAATTCTGATGGTTTTCCAATTCTGTTTCCTGCAGATGTTTCTGGAATATCCATGCCATACACCTTTTCTTCATTTGTTGTGAGACAAGAAATAGAAATAAATTGCATGTTCTGTGCTATATGATGCATATTTCATGATCTGGATATTTTGGTTTCCCATGGCCTTTAACAATATAAGTAATAATTTTTGTCCTTGAAAACTATCTGATGTGGAATGTCTTTGATTTGGTTTCTCTAGAAAGGAAAAAATTGTTATTATCTTTCACCTTCAGGTTCTAAGTTTGTTTCCAAGATTTGGAGTAGCTGGGCAGAGCTAATTTTTTATTCCTGTGTGGAGAGTTTCTTGTACAGTGAAATGAATAGACTAGTTTTCCCGTGCAACATATTATTTGCTTTGATGTTCACCTAGACAGGCAGACAAAGTTTTCTTCTCTCCTCTTCCTCTGAAGACTATGCCAGGCTTCATATGCTGCTTGTAAACTTTTCCACAACAGAAGATATATCATGGATATTTTTTGTGCTTGACCTATGCAATTCCTCTAATGACTGCTCTAGCAGTAAGCATGGAGTGAATGACTTCACACAGCTAAAAGACTGCTCTCCACTAGAGTATGTCTGTTCTTCATTTTAGAGCTGTGTCACATCACAGGTCACTAAAACCTCACAGACACCAATTTACATATGTCCTGTGGCAAAGGGGGCCACATCTAGGAAGGCTATGACAATGTCACTATTTCAGGAAGGGAAGCAACTTTTCAACCAAGATAGCTAAACATTGTCAGTCTCAGCAGGGACATATCTACACAAAACTCTGTTTACTGCTGATTTAACTTACCCCGTTCTCAAAGCTGATGTAACTATCTGTGGCACCAAGGGGAACACAGCCTCCCTTCCACTCTGCCAAGCAACCCACTGTCTTGTAAGATGACTCAAAAGGAAATCTTTGTATTTCTTCTTCAAATTTTCCTGTGGAATAGCAACCCTGGCCTGGTTATTTGCAAAAGACAAGCAGAACGATTTTTTGGGAACAAATACGACAAGGTTGGCGGATTAGCTCCGGGCTGGAAACGCTGTTTCCAACTTCCTTCCAGTACAAATGGGCATCCAGAGCTACATGGCAGAGATCCCAGGAGCCCAGCCCCAACTAGCAAGATTTCCAAGGTTCCCCAGTCTGCATAAATTTTGCCTAGTTTGCACCTGAAGACCCAGTGATAAAAGGCAGGGATAAAAAGTACTGATTCAGAGTTTCTGACTCTCCATTTTCCAGTGAAGACCATCAGCAAATGTGAGTGTCATATTGAACAACCAAGTGCACACCTCATTGCAGTCTGCTGTAGCTAATGTGACAGAAAATTCTAATGTGAGTAAGTTGACTTGCCCAAGCCCAATGGCCACTTTTCCACCAAACCTTTACCACCACCTGGCTGATGCTTTGGGCAGCCTTTATCTGAGTATGTCCCACTGGCTGATAGGCACCAAACCTGAGATATATATTCTGCAGCTTTAACTCCACTGTAGTAGTTCATATGTCTTTATAGGACACCCAGATTGCTCTAGTCTGACAATTAAAAAAAAGGAAGTAGGCAAACGTAGTACAAATCTGAAAGGCTAAGCAACTTCTCTGAAATAAAATAAAGTGTGATGTTTATGTTGCCTTCAAATGAACAGAATGGCATAATGTAGAAATTGATAGTAATTTATCTGTAAGCTGCAAGTAGAAAACCATGAGATATTTATGATAGAAAGAAAGTATCTTAGGTATCATATTCCTTCATTGTGTCAAAACAATTCATAAATAGTTTTAAAGGACTTGACCAATATTCAAAATAATTTCTAGGAATATTGCAAGTGGGTAAATTTCTCAGTAAAACTCACTATTACTTCAAATATTCACTTTTAAATTACTAATTGCACTTTATATTTGGTCACCTAAAGTATATTGCATTGTTTTTCCCTCTAAATGCACACCTTCTGAATTAGCTGATCAACCTCTGTAAATGAATAATCAAGCAAACACATACTTGACTGCATTTACCATTTTTTTTCTCAAAAATATTCTTACGAGCAAAACCTTATTCATAGGAGTGTTCCCCTCAAAGGTGAACAATATTAGTCAGAAATGCCTTCAGAGGATGTTTGATTTCTATTTGAATCAATATTCCTAAAATCTTTTTGGTGTGATACTGTTATTTCCATGCAAATGTAAATTTCAGGGTCAAACAACACACAATACCTGAGCTTTAATGTCCTTTCTTTATCAATATGTATTTCTCGGCCATTGAGTTTTAGACTGGGAATATCTTTTGCCTTTTAATTAGGTCTTTATTATGGGAAACAAAGCTAACAAAAGTAAACACAGACATTACACGTCCTAGTTTCTGACAAAAAAAGGATGATCAGAAATATGATCTGATGTGCACAGAAAACTAAGGATCAGCAAAATAGGGCTGCTTCATGTGGTCTATACCATACGTGTTTTCATTCACTTTAACTTCAGGATCTTTTTCAGAAGGCCAAACTAGCAAACACCTTTTGATCACCTAGGAAGGGCTTGTACAGCCATCTAATAATTTAAAATGTAATTGGTTTCCTGGAATACCTTTCCCAGGTGTACTGCAAAACAGCCTTTTTTTCACCTTTTTCTGTAGAAGGCTTTTCAAGGTCTTAAATGCCCAAGGTGTGGAGTGCCACTAGCATCCACGACTTGAGCAGAACAGCATGGCACAGGCACCTATGGGAAGGATGTTATGAGGGCTTTGGGCTTTTATCTGAGGCAGCTAATAGAAGAATGTAATTGTGCTGGTTCCTGCACTTTGGTCACAACAACCCCATGTGACACTACAGGCTTGAGGAGGAGTGGCTGGAAAGCTGCCAGGTGGAAAAGGACCTGGGGGTGGTGGCTGACAGCCGGCTGAACATGAACCAACAGTGTGCCCAGGTGACCAAGAAGGCCAAGGGCATCCTGGCTTGTATTAGGAATAGTGTGGCCAGCAGGAAGAGGGAAGTGAGCGTGCCCCTGCACTTGGCACTTGTGAGGCTGCACCTTGAATACCTTGTTCAGATTTGGGCCCCTCACTACAAGAAAGACATTGAGCTCATCTGGAGCGTGTCCAGAGAAGGGCAGTAAAGCTGGTGAAGGGTCTGGAGCACAAGTCTTCTGAGGATTGGCTGAGGGAACTGGGGTTGTTTAGTCTGGAGAAAAGGAGGCTGAGAGGAGACCTTATTGCTCCAAAAACTGCCAGAAAGGAGGTTGCAGTGAGGCAGGTGTTGGTCTCCCAAGTAACTAGCGATAGGATGAGAGGAAATGGCCTCAGGTTGCGTCAGGGGAGATTTAGATTTGATATTAGGAAAAATTTCTTTACGGAAGGAGTGGTCAGACATTGGAACAGGCTGCCCAGGGAAGTGGTGGAGTCACCATCCCTGGAGGTGTTCCAAAAATGTGTAGATATGGTACTTCAGGACATGGTTTAGCAGGCATGGTGGTGTTGGGTTGACAGTTGGACTTGATCTTAGAGATCTTTTCCAACCTTAATGATTCTATGATGCTATGATTCTGTGATCATAGACACCTTTTGTAGTCAACAGAGAAAGACAGAAGCGTTCACAACTGCAAAACCAGCTACTCAGCTACATGTCACTTGTGCTGCATGATTTGCTTCAGAGCAATCCAGTGCCTTCACTATTATTCTGGCTGTGAATTTCACTTTTATTAAAAAAATAAATTTGCCTTGGAAGCAGCTGGTGTCCTACAGATATCCTGCAAGGGGTGCAGACAGTAGGCACTGAGAACAGAGGCAGTTGCCAAGTAGGGAAGAGTCACTGGATGAGTGTTTCAGATGGCGCTGCTGGGGTTTGCTACTACCCTCTGATGGCCAAGCACTGCAGAAGCTGTTATGAGAGTGAAATTTGCTTAGTGCTACATTGCCACAGCACAACTGCTGTTTCTTCTCATCAACATCAGAACGTGAAAATAAAGCAGAGAGTCATGCACAAGTTGCAATGAATCCCATTGTGAAGACCTTCATATTTTTACTGCTAATAATAAAACATTGTTCTTCACACAAATGCCTCATCAACTCATTATCCTAGGCAAGGGGCAAGTTCATAGATCTCGCAAATCATGTTATTTCAATAATAGCTGTGGATGCTAGAATGGAAACACTTTAATCTTGCAGAGGGAAATGTCATGACAACAATCACTAATGCAGTCTTCACTGTATTAAGCCAAAAGCTATGCTGGAAAATGAATATGCTCCATATGCTGGTAGGCACACAGAGCCACAAGCAGCAATCTTTTTTTAAAGCAGGTTTTAAGGGTGACATTTGTCAAAAACTTCTTTTTTTCCCAACTCAAAATTTTGTTAAAAAACTTCCAGCATATTTTGTGGAGAAGTGAGGGCTTTATTTTTAATACAACACCGGGGGCTTTTGGACCCAGATGCCGTGAGTTCTGTTTCTATGGTTAGTACTTTGTATTTTACAGGTTTATAATCCTGTATAGGTCCAGTTCTTGTTTCTGGAGTTCTCATTACCAGAATCTGTGAACACAAAAACTAGCAATGAAGAAGAAAATCTGAAATGTTCTGGCTTCGATTTCACTCTCAGGCCCAGTCACTTTCTCTTGTTCTCACTTACACCATTGCTTATGTTCCTCTTGTAGTTGTGTCTATTTCTGTGAAAAATGGTTTCTGGAATTTACTTTGAGGATGCTGGACTATGCAGACAGTTCCATAGTGTTCCACAGGTTGAACTGCTGCATTGAACTGTTTCATTACAAACTTCCCTGTTAATGTGACACACACAGGACGCAGTTTTTCTCTCCCATCAACCTTTGTTGATCCTGACAGATAGAGCTCTGGAATTCTGTGTATGTACCCGGTTACAGGCAAATCCTGTTGGATTTTGCAATCTGCTGTCCTGTATGCATGTATTTAAAACTGATGGTTTTTTGAAGTTAAAGTATCTAATTCCTGTGGTCAGTAGGAAACTGCAGGTCCTACGGTGCTGTCTTAGTTAAAAAGTTTCCTACTATTTACTACCAAACTTAACACAACACTAAATTATGCATGTTTATGCTCAGTCAAGACATGTTTTCTCTAGATAGAGGCACCTGGCCAGAGAAGGACTGCAATGGTGGCATGCAAGTGTCGGAAACTTTACACTGCATCTCTAGGTTTGCTTTTCCAGCAAATAATGTCCTTCTCTCCATACCCTCCAGCCAGGAGGTGTCTTTCTTTCTGGAAAATGGTACAATCTTTTTGCTAACAGATAAGGAAAAACACCCTACTAAGTAAATAGGAATTTCCTACACTATATGAATATTTATTTTTTATGTCCAGACACGATGATCAAGAACTAATATTTCAACCTCTGGAAAATTCTGCATGTGCATATCAGATGTTAAATGGCAGTTTTGAAAAGCTATTAATGAAAATCTAGTTTGCTCTGCTAGGAAAACATTTGGAGATTTCTTATTTCCAGTTTCAAGTATGACCCAAGTGGCTATATTGATCATTGCAGAGTTTTTTGTCTTAATACGTATGTTGATAGTGTGAGGAATGGAACCAGATCCAGGCATTCAGTGGAAGATGAAGAGCTACGTGTCTGTATTTGTACCATGCCATCCACCTGCAGTAGTAACGGAGGAGAAAGGAAAGGCAGATAATTTGTATGTGGAAGAATGATGGACTTTTGAACAGTTTACAGAAAGTGTTGTATTTGGAAAAGAAAGAAAACCTGTGTTAGAGTTAAGCACGATAACATATGACCTGGAATAACTTTTATGAGCTCTTTCAGCAGGACAAGCTGTACTGAACTAGAAGGGGGGCATCTGGAGGCTGATTTGTCATGAGGTAGGTGCAAACGTGGGAGCTCACAATTTACAGAAGACTCAAGCCCAAGCACCGCTTCCCCTCCAGTGCTCTGTGGTGCATAGTGTGTTTGTGCTCCTGCCTTGGAGCAGCTGTGGCCATGCAGCAGATTCGTGCCACCTCGCTCCCCGGGGACAGGTGATTTTTTAGAATTTACTAGTTCTCTGAAGACTGAGATTGCCACCTGGATCTCAGTGAGTAGTACTTCTGGGCAAACCCCCTTACACTGGTGGGAACCAAGCCGTGAAATAGCAAAAGCCTTCTTAATTGTCTTTCTTGAGGTGGTGACACCCAGCTAATACACTTGAAAGCGTGATTTAAGTGAAGTAACAAGCTGCTGGCACTTGTATAACCTATTACTTTTAAACACTACAGGTTAATCTCTTTGATTGGAAAGCTTTAGGATTCACTTCCTAGAGAGCTCGCAATGGCAATTAGTTCAAACGTAAAAACCACCCAAACTGTCTCTCCTGAAAGCCCGACATGAAGGAGGAACATGCCCTGAAATCTGCATGTGTGAGACCACAGCAAGAAGGAGTAAACAAGGTAAATATTAGTGTTTTGTCTAACATTTCTTTCTGCAAGATTTTAATTTCCTTTTACAAAAAGTGGAATTTAGATGTAAAAGCAAAAGCAGAATCTGTCTATAAAAATGCTGTTGAAATTTGGATGAAACTTTCAGTCAGTTGCAGCAAGAAAGGCAACCTTAAACACTAGGAATAGATTCTTTGTCTGTCCCTACCAAATCCGAAATACATTTCTTAGAGTCTTGTTACAACTAGAGTTTGGAGGAAAAGTCATGACTGTACACCAGATGAATCTCCGTGTCTAGTGCAGACATTTCTAAGTACTAATAAATTAGGTTATGGAAGGCTAAAAGGTTGTTTTGAATTATAAATAATACATGTTTCAAATATTCTGCATGCTGGTTTCATCACATGAAGCATATGCTTTTGAGATTTCAAATTAAAATGAAAGTAAAATAGTAGTGTCTGTCTCCTTATTCTGTCTTTTCTTTCTACACTCCATTTTCAATACAAATTAATGTTTCACCTTGCTTGCCCTTTTGTTAAGACCTTTGAATGGTATGAGTAGAGTTCTGTGCTTAACCTTTGAATGTAAACTGTTACGGGGACCTATTTCCATATTTTTTGCAGTAAATCTTATGATATGTTAGCAAGTTATTAAAATATAACTTAACTAGAATCAACATTGCCCATTGTTTAGAAACCTGCATACCAGTTTTTGTTGTCTCCATGAATCTTCAGCTGGGATCAAGTTTAAAATCCCCAGTACCTGTGACAAACCCAAATATTTGACATCCATCCCTTGTATCCTCTGTACTCCTGAGACCTTTATAACGACAGAGTTATAGTCACATCAAGTAAACTCTAAGCTTTAAATGGAAATACACGTATAAGGAATTTGCAGTCCTTAAATCAAAGTATTTGTGCCAGTGACAAACTTCTTTGAGCAACACAATTTTTAGCATCTGGCGAAGTGTTGACTTTTGTAAGCCAGTGTAGGTGTTCTGCAGATACAAGAGGTTTTACTTTGAGGTTAATAATTTGGTATCTGGAGCCACACGTTCCCTTTATGTACAGAAACCCAAAGTGCTTCCTCTTTCTATCTCAATCACCACTTGTGTCCCTGGGTCATATTAAAATTACGAAAGGAATCCATCATGCTGCTGATGGGAGGAAATGTAGTGGTGATAAATAGATATCCATTGACTTTCTATTGCTGTTCTGGAGAGGACACAAACTGAGTGACCATCTAAATGCGTCTTAACAATGCACTGAGAAAATAAATGCTGCTCTTGTGTCACCCACGACATATGTACTGTGCTCAACAGAATGAATAGGATTGAAACACTTCCTATCATATTAGTTAGGAGCTGTAGTAAGTTCTCACCCAGATAGCTGGGTTAGGCTTATGACATGGTCATATAGTACCTGCCAGAGATAAATATGTGTTGGAAAGTAGCGCCAGGCTGTCACACACTTCCAAATCTGGCAGTGTAGGCAGATTTCAGATTTATATAATCTGAAATATCTAGCTCTGGTGGGAATCATCCTCTTGGAAGATATTTTGACATTTTTAAGAGGGATGAGATACCTGCCTCTCCCTTTAAGCAAGAGTGTATTACTTGTGATGAAAAGTTAACAAATACCTGTCTTTGTCAGTCTTATTGCTGACATATTATCTTAAAGAAAAAGTGAATGTGAACTTTACACTGCTTTCTGATGACATCAAAATGTGCCTTCCTGCATTCTTAGTCTCTCTTTAACCTACTTCACCTGATTTTAAAGCTACAGTCTATTTAGAAGGTAAATGTATGCATTTTCTTGCCTACTTTCTAGGAAAGATTCAGGTGATAAGTAACAAATAAGGAATTTACAATGCATTCAACAAATCTACAGATAGTGCAGATGCATAACAAGCAAGCAGGAGTCACTTTATTTACATTTGAGTTTATTTTTCATGAAGTCCTGTAACACACAAATGTTAGTTCTATATAGAGAGTACAAAGAAACAGAAACTGAAAAAAGCAAAGAAGCGTTCAACCACCTTGATAATCACAGGTTAATTGTAAGCAAAACTCAGGATACTATGGATTCCCTGCTAGGTTTCAGTTTTACCCCAAACTCTTTTCACCTTCTACCCTTACCATAGTCTTGGTCTCAGGCCAGGGGTCCTGCTTTCCTTCTCACTGCTTGGACATTTCTTTCTCCTCAATGGTTGCAGCACTTTATGAGTCTTTATGCCTTCCCTTCTCTGTTGGGATGCTAAGAAATTTGTATTTTTTCTGGACAGAGATGGCAGTTGTACCTGTACCAGAAAGAGACTGAGAATTTGTGATTTGAGTAACTGTGAACAGAACCTAGAAGAGGTAAGAAGGGAAGAAATGAGCATCGTAGAATCTGAGACAGGAAGATGTGAAAGATAAAGAAGAAAAGAGTACTCAGGAAAGAGAACGGTATCCTTCAGCACCATGACTCAGAAGACTCCTAAGCAGGTGCTGATCTTTCCAAGTATAGCAGGTAGGAGATAATTTAATGTCTGGGAGGTTGTGATGAATCTTTCGTCTTGTATGCAGTGGTCTTAAGTGCTTGTGTACTGTACTTTTAATTCAGCAAAGGGATCTCCCTGTTACTCTATGCAAAAGTAAGCAGGGCTTTTAGACCCAGGTATAAGTTCTGTTTCAAAGGTTTTATGCATGTGGTTGACTGAAAGCTGACACCTTGCTTAGTCGGTTCTACTGTAATTTCTCTGTGTGTCTGTGCCCTGGATATCAAAATATTTTACATACCAAGTTTCCAGTATGGTAGAATGAAATAGGTAATGCTCTAGGTCCTTGTCTGGATTTGTGTCTGCAATGTCTTATGTTCTCATCAGTCCTGTGATCATAGTATGGCTGAAAAATATGTGGTTATTTTTGCTACACAAAGAAAAAACATTAACTGCTTTAGATTGGAACATATAAAAGAAACATAAAATGTATCAACACTTTCTCCATGCTGAATTTTTAATGCTGCCAGAAGTAGACAGTGAGAAGTGTCAGCACTACTAGCTGTTGCCCCTGGATCTAGTGAGCAATATTGACATTATTCTGGATGCAAGTTCCTATATCAGTAACAAAACAGTAAAGCTAAATATTCTAAGGAAATAAATACATATACAATGGAAGATGTTGACTCCTCTGCCTCTTCTCCAGCTACTTAAAGCATGAGAGCTCTCGAGCATACCCGTCTCCTTTCCATTTTGAAAGTTCTTCCATGCAATGATAGTCTTGATCAGTCTCGCACAGTGACAAGATAGACCACCACCAAACAGGGTTTAGCAGATTTTTCTGATTATGGTGCGGTACCATATATGCTGGCAACAGACTGAAATATTTAAAACACCAAGAAAAGTTCATAAAATGAATCTTCATGTTTTGATTTAAAATTACAGGAAGGAGATGAGATTCTCAGTGTAAATGTGAACCAGTATTGTTGTAGTGAGTCCAGTAAAACTCTGTTGTCTGTTGCAAAGTCAAAATCAACAGCTACATTTGCAAAGACATTTATGCATGTTTCCCATTAAAGCAAAAAAAAAGATGCCTAAGTGCCCTTAAAATCTGTTCTTTTGGCTTTTATAACTGAATTATCTTTGAAAAGGCAGTGCCTTTTCAAAGTACTTTTACTTCCATGAAGTGGGTTCTGTATAAAGCAGTGGAAAAGAAAACTTTTTGAAAACGAAGACTGCAAACTGCAAATACATTAGCTTTTAGTGTTTCCCATAATTTAGAAATTCTTAGGACAGAGTGACCTATTTTTTTGGCTTTGAAACAAAAACGTGCTAACTCCTGTCAAGATTAAAACAAATAAAACCATTTTACTTTTATTATCATTATCATTTTCATAACAAACACAGTTAGCATCCTTTTTCATGATCTCGCCTACAGTCCTTAGAGGTCACATGGAGAGGAGGAGATGATACAGACATACACACACACATGCACATTGCCTATCGGACAAACCTCCCTGCTGTGTGTATTAGTATAGTGCTGGTTTCTGTATTTGCCAGCTATCATTAATGGTCTAAATGTATGTGCTACGTTGAGAAATTTGCTATGTCAAGGAGTACTTTGATTCCTCTGTACTTTTGTTAAATTAGTGCTTCTTTCTCAACCCTGCACAACAAGCGAAGCAGTAGTTCAGGGACCGATTTCCTTCCCAGCTCCCCTTCCTTTCCACCTCCGGAAACCAGCCTTTGGATTTTCCAGCATCGTGTTTCATTTGCATGAGAAGCCGCCATTTTAGAAGGTAATTGAAAAAAATGTATTTTAAAACAATCCAACAAAACAGACAGTCTGCACTCATAAATCTCATTAGAGGTGCTCCAGGTTGTGCTTTAATGCCCTAGAAACCACTGATATGCAGTTCTAACCCTGGCTGAGGAGAAACTAATGTAAAGACACATTTCATTTGGCTTTTGCATATAAAATATCAAAGAGTAGAATGTAGTTGCCTGCTTTTTTAAATGCAATTCCGTTAGTGAAAGTCAGTTGGGACTGTCAAAGAAATAATTGCAAATGCTTTCCAGATGCTAGCAAATATTATTACTTATTATTTCCCTTTCTCTTTTTGTAGCACCTTACATGACCTAAAGAACTCAGAAGAGCTTTCACAAATCATGAATGAAGTCTAATGAGTTGATAACAGTTTAGCAACAGGGAAATGAAGTTAAGGGGCTTGCTGAGGATAACACCACAAGCGGTAGTTCTGAAAGTGAAACTCAGATCCTTGGATACCTGTTCTATTTTAATCTGTCTTAAACTGATGTGGTATTTTCAAGAATATACATTACAGCTCTGTTGAACAGCGTGCTGATGTAATAAGACAATCTCTAAATGCTCTCCTTTTTGAATCACAGATTTTTCTGTGCATTCATTATGATTCTCACATGTGGTAGGGTTCATTACCTCTAGACAGTCTTGTCAACATTACACATCTAGTCTAAGCTTGTTGTCCAAGATCCCTTTCTATTCAATGAAGAGAAGCAGGCATTTCCACGCAGTGGCTCACCCTAGTCTAAGAGAAATGTCCATGCTAACGTACCGGCTCACTCCATGGAGTCCCTGTCTCTCCTGACTGCCGTCCAGACTGTGGACTTGCAGACTGGAGTCCTGAGGTTAGGTGAGGGCACTCCTTGCCCCAAACGCGAATTTGTCATAGACGTAATTTCAGTTATTTCTAATGCTCTGCGCTTTCCACAGAGGCAAGCTGCTGTTCAGCATTTAGGAATAAAGCCACCAGATTATAAAGACAATTCAAATTTCTGCAGGAAAGAAACATCCTGGGCTATGTTCAACTAACACTCAACATTAATTTCATCATGTTAAGGATAAGACACGGCACAACAAAACTGAGTGCCTCCAAAAGAGAACTAAGGAAAATTCACAATGATTTAGTGGGAGTAGTTGCTATACTGAATAAAATGTTGACAAGTCCAGTTTTCATAAATCCATCTGTTAGCAACATCCCAGCTACAAACACCATATTTCATCTCTATGCAATTGAGCTGAAATAGAGGTTGGCTGCAATTATTACAATGTGTAAAGCCAATAGCATCCTAGGCATCATGGTGGAACAATGTAAAATTGCTCAGAGGGTAAGTATGCAGCAGACAATAGGTTTTTGCTTGGATAGGTGTTCTGATTTTAGAAAATTGTTCTGAAGGTTTATGAGGACATGTATTTACCCACAGTATGTCAGTATTCACAGAATCACAGAATCACAGAATACTAGGGGTTGGAAGGGGCTTCTGTTGGTCATCTAGTCCAATCCCCCTGCCGAACCAGGGTCGCCTACAGCAGGTTGCACAGGACCTTGTCCAGGCGGGTCTTGAATATCTCCAGAGAAGGAGACTCCACAACCTCACTGGGCAGCCTGTTCCAGTGCTCCGTCACCCTCAGAGTGAAGAAATTCTTCCTCATGTTCCCATCAACTACACAATGTCATTTGTTCTTTCTTTCCCACTACCTTTTCAAGAGGTATATTCTCCAGGTACTACTAAGGCGTTTCAAATTTATGTTTACAAATTGAAGCTTATTATTTAAACATCGGGGGTTTTAAACTGCTTAAAATGTATTTTAGGAGGCTTAGAATCTAAGAAATTAAGTTTAAGGAAAAAGCTCTAAGGCGGGAGATCGTGCTTTCTATCTTGCTTTGTGGCTTTGCACTTAAACTTGGATATGCTGTGCCCGTGACCATACGGAGACATACATGTATCTAATTTCCTTTGAAACCACTGTACACAAGGCATTTTAATATCTTTTAAGGTTCTGTCCTCTAATATTAAGTAATACTTGCAGTCTGTTGTTTGCTGAAGACAAACCAACCTTTTTCCCTGTAGTTTTCTGTGGCTTGGTATGCTGTTAACACAACTGCTTTCACAGTTTGCCATGCAACACTCCAAAGGCAGCAACACCTGCATTCCTTGTTAGAGCACTGCAGAGAAGACATTTGATTACTTTCAGAGGCAATATGTTCTTTCTAGTGAAAACTCTTGTTGCTTCCTAGACAGACAGAAGGAATAGCACCTGATACTGGATCTTGCTGAAACCGATCTATAAAGCAGAAGAGTATCCAAGAGGGGGAGAATGAATAATGCTGCTACAAATCTAGGAAATTGGCATTTCTCGTTAAAATACCAGAGTTCTAGCAGTTAGCCTGCATATAATACCCAGCTAGTTGTCAGCCATAGGAGTCATCTAATTTCAAAACAATTCTGAAAATTTGGAAGTTTTCTTTTTAACTCAAGTCATTAAATCATCTTATTTCTGAACAAAATAGTCATCCTCCAGGTCTCCTGGTTTGAAATTACATTAGCTTAGGGTATTCTCATTTAATTGCAACTTTCATATAAAAACATGCTAGGGTCTGAAAACATTGCTTTTGTTACCTGTGCATGATTTAATTTTAATTAGTACAAAACCACGCTACTTCAGACCTATAAGGGAAAAACTTGTGTTTTGCTATGGAAACAGATATCATCTTCAATGTTCCAGACTGTAATGCATATTCAAGACAGGGGGACAGCATGACTTTAATTGCTGTTGAAGCTGTTTTGTGCAGGTGAGGGCAAGACTAAGCCTGTAAGCTGCCACGAGAAATGTCTTTGTTTAAAAAAGATTTCAGCTGTCATGAGTGTCACTGTGTGTCTCCTACAGAGCCCTTCAAGTTGATTACAGCTATCACAGCCTGAGCCCTGATTCACCTTCCTCTCTCCCTCCACCTACTCTTCTGTCTTTCCCCCTTCTTTTGTTCATCAACAACTGCCTGGAAGTTTTCTAACCATAAGGGGCTGGCTCCAGCTGCGTGGGGTGTTGTTAAATAACAAAGAAACTCCTCTGTTTCTAATTCAGCCTGATACGATTCATGCTGCTCTGTTTAGAAATAGCTGGAAGTGAACACTGAGTGTTTTACCTTATAATCCTAGCCACATATCCTTATGCTTTTTACCCAAGCATGTTTTGCTCTCCTGGGTTATTCCAAACCTGTGTACAAAAGGGTGTGATTGCAGTATTAGAAGATGTGTTGTTTTAGCACCACCACTTACATACTAAAGTTGTGATTCATGACTATTGTCTTCTTAAGCACTGCCAGTTGATAATAAAAAAGCTATTTTCTGGTGCATACTGTGTAGAACTTGGTGTCATGCATTAAGAATGTGCTGTTAAGCACACAGCATTTCTCATCCGCTTTATGATTACCAGGCCAACAAAGATGCACATAAAGTGTTACATATGTTTTCACTGTCATCTCTTTTGACACGTCCATCCCTGAGAATAACATTTGGCCTGAAAAAAGTAGGAAGTTATATGTCACGGAACAAACAAATCCCCAGGTAATGCAGAACACTAGTCTTTTGCAAAATAGCCCATTCTGGTTGTTTATATTTCAACTTTGTTGGGCAGCAAAATATAAAGCAAGGATCCAACTTTTCCTTTCTGAATCTGGGCTTAGTTATCAGTATGGTGACATACAGAGTTTTTAACAAAAATGTTTGAGACAATCCGTTCATTCACTAAATTCACCAAATATCCCACACACTTTTGCAGCTGAAGCTAGTGCTTTATTCATAAAGTCGTGGTCTTCATCAGTTGAGACAACAGAGACAGGGGAGAACTTCATGTGCCTTTATGTTTCGTCGGCTAGTAAATGTTTTTAAGTCATTAATTAGCTGTTGAAATTAAACAGTCTTTACCACAGAGTGGTAGAATATTTCTCAGTTCTCTCTGTCTAGCAACATAATTACATTCGGTACAAACTTTGTCACTATATTTACTCATTAAAAAAATCACATTCTGACATTTAAAAAACAGATTATGACACATTTTAAGAATTATAACTTTAAGCTTTAATAGCAAGTTATGTGCTTTCCAAAAAAATTTTCATCTATCATTGAACTATTCTTTAATTTTAATTGCTTGCTTAAGGCAATACTTCACAATATTCTAGAGCAGTGTGACATATCCATTTGAAATGAGCATGAGTTCATTGCATCGCAGTGAGTCATCTATGATTGCTCATATCCCTGCCTTTTCCTGCCTTCAGCTAGTCTCTTCCCTCTCCTTTAGAGCTGTTTTTCAGAATGCTGTGTCTTTCTGGGAATATCCTCTTCTGCTGGGTGTTGAAGGTTACATTTTACGGTATGACTGTTCTATTTTTTAAGAAGCCCTGAGTGCTACTGGAAGATGATGCTACTGTAAGGCCCCATTACTGCCCCTTCCCACCTACACTCTCTTCATCTCTGCATTGAAACTGGGATTCCTCATGAGCTTAGCCAGACTTTGGTTCACAACCAAGCTTCTCTCGCTTCCTCTCTGCTCCATGGAGGGTCATAGCATACAACCAGGGCAGGTGTAACTGTAAGGTACAGGCAAGCCTTTGGAGGAAAGGTAGTTTAAGAGGCCCTGATTGCATGAGTGTCCATACAGAAGTCCTGGCTTCAGAAGTAGGGGGGAGGTGTCCTAAACACTCAAGTTTGGAAGCGAAGGGACAGTTCACATAGTCCTTCCGCAGATCTGCCTGCTTGTAAGTAAGGCAGGAGAAAAACAGTTTTATCATTTCAGAACAGTGTGAAGTTATGAAGTTTTCACCCTTTCACAGAAAAAAAGGTATTATGAATCCCTAATTGTCAAAAATAGGTAATTAGAGCTAGAGGGAACTGACTCTGAGGATGTGAAAACTTTACTGTACTTTTGATCTCATATAATGTCCCCTTCCTTTTTTTATACAGAAAAAAATACAATTAAAGTACATTTCTATCTTAAATGAGGACTAGACTCCTAGTTCTCAAAATGTCCACATGTGTTGTTTTGACCAAATAAACACTTTTCCTCAAATTTAGTTTAATTGGAAATTCCATTGATTTTTCACTCACAAGAAGTTTTAATCTTCATGAACTGTGTTTTACAAAGTGTCTAGACATCTTCTTTGTTTATTTGTTTGTTCTGTTAGTCAAGACTTCTCTTCCTTGGAAATCTTTCATTACCAATCTCATTTTTCTTATCCTTTCTCTTTTCTGCCACTTTCTTCTTAGTGAGTGGGTCTGCAAATTTTAAAAATGTCTACAAATATTTTGAAACTGTGATGGTGCCTTTGTGTGGCTTATTGTAAATGAAAATGTAAATATATTTGCTTCAGGAAAGCAGTTTAAGGTAAACAAAATAGTTCTAATTTTACAAAACTTCTCTGTTTGAACAATTTTTTTTTTTTTACCAGTCTGAGCCTTTTTCAGGTTGTCATATAACAGAAGACTCTAAGACTTAGACAGTGCGTCCATATTAGCATAGGACAACATTCTGAGTCATTGCCCATAAAGTTTCATATGCAATATAGTTACGCATGAATATATTAATTTTACTGGTCCCCTGAGTGTAGTTATTATATTAATTTACCTGCAGGGCAGAATTCAGAGAAAAATAAAAAATAATGAGGTCAGAGAAACCAATAATCAAGCTATTCTTGCTGTGAGCTGTCAAGCTGGTTTTCTTTTAGTATTTCTTAGTAGACTTTTCCTCTAAAACATCCAGCTTTTATGATACAGTCATGTGTCAATGTCTTCATTAGAAATCATATATTAATAAAAGGATCAGGAACTTATAAATTTTCTGTGGTAATGCTGGATCAGTCAGAAAAAATGGACAGGAGGAACTGGAATTGCTTTCAGATTTCTTTTCCAAATCTACTCTTGTACTCTTGTATGATTTAGAACAGCAGAGCAAGAGAATCAAAGCAAATGGTAGTGGAAATCATAGCAATATTACATAAAACCACAGTGAGGACACAGGATAATGGACCAAATCATACCAGTGGCCTAATCTGAAGTTTTTTAAGTCTGTGAGGTCTTGCCATTGACTTCAGTGAGCTTTGAATCAGGTCCACAAGAAATGCATTTCTTTTGCCATCTCCCAAAGACATTTTAAAGTGGAATGCATAGTCACAAAAAAAATCTCTGAATTTTACCCTCCCTGTTTCTTCCTCTCCTCTGTCCCTAAGGCTACACAACTGGAGAAGCTGGTTCTGTGGCTCCTACCTCCTGTGTGCGGCATGGATTCAAGGGCTGTAACACAGTGCTGGGTTTGGATTCAGGTGCTGAAGTGCACAACTGATCTTGGACACGTGCATCAAGTGAATGGTTGGTAGATGGGGAGTTTATGTAAGAGTTTGGTGGTGAAAGGCTGGGATGATTTCATGAGGAACAAATGCTGCTGTCTGAACTGAAAACTACTGATAGACACCAGATCAGCATAGAGCTGAGGGGTCAGGATTATAGAAGCATAAACATTTAATTCAATGCAGAGTTTTGTTAATAACCAGTAGCTTTCCATAGCCTTAAATCCCATAACTGCATCATGAATTTTGATCTTTGACTAGAGAAAGTGCAACTGGAGTTACTAAATTTGGAAAGGGGTCAGGATTTATGCAGGGAAAGAGTACAATGTTCAAGGATTAGTGTAAACATAATCTATACATGTTGACTCTTTGGGCACCATGGCGGTTTAGAAATGTCCAGTCACTTATTGCAAAAAAAGAAGAACACTCAGAAGTGGGGGAAGGTATTATTCTTTTCAAAATAAGGTTGAGGTAGGTAATAACACAGCTGCAGTTACCCAGCACTAGATTACTGAACCTCTTGACCTTTTCTCCTTCATTGTCTAACCTTGCTTCCACCTCCAAATTAAGCAGGAGGGAGAGATTGTCTTTCATTGCACAACAGAAAATAAGATGAAATGCGAATTAGCATAAAGCTATTTCTCTTTGCCCCTTTCCTTCTTCTCCCCCTGGTTTTAAACTGCAAGCAGTGCCCAAATGTTTTAAATATATTTATCTAAGTAAAACTATCTGTATCAAAGTACTTAGCAGCTGAGCATGCACTTATCTCGTGCTGTACGTTCATCAAATTTACCAGGTTACCAGCTACCCTGTAGTAACACACACCTGTCAGATGTTCCACAGACATACGGAACTCAGTGGAGCAAAAAGAGACTTCTCTGAGGGGATGGGTCCTCTTTGCAAGCTTTCAAACTAATATGTCACCCTCTCAATAAAAATCTGTTTACACATATATGTTAAGATGGAGATCACTGAAACCTTTTTAACAACGATATGTGATTTCATGGTGGAGGTAACCGAATCCTTTGCGTGTACTTTTCCAAACAATAAACTCATCCTTCCCAATGTCAGTGCCTTGTTGTATGACCCGAGCATCCTCTGTTCTACCTGTTTTCCTCTGTGTCGACTCTGCTACAACCTTTATCACCACAATATCTGAATACCATTCACCAGTGCATTAAGCATCGTTAACTGCCATCTGTCATATGTTTGTTCTCTGGTCCTCGCTGTAGGGAGTGTAATGTGCTCAGTAAAGTGCAGTGTTTTGATAGGATTTTTGTAGCAACAGCTTGTTACAAGATGGAAATCTACCTCGACCTTGGAGCAGAAGGTGAGGATGTCAGTGACTTTCTGTGTTCCCGGTTCTTCAGAGAGTTTACCTCACAGACTGGACCAGCCACTGAGAAAATGACATTTTCCTGAGAGAGGAAACCCTGCGCTTGTAGAAGGTACCGCTGGGCCTTTCCAGATCTCGGCAGTATTTTAAATATACCCATAGGTACTTCAGAGAAAAGATTCAAGACCTTGAATTTAATTTGGGTGCTTTTGAAATCCTCCAGCACAGCTCTGCAGTGTTCCTCATATCTCTTGCTCCTGAAGAGATAGTTCTTAATTTTGGCTCTTGCTGCTGTCCCAGCCTGGTGCTGCAGTTGAGTTTGCCAATTTGTGAGGACACTTTTTAAGGCTGTCTCAGCAGCAAAGGCATGGTTTTTGTCTGCAGGCTATCAGCCAGGCGTCTCTGGGAAAACATCACATATTGTTTTCATCACTTTTCAGAAGCCTCCAGCACTTTTTTAAAACTTGTTTCAGGTCTTCTCCAAATTCCCGTTGTCCATCTTTGATTCCTGAAAACGCTTTCATTGCTTCTTTCATTTTGGTTTGAGAGGAGAGGTTCAGAAACTACAAATTTAAAAGAAATGGTTTGGAGAGGTAGATAGCTCTCTGATAGATTCCCATTTGTTAAATTCAGAGTGTGTTTCTGTGTGTGCTGTGCTTTGTTGTCTAGTTACATGATATTTTTGTAGCTTTTTGTAGCATCGACAGGTATGCAGACAGCTGAAATCCTGCATTTATCATCAAGAAATTCTGTGACCTGCAAAGACCAGCTAGTGCATGAACTTACACAAGTTAGTTGTTTAACAGTGATTTTCCGTATTTTTGTCACTGAACTAAGGCTTGTACTCTTTCCTTCTACAGCCTGACACTAAAGGACCTGCTATAAAAAATAGCTTTAAAGTGGCATTTGATTTTAGTCTGAAGAAGTAATGGGTGAATGAATTAGGTAATAAAAAAAAGTATACGTCCAGAAGTGAGGCAAAGCACGGAGTTTGTAAATGTACAAGCTGCAAGGCTTGCTGTAAGATTCATGATGCGACATGGAAGACAAATGTAGCAAGTTCTGTTATTGTTTTCAAAAATGCAGAAGAATCTTGAAGAATTAATACTGGGGCTTCTTGCTACACCTAGAAGTAGTTCTGACTCTCTGCTGGGTTATCACTACTTACTTCTAGCCTTATCTCTGCTCAGTTATACAGGTTTCTCTAAGAATGTGGTTCTTAAACCCATTTAGTGAAACCTGGCAATACAACCAGGGTGATGTTGGCCGAAGTTTTTAATTAAACTGGTAAAACTTGCAATATACATTAACTCTTGATTGCAATTGGTGGTATCTGATTGCTACTTCCAAGCCGATCCCTGCTCCACAATAAGGCCATTGCCAACTTTGTTTTGCTCATTCACTCTCTTATATAAGCAAGGACAGTAAGATAGTAAAGTCACATCAGAGCTGTAATGATTGGAACTACCACATAAAGCTTTTAGGGTTTTAGCTCATCTTCACCTTTTTTACAGTTTAATTTTGTTGTAGCTTGTGTACTGATGTATTGCTATGTGTAAAGGATATTTTTTTAACAGAAGTGTTAAAATCTCCTTCTTGAGTAAAGCAGTTTTTCAGACTCTAGCTGAGAGATCATATCTATTCATATCCTGAGGACCCAGTGTCTCACGGGTCCGAATAGGAAGAGCTGTAGCTCTTCATGTCTGTTTCTGTAAAGCGTCTCTGGCCCACAAGACAAGGTCAGAGGCCTGCAGGAATCATACAAAGCAGCAATAGATGTAAGGGCTCTTCTCTGAGTGGAGGTTGATTGGGTAGCCTCCGGAGGTCCCATGTAACCTGAAGAATTCTGTGCGTACTTATTTTATTATTCTGTTCATTCAGAGTTTTTTAGTTTCACAGTGGTCTGCAAGACATGAAAAAGATTGACAAGGTCCATTGATTCAAATATTTCAAAGCAGTGCTTTAAAATTTTATCATGAATGCAGCCCTGTCTGATACTGCTATGGGTTTCCCATTCTGCTTCAATAAGGGTCTTGATCAGTACACATACGATTTCTCACAAATGTTCATTACTAATATTTTCATTACACAGAGCCCATGCTGGAAGCGAAAGGGTACTGGGGAGCTGTGTGCTTAATATGAGTAGTAAAGAAACCCTTACTGTGACTTGTCTTTGCGGTGTCATACTGTTCTGCTGAAAGACTGGAGAGATTTATGATGCATGAAGTGCAAATTGATGGCTATTCTGGAGGATAAGATATGTGATCTGAAAGTGCCAAGTTCAGCACAGTGCAGAATGAAAAAACCGCTTTTCTGGCAACTAGATTTGGAATTCATTGCCACTAGTCAGGAAAAGGGCTAGTGGCAAGAGAACTGATTATGTTGTGAAATGAGTCAGTTGACTAGTGATCAGTAATTAAGGGATGCTTGATCCAACTAACGGTATTGTCTCAATATCAGATACCTATTGAGTCACCTGCTGAGAAACAGGACTTATTTAGAGGGACTTCAACAAACGTCCTTATTATAAGAAATAAACAGGAACAAAGAGCTTCTTAAGATATCTTAAATGGAAAGGGGTGCTGTCCATAGTCTAAATAAAAATAACTATAAAGAAAATTAACAAAGGAAACAAATGTCTTGTTTTCCAAGTGCAAAAATATGGAAATATAACAGTAATATTGGATGGGATGATCAGTTAGTCAAACCTTGCTCTGCTGAAAACACACATTGGAATCAAAAACATTACATAGAACAGCACAAATAATAAGGGAGGTACAGGAGACAAGCAAAGATGATAAAAGTTCAAGTGACCTTTCTGGTTTTATGAACAACAGAAGAGAGAACATCTTGGAGATGAGTGGTTGGACAGCTGACTGGTGGAAACAGAAGGGTTTGGAGGGCTGAACTTTGTCACAATTTACTCTGAATTGGTGCCACTGTCCAGAACAGGCTGTATCTTACAGATAGGGAACTAATTTTCTCAGCTGGAGACCAGCTTGAGTGAGTAGGAAGAGAAGTAGCAACATGACCCAGGGGTATAATGACAGTAAAGGCAGTATCTGCTTAAACTCAGTGTGTCTTAAACAAAGTGGTCTGATCTGACAAGGAATGTGGAGGCAAGATATTTTTTACTAAATCATTTACCCATGCTACAAGACTGACTAATGATCTAGGGGAACTGGTAATTCTCACTGATGAGAAGAAATTTGATTTAACTGGTGTTATGGAAACCTGGTGGGAGGATCTGTATGACTAGAATGTTAAAATCTCTATCTGTAACCTGTTTAGGAAATAGAGACTGAGAAAATTAAATTTGATGTTAAAGATACTGTTGATAACTCAGAACTATAACATCTTGAATGCATATGAATCAATGTACTGTTTCAAATGCTTGGGAGGAAGTACAGGTAGGCTTTGTAATAGATCATAGGTCTGCACCAGAGGATTGGGTGAATGCTTGTGCATGCAATTGCTTTGGTAATGTGTGGAAGGAGAAACTGTACCCCAAAGGACCGCAGTCTTTAATGTGTAGACAGAGCTTGACAGGCACTGCTGCAAAAAAAAAGAGAAAATTTTATGATGGAAAGGTGTCTGCCCTCCTGTACTCTACTCTGCTTCAAGCTTTATTATAGCAAACAAAATTTAAGTTGTAACTGGACAGGAAAACCAATGCTTTGTAGTAGACCAGGTAGTGTTTAGTATGGGTAAATGGAGGATAGAGCCATGTGGGATTATATGGTACTTAAGATGGCCAAATTCAGGCAAAACAATGAGTGAAACAGAGTATAAATGATCAAGAAGAAAGAAAAAAGCTGTCAGGAAAAAACAGGATTTTTTAAGACCAAGTTACTGTAGGAACAAAAAGTTCTAACTTCACATTCATGAAAAGCAACATTTAAAAGTAGAAGCTTAGTTCTGGATCAGTGAGAAACAAAATGAACTGAAATAAGCAACTGATATGGTGCAAATAGAAAGTGAGTCTAGAATAGACACTTGAAATTACAACAGATAAAATTCACATGGAAACTCAAGACAACATACACTCCCTTATACGTGGCAGGTTAGGACAACCAGAATAGGCTGATTTTAAAACAAAACAAATGCTAGTAGTGGTGTTGTTTTCTGAGTAGTTTGGGGTGGTGAAACTGTTAAGAGTGATCCAGAAAAAGCAGAATGTTCAGAAACACTCCTGAGAGAACCAAGGACACGTTCTTGTTTCTCAAGGACATGGGAGGGATAGGGAGAAGGATATAATTAATGTCTACCAGAAGAGTAATATGGAGAATAGGTCTCTTCTCATAGGATATTCTTTAAGGAAATTGCAAACTGGATAGATGAAGGTAACTGCAAAGATGTAATAGGTGCTATTTTTCTGAGATGCTGGGTTTCTCATTTAAAAAATGAGTATTAAAAGGGTGCAGCACATAGGCTTAGTTAACTGGAAGACTTTACACTGTAGGTTCTAATAAGGAATCATCACTGAACAAGGTTATCTGAACCAGAATCTGCAGGGCAGATCCAGCATTTCAGCATTCAGTATCTCACTGCAGCAGAAGTGTGTTTCTGGGAGCAGGTAATGACAGCCGTACTAAGAGGATGAAGGCCTGCAACCAGCAAAGCCATGGAAGAGATGGCCAGGAGTCAAGACAGATAGCAGAAGCTAGCTCAATCCTTTGATGCATAAACAGCAGACCAGAGGATCTGTTGTTTTTTCCTGGTCTTCAGAGCACTTTGTGAAACTCAGAACAATAATTTCAGACATTCTTGTAAAAGCCTTGTGTTGGAGAATCGTTTGTTCCAACACTTGAACACTTGGCTTGAGGGAACAAGGGTGTCATGGCTGTGGCTGGTCTAGCCTCAGCAGCAGCAAGTATGCTTCAGAGTAGAGCAGTGCTTGTCTAACACTTGGAGGGTGAAAGTCACACACTGTGCCTGGTACCAGGTGTGAAAGATGGTGGAGAGGTGGCAAGGACAGGATGATCCTGCCTGCGCAGTGACAACAAAAGGCAGTGTTTGTTATTGACAGTTGTGATAATTCATGCTGCGGTACTCTATGCCCTACATTAATATTCAGGAATATTAACACCTAAGAAATATTGGCATCCCAGCATCTGCGTTTGTGAAAGTCTGCAAAAACAACCGATGGCTGATTTGCCAATGTAAATGTCCTCATCAGTCTTTTAACCAGGGTCCTCTAAGACATACCATGATTGAGCTATTTATCTGTGATATCATAAATTGCATAACATTACAGAAACATAACAATGCCTTGGATAATTGTGTTTAACTTTGGCCACTTAACTTAGATGTCTGTTAGGAAACACAGTTGCCTAAGTTCATGCATAGAAAGGTCCCTTCAGGGAGTGATTCAGATCTGGAATGGGATCCCTGGAGGTCCCTCTCTCACTGTTGACTCCACAGGGCACAAGATGCCACTGTGCTTTGAAGCAGGATGTCTCAATCAGGTTTTTAGGTCGGCGTGCTGAGCGCAGACCACAAACTATACCACATGCAGGAGGATTAGAGGTTGGGAATGATGATCATTCAGCACTACGATTTTTGAAATCATAAATTTCTGCCTAGTTTAATGTTTAGTAACACTGATGACCAAATAATTGTCCATGAATTCCTGTTAACAAGCAGTACTGAGGTGATGTTCAGGATTCTCATCCTCATGATCTGTAGGACCCTCAGTAATGAACCAAAGCCTGGATATGTTGTGCATGACATGAACACGTAACAAAAAGTTACACCAAAAGGCAATGCAGCCTGGCCAGGCAGAGCAATGCATTTCAGCAATGCTTGCATATTTATGCATAGAATAGAAGCTATCTGTGCTTATAACTCCTCAAAATATGTCTCCAGGTCACCATTTCTCTATCATCAGGGAACTCTTTATACAGATTTGAGAGAATATTTTGAAGGAATTTCCTACTAATTTATTTGATGATGCTTATTTAGCATAATCATACAGTATATGACCCCTTGTTGTCTGTTTTTGTCGCAGCTGGTTCTCATTTTTAAGAGAATTAGTGCCAATACTATACATCAACAATATGACAAACAGTGATTTAATATAAATAATCTGACAAGTCAAGTAATAACAGCTTTGAATGCAGCAGCTCCCCTAGCATTTTTGAGTTGCGATGAACTCGAACCTTTCGAAGTTATCCTGTTACAAATATTAAATATTTTTTTCTCAGGCCATAATTTTTTCCCCTCATATTGCTCCTTTGTACTAAGTAGACAGATGCTTCAAGTTAGACATATCCACCAGAGAGTTTCGCCTGCACAGAAGCAAATATTTTTGCCTTCTCGGAAAACATTAACTGCATCATAGACAGAACTGAGGAACACTCTGTAGTACTAGGTATCGTTTTTCTGTTGATTTCTAGTATGATAGTCCAGAAAGTGCATCAGAAACTGAGGAATACTGAGCCCCGCACTTGATGGGTCCCAGCAGAAGGACGTGTCCTTTTGGCTCTCAGCCAACCAATGTAGAGTGACTGAGCTCAGCATTCATTGCAAAGGAGCAGCCTGTTTGGACCCTGGCTGCCTTACTCAGGGAAGACTGAAGCCTTCATGAGGCGTACCATGGAGAGCCTACTCTTTCAGCAGTGCCCAGTTTCAGTGGATTCCTCCCTTAGGCATGCTCATAGCTGTGCATCAGACACAAGAGAAGGAAGTATTTTGCAGAGGTCAGCAAAATGTTTTCTTCCTTTTCCTATGCTTTTATTGCTTTGCGCCCCACTCCACAAGAGTAACTCAAGTTTATGAGACTAAACATGCTTAAAAAGACAATTTTATTTGCTTCTTTAATGTAAAAACTTCAGCGTTTTGATAAGCCACGTGAGCCTTATTCTGTGACAAACCCAAATATCCCGAAAGGCACAAGATGCATTCTCCTGAGAATTAAACCCAAGCAGATTTCATAAAAGGGAAAAAGGCCTTTTTTCTCCCTTTTTTTCTCAAAGATGCGTATTACTAGATATCTAATATCCCTGCATGTAACAAATTCTGCATTATTAGATGTAGTTGCAGATGAACACATCCTACGCTGTACAGAGCAATACAGTACAGCTCAACTCAGGATCTGGTCCAACCTTCTGTAGCTAATGTGTAAAAAATAAAGCAAACGAACATGAAACCCCCTTGACACTCTATCTGGTGGATTCACCAGACAGCTTGTTTCAGTGCTCAAAAGGACAGTTTTGAAAGTTTTTTTGTTCTGCTTTTTTTTTCCTAGTTTTTCCCTCCCCTCTTGCTGTTAAAATACTGCCAGGCTAAAAGAGAAAGCTCAGATCTGTTAGCAGAGGTGAAGGGGATAATAACTTTGACATTTTTTTTTAAAGGTGGAGTCCTTTCATTTTCAGCAGAGCATGACACTCCAGTTTAAACAATCCTCCTGTCTGTCTTCCTTTTTACTATGGTATCACGGCCAGAGTTTAAAGGGGGTAGATTTTAATGCTTATAGCAAGAGAAATACTGTGGAATAATGAACCTGTAAATCTCCTGGCTCCCATCGGAGGTCAGTAGCAACCCAGGGTGTTTAACCTCTTCCAGGATCATGCCTTGTATGAATCACATCAGTTTTTCCATAACAGTGTTAATTCCTTCTCCCAGACCTGAACAAGTGACTTTCTGCTTTTTAGTCACAGAACGATCAAAGTGACAGCAATAGATTAATGTCAGCAGTAGGACTGGTTAGATTTTTGCATATTGTCACCCACTGCGGTTGGGCTAAGCAAATTACAGAACTAATATTGCTACAGGCATCCTCTTTGCTTTCTGCAAATGCTGACAAAGCTACACAGTTTTGCTGCTGCCGGCACCTTGGTCTCAAGCTTGAAAAGAAAGCTACAGGCTGTTAGATCAAAACTGTTGTGTATCTGGTGGAGCTGGTTAAATGTTTCCATCTGTATGGTTTTCCACCAGAAAATGGTGACCAGGTGGAACCCAAGCGATCCACAGCCTGGGTTTGGCAATGCTCACATGGTCCTGAAGAACACAAGGACACTGCCAGGCTCCCTGATGGCTGTCCCTCAACTTGGAGTCCCCAGGAGACATGCGACCATTTCAGAGTCAGGTAGGCTGTCACCCCAGGATGCTGAGAGCAAAGCAAGATTTGAGAAATTCCATTATTACTTTTCACAGAACATGACTTTTTGAATTTGTCTATCCCATGCAAAATGCTGCTGAGTGCTAGAACTGTTCTCCCTCTGTAGTCCTTTAGGTACTATACAAAGTGATGGCATCATCTGGAGTCAGTCAATCAGTTCAGTTCAAAGCTGATCTTTACAGAAAGAAGTGAGAACATACTGCGTTTTCTTTTATAAACACATTACTTTTGTTCTTTCTTGGGTACATTTTCCTCTGAAAACATGGTAACTTTAATGCTAGAGGGACTGGGAATGAAAGTACAGCACTGGCATTTCAGCCCCCATATCTGCTAGGGCAGGAGTTAGGCTTGTTTGGCTCGCTGAACTGGCATCAATAACATTAGTTTGTTCCTTCATTATTTCAATGTTAATAACATCCCATACCATAACTTTTATTCATTGACTGTAACAGGACTTTTGAGGGAGATACAGCACAAATGAAAACAGAAACAGTGTAGGTATTATATCTGTCTGATCAGAAATACGTCATCAGCACGAGGTGAATTGCAGGTGTGCATAGAAAATCATACATTGTCTCTTCAGTTCAACTCCAGTGCCTGCTCTTTGGCTTCTCTGCCGTTACATCCAGGATAACACTCTTTTTATTGTTTTTATTAATTGTAAATTAGCCATTAGACTTTATCTATAATTCTGAGAAGGTACTTTATAATGCTGAGAAGCCATATAGCACTGAGGATGACCTGACAATCGAATGAGTTATAGATACCTTTCTTTCATCTGCACTTCTCTGAAATCTATTTAGCTGGATGAGAGTGTGTGGTTTGGGGGAGATGAATTCTCAAGATTTCTAAATTCCGTTTTAAGGCTGAGGCAGAGATAAAAATATTATTGTGAGTTTAAGAACTGATTGCTAGAAGAACTAGCTGTTTGGTTTGAGACACTGGGTTGAGCCTTGCTCCAAAGAACATAACACTTCCTTGTTTTGCTACAGAGCTAGAAAGACCACCTTGAATGCTCTGTGGAATATATAACTTTTCTTCGCTTTTGCATCTTCCTGAAACTGCCGACTTCAATGCACAGAGAGCTGCTCAAGTTTCACTATTTACTGTTTCATGACTTCACACGTGGATTTCCCTCCTTTTACTTGATCATGAAATGATGACATTTTCCACTAGTTTCACAGGAGCTTCACCCGTTTAAAAGAACCTGATTCCCCTCTTCATGGATGCAGATGAAAGACAAGAGGGAAGAGCAATGTCAGGAAAGAGTATCCTGAAAGAACTAGAGAAATATGGAGGAAAAGCAAATGTGGTAAGGGTAATTGTGTCATGTGTCTACATCCACTTTGCCCATGCTTCATTCCAGGAGTGGAGAGTTACTTTATAAAAGATATAGAATCTACCCCAGAGAGAGTAATCTCTGAAGCAAGAAGCAAGATGATGTCTGTTATGCTTTGAAGTATGAGAAGATTACGGACGTCTGTTGCATCAAATCCAGAACAGATCCTGAACACGTGCAAGTCTCTTTTCTCATCAGGTGTTTTGGTCACAATATTAGAATGTATTTAAAATGTATCTAGTCCTGAAAATGCTGAAATTCTTCAGAGACTGCTCACAAGTTTTCTAAAGAAATCACTGCTGGAATCCAGCTTCTCCCTTTGGTGGTGTTCTTATCGTAAAGGAGGAAAATGTTGCCATCTTTTGAATTTTTCTGTTGTGAAAGTGAGTGCAAGAGCCCTCTAAAATAATAGTTTTGACAAGGGTAATTCGGAGTTACTGTATGTGCTTTACTTTAACAGGTACAAATATAGCAAGATGAATAATCCACCAAACAGGAAGGACTGTATAATGTGAAAAGCAGCATTTGTGCATAGTAAGATCTTCTATACCTAAGAATTCAGAATCTACGTAAATGTGATGGCAGGTGAGTGGAAATATCACTGTGCTCACATGTGTAGTCACACAGTACATCGTTAAAGAGGAAAAAGACAAATCCAAACTGAGTATGAAAACAGTTCCTCAATTACAGGACTAATATTTATTTTCCTGTGGTATGCTTCCCATCTCATTGTAACACATTGTACGTATTACCATGATGACTTTCTCATAATGTGCATAGAAAAAAGGTTTCGTTACCCTGACTAATTATCAGAAGTTATACATTTCGTGTAACATCCTATGTTCTTAGACACATTATGTCCAAACACAAATTTGAACAGCTCTGTCTTTACAACTGAGTCTTGTACTTGTCACATTTTGGCAAATATTACTGATATATTGAAGACAGTGAAGAAATATGGAAGCTATTAACAGCAGCCCTCATCAATTACCTGTCTGAACACACAGCATACAGAAAAGATACTACGGAAATGGTATCTTTAAGGCAGTGCTCAAACTGCTAGCACTTGAGGTAACTGGTACAGAAGATGTGAGCTGAGATTTCATTTGCAGTTATTTCACCTCCATGAACGTAGTACGGTCAATCCAAGAACTCATGGAGATAAATCTGCCTTTATTAAAGATAGTGGAATAAAATAAAATTGTGTTCATGAATAAGATAAAAGTAATCAGCATAAATCTCATGCTTATTAAAGTTAATACATGAGAGTATAGGTGATAAGTTTTTCATGTCCAGCTTGACTTGTTTTCTGTATTTTCTTATGGTGTTTTTGCAGAGCAGCTAGTGTGGACTGAGAAGCATTGAAAGGTAGAGCACATTGCTCTTTAAAGGTGGGAAAGGCATGAGGCTGGGTCAACGCACACAGTACTTTGCTGGGCAACTTGAGTGATCCTGTTTATCATACGCAGAAAAGCATACATGTTTTAATCAGTATTTATTTGGCTGTTCCAGAGAAGTCAGATAAGCCCTTTCCAAATCTTTTTCCAGGAGATATCTGCCAAAACACCCCGTGATCACCAACATGTAAAACTGAAATGGATCAAGTCCGAGCAAACAATGCGGGAAGACAGCCTTTCCCTCCAGAACACTCCTGAACCAGTGCATCCTACTCTGGCACTTTTTCTCTGGGGAAAAATCCTCCTGAAGCAAGAGGAAATTTTTGCTTGGGCAAACTCCACAAAGATGACCCTAAATCCAATAGGAGAAAAATTAAGTGTGCTGAAATTGTAGCTGTGTCAAATCTGTTTGTGACTCACCCTGTTTGTCCTGTTCTTCCCTCCTGCTTCCCAGCTACACTAGGTATTTGGGATGCAGACCAATAGCCTATTCAGCCACAGTGCCTACAGCCATTTCTGGATAACTGTCTGGAAAGCAATGTTAATTTTTTTCTGTTCAAGGCAAATCGTCAATTTAGAGGCCTCTTCGAAAGCAGAAACTGTGTTAGGCAACATTTGCATGTTTCCACCTGAGCGTTTTTTAAAATTGATGCTGGGTAGCCTGTGTTATTAATAATGATTTATTTCTTATTCCGTTACTCAGGCTGCAATTAGAGTCTGTGCATAGTGCTTTCCAGAACAAAGATAAGAATTAAAGCTGTGATGCCCAGAGCTTCTAAATCAGAGACCTCAGATACTTTCTTTTTCAGACAGGAGAGTGTCTGTCAGTCTGTGACAGGAGAATTCTGCAGCTGGGAGTGACTCCTTTGAATGTGGAGATGTGCTAAGTTCATTCCTCCACACTCTGCAGTAGCTTACAAATCAGACCAGCCAAGTGCGCCTGGCACATGGGATCCTAGAGTAGGACAGAGACCATGATGCCACTCTGTAAATGATTGAGATATGAAGCTAGGTTCAGGGATGTCATAAGGCTGAAACCAATTGCAAGAGTCTAAATCACAGCGTTCAGGCTCAATAGACCTGAGATCTGCAAAGGCTGGAGTGTAGACCCACCCCCTTGGGCATGGGTTTGAGCAGTAGGACACCACAGTTTCAGAGACTTGCTCACCAATACCTTTTGTCAAAAGGAGCTTCTATTTTTATTTAAAGATAGGTATTGATGGAGAACAGTAGCCAAGAGGGATGGAAGGACCAAAGGAAAGGCAGAGAGTTAACGGGGCAAACTTGCACTGCATATGTCTTGTTTAGTGGTCTGGCACTTCAAAACGGAGCTACTTTTTCTGGTGCAGAACTGAGGAAAGAGCAGGAGGGAGAAGAGAAGACAGATGCAGATGCCGTTGTTGGATTCTGTAGTTGGGGCAGAGGAAATGGAATAAAGAAGGAATACAGATGAATCCAGTTAGCAAGATGGGAATAAGTCAATGCGGTCTGTTAGTGTGCCTTTGCACACTGCATTTTTTGTACTGGTTTATTGATTTTGATAGTGTAATAGAAACATTCATGAGGGACTTAGGGCCTTCAGAGAGTTATTCTGAAAGACTCATAGCTGCTCCCTGGCTTGTGTGTTGAGGAGTATTTCTGTAACTGGTGCTCTGGAAACAGTTCCCAGAGAAAATAGAGGAGGAGCAAGGACATACGCGTTCTGTACATCCCTTGGTATCATGGCTGTTCAGGATACAACATGCCTTTGCAAGTTTGGTGATCTGTATGTTCTGTGGCACTACATTCATAGGAGCTACCAAACTGAGCAGGATGCTGCCTAGCCTGCCCAGTAGAAAGTGCTGCAGAGATGAGCACAGAAGTAATTAGATGTCTCTGCATTAAATGGAAACACCTGCTTCACTGGAGCTCAGCTCTTCCCCTGAAATGGAGGAAGGCTAGCAGTGTTGTACTCATCAGAGCTCAGTGCTGGTAGCATTAAGGTAGGATGTAGAATATAGATTCAAGGACTTCTTGTCTATGAATTATATAGGCTTGATCTTCTGCCAGCCATCACTGAAAGAAATGCTGCAAACGTGTAGCAGGTAATTCTCAGTCAAGTTGTTGAATTGTCGTTAAATATTATATGAACTGTTCAGTCATTCAGTATTCACTGATCTGTAGAAAGAGTGGATACAACCTTGTAAATTAGGAAGGGTGGACACCTGATAAGAGAGGACTTGAGTTCCTGTTTCTCTTCCAGTTAGTATGAAATTATTTCACAAAAGACAAAACAGCTCCAAAAAGAAATGCCAACAGTGGGGTTACAAATGGCTTTGAGTGCCAATCTTGTGCATCAGCAAGTAGGGTCTGGCTCTGGATGCCCACTATGCTAGCTCAGGTTTCTGAGCACAGGCTGCTAGATGGACTGCCATGCTGCCTGCTGCTGAAATACATAGGTGTTGCCCTGGTTGTCCTGATCAGACCATGCCTACCAGTTTGGGAACAACGTAAAGGGAGAAAAGTGTTTTCTAACACCTGAACTCTCAGTAAACAGCCTTTTAATACATGATTTTGTACTGCTTACAGGTAACTTGAACGTTGGTCCTATTGCCTTAATCTTCAAGATTACTTATACTTATTGTAATATAATCTTTCTGGCTCCTGTGTTGATTTTAATTCCATCACTGAATATTCAGGAAACTTCATCAACTCAGTGTTTTGTGGCAGTGTCTTTATAGGAAATGTTAAAGACTCAGTGCTTCCATTTACTCTTAAGGAACATCAAAAGGAACCCCATTTTAATCAGTGTGCCCCATTTCTGATGGCTCTCATTATCTCCCAGTTGGCTCTTGACCAGCTTTAGAATCTTTGCACTAATTCTTCCTCCCCCAAGTTTTGCTAGCGATTTTCTGGCCCCATATTAAGTGAATAACTGGTTTCATTTTAGGTTACTGCATTTCCCCAATCCAGGAGATCATTAGTGTTATCAAAAAAAGAAGCTGAAGGTACTCTAGTTTCCTAGTACCTTTATGAATTGCTTTTACATGATTCATGGGCTGAGATGGTGGCATAAAGATTATTTATAGCATAAGTCTTAATCCATTTACTGGTCAATGTTCTCCATACTTATGCCATTAAGTACATACTGTCTATTAGCTTTATTGACCTCAGACTTGATATCACACATTTATTTTCATTAAATTGCATTTTCCATTTCTGTGCCAAATGATATAGGAGACCAAAATATGGCCACAGTATGCCTTAATAGTAAATGCATCTTCAAATTATTATTGCTGAATTTGACACATGCTTTAGATAGCTGCAAGAAAACAGTTCAACATTTTTCAAAGAAGACAGGTTCTCAAAACAACCTCAAAAAGCCACAGTTAATAATAATAAAAAACTCCCACACCTTTCCAGCTCAGATAGTCACTGTTATTTTACAAGTGCCTTTTTAATGGTATTTTAACCCTCATGCAATTTCATCATTCTTATTATTAAAGCTGAGCCTTTAAACTAAGCTCACGGCGAAATTTATGTTTTGATGTCTCTTTACCCTAAAATTGCAATCCAAAGTGGTATTTACTAAGTAAGTTGGAATAGATTTTCTAGGCTAGATGTACAAAAATGATGGAGAAATTCTTGTCTTCCTTTTGTCCAGCAGAAAATTGAATTTAGGATTCAGTGCAAGATCTAAATCTTGCCTGCACTTCCTCTCCATGGACAACAGATAAGCCACCAATATTCTGGTATTAATATAGCAGGAAATAGATGATTTCTTACTGCCTCGTTTGAGCTGTTTTAACTACTAAACACAATTAAACATTCTCTAGAGTGCTTGGGTGTTTTATCTCCTTGCTGAGTGTCTGATCTTCCAGGCTAGCACTATTCTTTTGATCTGCAACAGAGACAAGTTCAGTATTTCATACAAATCAGGAAAAATGTAGCAGCTGAGACTGACTGGGTGCTATCTCTCTCTGCCCACTTGCTTAGTGGTTAGGGCATTCATTTAGCCAGTAAGAGTTGTGCTCAGATTTCCTTAGCCTGTGACCAACTCAAAATTCCACCGCTCTGGTTAAGCTTGCTCAGCCTCAGATTATTGCTAACGGCAAAACATAGCATTTCCTTCAACATTTTTGTGAATGCATAATTTAATTTGCTTATTTTTCCCCATACATACACCTGATACAAAAGTGTCAATGAAACAGAAGAGTTTTGGTTGTTTGTCCTCAAAAAAGGAAAATGTCTTATGGAATGAAGCTTTTCAGTTTTACTAGTTCACTTGCTGAGTTGAAAAATCAGTTATGAGCACAGTGTTAATTACTTTTTGACACAGTTCTGTATGGCGGTGATGCTCATACCATTTACCATGGGACTAGTAGAATGCTTCCTTGTCCCTTTACAGGTTAGATACATTTTCCTTTGGAGAACATAATTGAATTTCCGGATCTAGATACCACAGTAGAGTGAAGCAAAAGCATGATTTCTAAGGAACAAATCCAAGCCCTTTCACTAACTCCATGAATTTGAGGAGGCTTTCAGAAAAGGGACCCACCCGCATGGCAAGTTCTCCAGTTCTCTTGGATCCTCTCACTGCCATACTTAAGGGCCAGGTCAAAGTGGGGCATGGAAAAGCAGAGTGAAAATGACAGCACAAATGCTCTTTTACCCATTCTGTGCCTTCCTCAGAGAAAGGGAGGACGTAAGGCCATGCTGGAGTAAAGGTATTGTCAGTTGAATACTGCTGTTTCTGAGTCATGTCTGAGTCCTTGAAGTTAATCAGCAGGTTGGCATTGAGTAGTTAGAATGTTTGTTTTCCGTCAACAAATGCTTGTGTTGCAACATCCCAGGCTTTGAACTTATTTAACCAAGGACAGAACTGTGTAACTCTTCCACAGGTTCATCAGGGTTTTGGATTTTATCAAATGAAATTTTGTAGTGTAAAGGAGATGTCAGAAAAAAACAGAAATAGTTTTAGAAGCACACTGCTACCAACTTTGAAAGCCAGCTGTAACCTCAACAGAATTCATCAGAAAACACAGAAAAGCATGAAGCTGGTGATAATTTCAGAGGAATAAATCACCATTCCCCATGATTAAGGGTGGGACAGTCTGGCAGTAATTCTGTGATACTTTCGAGACCATTTTTGGGGATCTATAAATAGGAAAATTCATAGACTACAATAAGATTTTCACTAGCTGAATTCTTGCATACAAAAGTTTAAACCTGAAATTTACTGTTTGTGAAGAGCTTGGCTAATGGCACATTGTACTACAGGTAGAGACAGCCATGTTTTCAAAAGGTAAGCAGGTGGCTGCCCACTTTTACTCTCAGACAGGGAGTGGAAAAGCCTCTTTGGCTACCCTCACTTGCCCGCTCTCTAAAGCAGCAAGCTGGCTTATTAAATGTTTCACACTGAAGTTGCTCTTTGAATGCCACACAGCCCAGCGAATCTGTGTTGCCAGGCAAGAGTCAAAAAAGGGTCCAAGACAAACCTTTTATCACCAATAAGCAAGGAAGTTCCTTAAAATCTGAACCAGGCTTTCTGAGGCTTTTCTCATTCATGTGTCTTCCCGCTATAGGCAAAGGTCCTGCAAGACATGGGTAGGTCTTTCCCTCTGGCTCCTACAGGAATGCTTTTCTCAGGAAAGTGCAAAGCAGAACAGGGTGCCACAGATTTTTTCCTTTCTTCTGCTTGGTGAGTCCTTATATGCACTCTCTTTTGGGGTTCTTTTTCCTCCCCTTCTCATACGCAGACTGGGTTGGGAGGTAGCTGCCCCTGCCATGGACCTCTCCACCTTCACCTGCTACTGAGATCTCAGAGAAGGGAATGAAAGGGAAGAGGGACATAACAGAGGTATAAAGGGGTGTTGGGAATTGACTAAAGGAGAGAGGCCACGACTCCATGGAACAGTTGTACGAGCAGAGCCTAGAGAGCTTAGCATGACTAGGCCACAGGCGCCCGTCAAGGACACTGTGTCCTTGACGGGTCTGCAAGTTCCCAGCAGCGCATAAACAGGATTTCAGAAGAGAAAGCCAGCTGCAGCTGTAACCACAAAATAACCGCAAGTAGGAGGACTATGTAAATGTAACCTTTAGAGCTATGGCCAATTACTGCTTGACTAGTAGGCATAATTAAAACTAACAGGATAAAAGGAGAGCTATCTGGACAATAAACGGATTCAGTGCCTTATC
>Ga0065711_1028226_pt1 | contig 42798 bp, 23 predicted proteins | sample Hoacrofraction12_FD_59098 | JGI IMG/M metagenome (GOLD analysis project Ga0065711, IMG submission 59098) | Hoatzin crop microbial communities from Cojedes, Venezuela - Epithelial fraction 12 v2 (version 2) | ecosystem: Host-associated > Birds > Digestive system > Esophagus > Crop | place...
GGGTGCGCCCCGCGCGGACAGGTGGCAGCGCGCCGGTGCACTCGTGAGCGCCCCCCTGCGCTGCCTCTACGCCTGCGCAGTGCGCTCTGCAACGGGGTGGGGTGCCCGGCAAGATGGCGCGGTTTCCATAGCGACAGCGCGGAGGCGCCTGGCCGGGGCCCGGGCCGGGAGACACCGCTGGGCGGGGGGCGGTGGGGCCGGCTGGGGCTGAGGGGGGGGAGGCTGCTTTTGGCGGCTGCGTTTCGCACGCCGGCAGCTCGCCGCCTGTGTGCGGAGCGGTGGGTCCTTCCCTGGGGAGGAGGGTCTGCGTGTCGTGTCTGGAAACAGCTTGAAACGGAGCCCCGAGTGTGTCGTGTACGCCCAGGAACGGAAAAAAGCACGGAAAGGCGTGAAGAATGTGGGTGTTCTCACTGTTCTAAGCAGATCCCGTCAGTTTTAGCAGCCAGAATCTGGGCAGTGAAATTAAAGGGCACGCTTTTCGCCATGTACGGGTTCTGTGTGTGCGCGCGCAGTGTTCGCGGGTTGCCCAGGCCGGTGCCGGTGCCAGCTTCCGAGAGACCCGGAGGATGCCGTTCGAGTCCGGAGCAGCCTGGGTGAAGTGGAGAGGCAGCCAGGGCCTCAGCTGTGGCCCCCACCCCTGCTCCCTCCACTCTAGGCCTGTCTCCGGAGCAGGCCTCAGCTCCATGCTTTGGCCTTGTCTCCAATCCCATGTCTGGCCCTGCCTCAAGCTTCTCCTGAAGATGATGACCCTGACTGGTCACCTCGACGCTGACCAGTCATCTCTCTTTGGGACGGTGTGGGCACCCCACAGGCAGCACCTGCTCTGCCCGCCCTGCCAGGGTCTGGCTGCTGGGCTTGCCCTTGGCCCCTCTCCTCTGAGCCCTGCGCTCACTGCTCCCACCGAGCAGAAAGCAGGAACCAGAAAAGTGAGGCTGAACGAGTGGTGCTTGTTTAGACAAAAGGACAAAAGGCTGTAACTTGGTTACATTCTTAGTGCGTCTAAAATACTGCAGCAGTTTTTCATGCCCAGGGATGAGAGGGAAAAATACAGTGGGAGAAAAGTGTGACAATTAAGGCTTCCGTTAAATACTAGGGGGAAAGCTGGCAGGAAGGCTGACGTTCCTCAGCCTGGCTTTGTGATACTGGATATTTGTCGCCGTGGGTAGTTAACAATCCTCAGGTTATCTCTGGCCTTTCATTTACCTAAAGTTTTGTCTGAAACAAAGGCCCAAATCATCCAAATATTCTTTGCTGGGCTTAGCTCTGTGCCCCACTAACAATTGCTTTCCCTTCAGTGATACAGCTGAAGAAGGTGATTAAACTTGACATACGCAGGTGGAAGTGTTTGAACCTATTTAACTTAAGGAAGTTATAAAATTGCAGGCTTCATTCTATTCACATGGCATTATTTTTGCTGTGTGGATAGAACTGCAGTGCTTTGTTTAATTTTAACAAAAAAGAATGTTTCTTAAAACACTCAAAACGCTAAGGAGGTCTTCTGCATTGTACATATGGTTTACCTGGTAGAGCCAGGAACAGGAGAGGAGATCAACCTGCAAGAACAGCCTCTCTTCCACACTGAAATAATTTGGATGTAATTTTGAACTTCATTACTGACGTTTGGTTCTGTAACAGACTGAATTGGGATATCCAGTGCAAATAATATTTTAATTTTTAATCATTATCTGAGATCAGATTTCCAGTTGTAAGGTAAAATAATTTTCTTCTTTTCACAGATGCATAAAAAATGAATTATTTTGAACTTTTATCTGTGCTAATTGATTTGTCATTTAGACCTGAATAGAAAACTATTTTGTTTCCAGGAAATAACTGTTTACGATACAAGCAGAGTTTTCTGTGCGAGTCCTGGGGACGTTGAGGTTAGTAGTATTTTCACATCTGTAATGTAGAACTCAAAGCCACTGGTCTTCCTGTGTGTGGCTTGAAGACAGCGTATTTTGACAGTATCAGTCAGCTTTTATAGTCTCTTGTGTTTGGTCTCCTTTTAATGTTAGAAAAATGAATAAATTCTCTTTGATAGCTAGTTTCTGTTGTTGGTAACAAAACCAGAGACTTGACAAAAGCTCATGTAACGCTAGGGCTCTTGTCAGAGTGCGTTTGCTTTTAGCTGTTTTGGGGATGCTCCTCTGTACATACATCAGTTTAATTTTGGTGCCCAAAGGAAGGAAGGGGGGTGGAGAACAGCCACCAGTTTTCTTGAAGGAAAGATAAAAAAAATAGTAAGAGTGCTATTCATCTCTTAAAAGCAGTTTACTTCCACGCATCTTTCTTTGATGGCTGCTGAAAAGGTAAGGACAGCTTTTTAATGTGTTCTATACGGCATTGCACAGGGGGATGAATTCTACTTACTGAAATGGTGTTTTTTGGACTGCAAAGTTTTCATGGAAAGGCCACAACTGGAACCTAAAAAAGTTTTTGGTTTTTTTGTTGTTCTTTTTTTTTTTTTTTCTTAGGTTCTCAGGTTGGAGATTATTAAAATCACAGGACGTAACTTTGGTAAAACATTATCAAAGAAGTTGCAAGTACTTTGTATGTGTTTATGCAAGGATGTGAAGATTAAACTGTTGCAGCCAGGTAGGATAAAATAACACTTGCAATTTTCTTAACTAAGTTAATGTGATTGGCCTCTGCAGAATAGAAAATTGCCATAAGTTCCAGGAGCTATTGTGATTATTTTTATTCTGAACCTCCTGAATCTGTCCCTTAGCTCCTGATGTCGTACATCCATCTTCTGGATTAACGGTGAAGTAATCCAATTATCTCAAATCAATGAAGGCTGTGACTTTGGAAGATGAGTTTGTTTATTCTTATTTAATTGTCATTATGTTGCTAGTGCTTAAGGATCTGAAAGGAGATTACATACAAAATTGCTTTGAGAAGAAGTAGCTTGCTAAGTCAGGCATTTCTAAGTGTAAAATCTTACAAGAGTGCTTCCTTTGGCAAACTTAGTCTTGTCCTAGGTAGGCTTTTTGACTGATACTCAGTTACAGAAGTACATGCTGTTTTAGCCTGATATAAAAGAAAAAAGTGTGGTCTTCTGAGACTGCACTGTGTGCGTGCATGCCTCCCGCTCGTAAGATGTGACCACACTGGTCATCCCATCTCCTTTACAATGGCTTTGAGACTTCGCATGATAGTTTCAGAAAGCTACTGATCTATCTGCAAGGTGCCTGACACTGGATTATTTTGAATACATAATTTAAAATAATGTTTGAACAAAATATATAAGCTTTGTGCTCAAAAGGGAGAATTGTCACAGTATTTACTAAAGAGGTTGCTGTTGCTTTTGGTTTTACACGAAAGATGCTTGGCTTTGAGGTTCTGCGTCCATGTAAAACAGCTAGCTGACTGGATTCAATGGGTAAACATGAAAGGAGGGCATCTGTGAAAGTTTTTAAAATTGTTTTTTGCTGTCAAGGAGGGTTATTACTGAAAACACCACTTTTTATTACTGACAAACTAATGTAATGCAGACAGCTTCAGTGTTAAGAAAGCTCTTCTTTTACAGTGGTATAGAGCTTTTCAGTCCAATTTGAACACCTCTGTGAAACGATTACGAGTTCAAGTCTGTTGTGGGGCACAAGGATTATCTCCAATTTTGGGGGATATAGTACTTCATTTAGTCTTAAAGCTAGCTCATCGTTAAGCTAGATTTTGAATTATCTTTGAATGTGCAAGAAAAATTGACAAGAACACTACCATTGTCTGAGCTTGAATCTTCATGAAGATAAAAAAAAAAAACACCATAGGAATGCCCAGGTGCAATATTGATAGAGCTGCAGGCTACATGATGGATTTTAAGCTGTATTCTGTGTAGCACGTGATGCTCTTGCCCAGTGGTGAGAGAGTCCGGGAGGCTTTTTGTCTCTCTGCGTAGTGCAGATACTGTAGGATGTAGGGCGCCTGGCACTTTGCTCTGCAGTGAGTTTGCTCTGTTGTTTGGTGCCAGAAGCTGATGTTAATCTTTCCATCCTAGTCTCTGTTGGCAAGACTACTGCTGGCATTAGATTCAGAGCTTATGATTTGTCACTGTGAACAGGATATGAAATGTAGTAATAGACTAACTGGTTTTGATGGTGGTGTTTGCAGTATCACTGGCGGTCTGAGGTTGAATGCTCTTCTGAAGAATCCTGCCTTGGCTAGTGCAGAACCGGTGTCTCCCTGTCAGAATGGCTGCGAGCAAGACAAAGTGGAAACAAGGGGAGGCTCCAAGCTGTTCCTTCCCTCACACTGTTTAAATTTGTGCAAGCTTGAATAGCTGAAAACATAGTTTTTAAAAGATTTATATGCATCTCTAAATAAGATTCTGTATGCCCCCTGTATTTTTCACACACTAAGACGTCCTTTGAAACCCATTTCCCAAAACAGGCTTGAAATATGGAAAAATTTGTGCTCTTCTGTGAAGAATGGAGGTAGTTCTTTTTTAAAGAATTTGAATAAGATATCAAATAGCAACTACTTCTGTGCTTGCTTAACTGCAGATGTTGCTCTTAGTAACTGTTTTACAGTGGCACGTTCTTAATAGCTCTGCAAGATGTTCATGGATTTTCTTTAAGATCACTAGAGCTGTTTTATTGGATCCACATAATAATGACTATCATGAATTTGCTAGCTTTTACTAATGCTTCAGCAGGATTTTCTGATGACGTTGTAGATGTACCAGCCTTTGGAAATCCTAGGATTTTATAGAAAATTAAATTTACGCTGTAATGGGTGTTTTGGTATCCTGTATAATGCAGAAGTCCCCAAGTTTGTACTGACTCCTCTTTCAGATTGTATTTACTTAAATGGAGTTGAAGGCTCTACACCTGCTTATGAATCCTGGGACGTGTTCTTGAGGTAAAAGATGAAAGCAGGTGAAGGATGCAGGGGCCTTTGTAAATGACATATATTGTCCTTAAAAAATGCTCAGGCTTTTTATGTTTCAGCTGAGTAATTTCCTGTGAAACTGCAGTTAGTAAGGAAATAAAATATGATTGTGCCTATCTCTGTCTCTTTTGTTTCCACAGGAAACCAATCTTTTTTTTTTTCCTTTGTTAGCACTGCTTCTGGTGTCTGTTGAAGGGTTTTGTGAAAAAATGTAGAAGAATGGAATGCATAATGTTTATAGATGCAAATTATCACCTCCTGCTTTTTTTTGTGTGTGAAATGAAGTGACTTAATTGGGGCAAGCTGTATGTAAAGAAAGTAATTCCCTGCACCAACAAAAATACGTGGTCACTATGTATCTGAAGTTTTGCCATTTCAGTTTTTTTTTGAAACTTAAAACTCACAGTATTTTAAAGTAATGATCCAGCAATGCAGACAATTGGCCAGATTCTCGGCTGAGGTCCATCAGTAAAGCATCAGTAACTGGTTTGGGAATGCTTTACCCTTCTGTCCTAGTGCCTGACTGTATGCATTCAGATTAAGTTTGAAACACTTAACCGGTTTTCATACACACATCTTTAATATATGGTGTACCATAAGTGGAACTGTCCTACAGTTCTTGTAATACACACTAGACAGTAGTATTCAAACTGAATATGGTATGTAAGCTGAATTAGATTGAATAATCATTTTCTTTCCCTACTTTTCTGCAAAGTATATTAAAATTATTTTCTATTTTAGTGGGAGTTTTACAAAAGTGAAGGTCACAGAATATATCCAAAATACAGTTGTGATTCTGTTTTAATTTTATACTTCTCATGTGTTTGTACATTAACATCAGTTTGAGGCCAAAGTTGTTAGTGCACTGAGATGGAAGTAATATACATCTTATCTCTTTAGTGTTTACGTGTGTTAACAAAGATAATAGCATTAATGGCTATTAAACTGTTTATCTAGACTTAACAGACATAGGTAATTGATAGAAATGACTCTTGGAGGGTGTCTTTCCTGCTTTCCTCTTAGGCTTGTAATGTTTTTTCTTTTCACTAAGATGAGATTAGAAATGGGCATTTTTGTCTCAACCAGCATGACTTTTCCAGTCATGGGACTTGTAGGCCTGTGTTCAAAACTAACTTAAGTTTCTTTATTGGTTGTTTTATGCTGACTGTACAAAAAATGTGAAGGTACATGGCTGAGTGTTAATGGACAATATGGTGAGACTGTTTGAAGAATGGGACTGTCCTAAATCCTCACCTAGATCTGAATTAGTGCATGAAAGGTCGGAGTACAGCAAAATGTGGTCTTTACATACTATTTGAAATGTCTTGAAAAGGTGAGGAGAAGAGATAGTAACATGTACTCTTTTTTCCCTAGGCCCGGAAATCCCAAATCTACAAGACCAAATAAAACAAAACAAAACCATTCCTCCTATTCCTCACTGTGTCTTGGTGAATTGTCCCTCCATCTGATGACAGTTAAAGCCCTGTCTGGGGCCTTGCTGCAAGCTCTTATCCCTTTTGTAACCACTCTCAGCAAAAAAAAAGAAAAAGAAAAGAACAAGAAGTTCTTTCATGTGAAAAAGACAAGACTGCTGTGACCTTGCTAACTGTTCATATTCTCTAGGCAGCAGAGATACTTAAATGATGACTTGTGTGAGGACAGGCATGGTTATTCTTCGCTTCAAGGGTATGACACAGTGAAACGTATCACCAATCAAGTGAGAGCACAGGCGCTTAGTAAACGCTCAGGCCACGTTATAATCTATAAAGTAGTATCCATCATTTTGGATGTAGTGGAACCATAGGACAGGAGTCTACAAAATAAGTGAAGTTTGGCAAAAATGGCCTGTGAATTTGATTTAAACTTCCTTAAGGAATTGGAACGAGAGGCTGTTCTGGAAGTCCTGTACCGTGACCAGATGGTGAGAAAAACAGAGGAGGAAAGAATAAGGTATCTGCCGTTCGCCTATTCCTATATTTCTGTTCCTTTTTTCTCAGAAGTACTCATCTTCCTCTTTGCTGTCCTTACAATTGTATTCCTTTCTTATACTTCTTGTTAGCTAATGCCTTTTTATTCTTTGGGAAAGCAAAGGGCTGTCTAGAGCCTCTTGGATTTACTATTGCTATTGACTACTGTACAGTAAAGATGAGCAAATACTGTTCGGTGAATAATCTACTTGATGAATTTTACTTCTAGCCTTCATAGAAAGTTCAGTTGCTGCCTGTATTTTTCCAATGAAGGCTTTATGGCATTCTCATGATGTTCCTATGTATGCCATTATGGTCCTGGTAACACAGAACATGCTCAGATCTTTGGCTGGTTTATTTAACTTGTGTTGTGCCAGAGTTAAGAATCACTGGATACCTGCTCATTGTGCTGGCTCTCTCATCACTGTTCCTTCTCGCATACAGCAGGTAGCAAGCGCACCGCTCTGTCTCAGAGGTTGTTGCTACTGTTGGTAGGTGTCATTGGTTAGGAAAAGGATTCTATGTAATTATTTCACACTATGTGAGTATCTCAGTTGTGAAGGATAAGGGATAATCCTCCAAAATTTTATTTGCTTTATATCAGGGCTAGAACAAGGATTTCTTTGCAGCTTGTACCCTGCTTTGTCATGTTGGCATCCCCATATAAAACAGGGTATTTTTGCTGCCAAGTTAGAAATTTTTAGTCTCTTAAATGTAGAAACTTAAATTTTGTTTACAGCAAACATTTATGTAAGTATTACTGGACATATTAAATGATTGTGAAAAGTAAGTAAAGGTTATAAACAAAGTCCGAACTGGTTAGAAAACCCCTGACAACTGTTGATGGTGTAACTAACAAAAACATAGGTCTGGATTATTGATATGCATAATGGAAGCAATGTTAATGAAAAAGGGAGGGTTTGATATTTTGGTCTGATGTGTTTTGTAGTTCACTTTCAGATGATGCATTTTTTATGATAATTTTTACTTGACAGAAGATTAGATTCTTGGATAAATATTATTAAAAAGATAATCAAACGAAAGGGAGCACCATGTCAGATTTGGGCTAGAAGGGACCTTCTAGACCATCGAGTTCCAGCCCCGCTGCCGTGGGCAGGGACACCTTCCACTAGACCAGGCTGCTCAAAGTCCCCTCCAACCTGGCCTTGAACGCTTCCAGGGAACAGGCAACCACAGCTCCTCTGGGCAACCTGTGCCAGTGCCTCACCACCCTCACAGTAAAGAATATCTCTCTTGTATCTAAGCTAAATCTCCCCTCTTTCAGTCTAAAGTCATTACCCCTTGTCCTATTGCTACAGGCCCTGCTAAAAAGCCTGCCTCCATCTTCGTTACAAGCCGCCTTTAAGTACTGAAAGGCTGCAATAAGGTCTCCCCGCAGCCTTCTCTTCTCCAGGCTGAACAGCCCAAATTCTCTCAGCCTTTCCTCACAGGAGAGGTGCTCCAGCACTCTGATCATTTTTGTGGCCCTCCTCTGGACCTGCTCCAACAGGTCCATGTCTGTCCTGTGCTGAGGGCTCCAGAGCTGGACATGGGACTCCGGGTGGGGTCTCAATTTATTTTAATTTAGTCTCGGTTTTTGTATGTGAGTACAAAATCACTTGCATACACAATTTCTGTGCCTTGCCCTGAGCATGCATAGCCTATACCAACAGAACCTCAGTTATACTGGACTATTGCTCTGTTTGTATGCACAGATGTGGTTGGATATACAGTCACAGTGCAAAAACTCTGTGTGCGGACACCTTCAAACAGTGCTCAGCTGAGGTCAAACTTCAGGGCATGTCTCCCACGAGTAATTATATTGCACAACCAGGGTATAAGCTTGTGACTTACATGGGTTTTGTACTCTATTTTTTTTAAACTTTTGTTTGTTTGTTTGTTTTTTGTTTTACCTTTGGGATTAGGAAACTGAAACTGCAGCTGCAGCAGCTTCGGTGGAAAGGGGCAAGAAATGTAAGCCATGAATACCAGGAGAGATGTTGCGCTCGCTGTCAGAAGTCGCTTGGGTTATTGATGAACAGAGGTGCAGTATGCAATGGGTGCAGTCATCGAGTGTGCTCTGAATGCCGTGTCTGCCTGAATCCCTGCCTTTGGACATGCACTGTTTGTTATGCTCTTGGGTAAGAAATTTTACTGGTTTGGGTAAGTGCTGGTTTACACTGGTTATCCAGTGGCTGCACACTCATGTATATCTGTTGCTTTACACAATTAATGAAACAAAGCCTCTGGTGGAATGAAAATGTTGAATGAAGTCCTGATAGCAATGAAATTGATGGGAATTTTGCGTTATATTTCATGTAGTCAGGATTTCCCTTCCTGTGTTTAGCAAAATGCATCCTTAAGGTACGTCAGAGGTGGTGTGGCAAAGGTGATAACAGCAAAGCATATGAACAGTCATTAGTTTCTGAACTTTAGACAGAACTTCCCCTGACTCAGTACTGAACCAGTTCATCATAACAAGTTGCTGAAGGTGCTCTGTTTTGGTGTAGTATAGCCAATTTCTTGACAATTTCCTAATCGTGATTTTTTTTTTTTGCCTCGTACTACAGAAGGGAGGAACCTAGATTGATGAATAATTTGGAGTCATGTTTTATATAAATTAGCAAAAAGCATTAATAACATTATCAGGAATTGTTTAAATGTGGTCAGAAATCCAAATTTGTTTACTTTTAGTTGTTTTTTCTTTTACTGTGTCACCTTAGTTTTGTTTTCCAGGAAACAAACTTTCTTTTACTGTATTGGTACAATTTTTATATCAAAATACTCCATCATAGTCCCTCATATTCATCAGAACTTTTCTAAACCAAATGGTTTAGCTATACTTCCATCTTTGATGAAAAATAATACTATGTAGGCAAAGAAAGATAGTTTTGAAAATGAATCAACAGCTGTGCTGGACAATATATATCCCTGTACAAAGAGTGAGGATTTGGAGGAAATTTTACTTTATGCCAACACAAGATTGATGCACCACTTCATTCCCTCTTAAGATGCCAAAAAGAGATTTAAATAGTGCCTGTGAAATGTAAGGCAAGGTATTGGTCTTAAGCTAAATGAATTTTTACTACTAGTTGGAAGTAATTTTCTATAGTTTAGAAGAGACTATAAACTATCATTAAAAAGGTGTTTTCTGAATCCTCATTTTATGTTGGAATTTATACAAAAGATAGGCAGTTTAGCTCCATCTCTATTTGACATGAAGCAGTTACTGAATTTTGATGCATATATTTCACTGTCTATGCCTCACACTGTAACCACTAAAAGGAAAGGCTAAAAAGTTAACTTTCCATATCCTCCTCTAGATATGTCCGTCCGCTTCCTCTTCTTTTAAATTGGTTTTCAGTTATCTGGTAGCCACAGTGGAAATCCCCTCTAGAGACTAACTAGTTGTTAAGCTGCCTTGTAGAGTGCTGCATACCCTCAATTATTTCATAAGCTTGTCCAGATATTTGATGGTAAAACCAGGAAAATATTATTTAAATGAATTAAATCACATTTTCACTTTTTCTTGAGGAAAATACTCTTTTTTGTCTTGCTGATATAGAGGAATTCTTCAGCTCTCATTGAAATTCTCTGTAAAGCAAAGAGGCAGCACATTTGATCTTGCTTAGCTGCCATGCAGAGTCCATTAAAATCAGTTGCACTTCTTCCATTGCCTTCAGTGAACTTTAAATCAAGGTTGCAAATCTCAAGAAGGGTTTGGAGGGCAGCAGTGTCATAAATGATATGCAGTGCCTTTTGTTTACCCTGGTGAGGGAAAAATAGGGTGACTAAGAAAAGTAAGAGCAGATTTTTGAGTCCTGAGCAACTGTAATTTTGAGTCTTGGTTACCACTAGATTTCATGTTCCTGAAAAAAACATTATCCGCAGCAGCACTACTGAGATTCTCTCCTAGACACTAGGGTCGTGTTTGTAATGAGCATACTTTACCACCTCAGTGGAAGAGCGTGCAGGGATAGGTGAATGTTCATTGTTTACAAAATAAGAAATTGAAGAAGTCTTGTGGACTGACGAAGTTTGTATCTTTCACCTAGAAGAGGCAGCTCTTATGTGAGTGGAGTTGGTATAGTGTGTTTTTTTAAGAAATCCTGTCTTCTAGGAGTCTAGAAAGACATTTGCTTTGAAGGAGGTTAGTCCATTTTACCTGACAAAGATAGTTCTTTATCAACTTCATTGTCACGCTTTTAGTCATACTTTAACTTAATACACTCTCTAGCCTAAAAAAAACCCAGAAAAAAAAAAATAAAAAGAAACAAAAGGAAAAAAAAACCCCAGGGTATTTCCAGATCTGTTTTCGTCCTGTGAGTGGTCTAATAGTCACATGAGCCTGTGCAGGACCGGAGATTAAACTCTGGGAAGATAACCATGGGTAGTGGGAAGAATGTAAAGGGGAGGCTGGAGATGGGAATCAAGGTGCTACCAATGCAGAGCCCTCGAAGTTCTAGTGCAGCAGAGAATTCAGACATTTATTAGTTAATAGAACTCCATCCAAAGTAAATAAATGTCCTATCTCAAAGTTATTTTAACCTAATTTTCAAATTCATCTGTGTTCAGTTATGCACAAGGATCTATGGTTAAGCATGTAAAAAAATGACAGCATCTACACAGGTAGTGGATTTTTATTAATATTCTGCATTGCTACTTACAAAGGTATATTTTAAATGCCTAAAATGCCTTAAAATCAAGACACAGAAAGAACAAATAGCATCTTACCTGTAGTTTATCTATTTTAACATAGACATGGCGAGGTGTGAAATGGCAGACCCAGGGGCTTTTGTTGCCTGACCTTTGGTACATGTCAGTATAGCCCTAGTGTTTGGAGATTTTGCTTTCTTAAGGAGGCAAGCCCTACATGAATTTACTGTCTGAATGCTGTTGTCAATTTCAAGCAAGTTTGTCAGAGGGAATAATAATAGGTTAATTTTGTAGGAGGAAAATGAACTATGGTGTAGAGAAGAAAGTTTAGCAGTGCCTGCACTGAGGAAATTTTTGCAGTGGGACGTCATCGTATAATAAGCATCAGAAAATCCACAAGCAACAGAAATATTATATGTGCCCTAAAAATTAGTAAGAGATTTAGAGAATTTGGAACCTGAAGACTCCAGAGAAACCTCTCCTCAGTTAAAGATTTTTTTTTTACCTCTTTAATAATAGATGAGTTCAGATTGCAGACCTCAGCTAATTCAGTTGGAGACAGCAAAATGCAAGAGTCAAATCTGCTGAAAATCTGCTTTTGACAGAGCTGTTTAGTCTGATACCATTTTATACTTGTTAATCATTACTTTTCTCATCCTGTGACCCTGGTGCCTGCATATGACATGGACATCATTGAGGTTAGCCTCCACAAGATGGAGAGAGATGGGCCATGAAGCCATCACGCCATCAGGACTGTGGAGCTCAGTGCTCCCCGGTAGCCATCCCGAGTTCTGCTTGGGAGCATAGTCTTTATCATTGACTTTTTCTGCTCCTCAGGCTAGGCTGCAGGTGTAAGCAGTGGTGTCAGCACAAGTGCCTGGGGCTCTTATGAGATTTGGTTATACAGACTGGAGTGGACCCAGGACTCCTGACTTCAGAGCAATGCCTAGAGCAGTATGTATTGCCCATTTCCATGGGTAGTCCTACACAGCAAAACAGGAAAAAAATATTATAATGGAGAGGACGAGTCCTTTGTTTGCAGACCCACAGCAAAATCAGTCAGCAGAATGAGCAATCACAAAATCCCAGTTTATGGTAGGATTAAGAAGGATTGTTGGATTGTTAAATGGCTATCAAACATTTGAAGAAATGCACTTCGGAAAATGTTGATTCAAAGGTCTTTTGCTTGTTTTTCAGAGATGTGAAAGTGAAGACTGGTGAATGGTTCTTTGAGGAACGAGCAAAGAAATACCCAGGTGAAGGTAATTGCTGGAACAGACCATAAACTGCTGTGTAATATGTCGTCCTCCTCTAAGTGAAATACAGAGTATAGTCTGCCACTGTATTTAACGTTTCGTTCACTTGGTGAGAGATTTGTCAGAAATTATCATGCGGTGCATCTGTATATGCACTACATAAATCATCAACACAAACTAGAAGAATGCATTTAAAAGTGGAATTTATTTTATGTGAGTAACAGGAATAAGAAAATTGCTTGCCATATCAGTTTGAATTAATGAACATGTAAGACTTCTAAGAAATACAATGACATGAAATAAATGTAGAAATGTTAAAATATATGTGCAGAAAGGCAATGATCTTGCATCCATTGTTTGTCAAAGTTAAAACTTCAGTTGTTTTCACTGAGGAAATTGTAAAGCTTAAAGAAATGACAGGATGGAATAAATAAGCCCATGTATAGCTATAAATCAACAGAGAGCTAAATGCTTACTGTTCTTTTCTTTCAGCCAGCTGTGCCGTTGCCTTGTGTTCAGTCTTATAAGTGCAATTGAAAATACAAACCCCTAACAGAAATTATAGAGGACGTGGATGGATTGCCCTATGGGGAATGTGTTTCACCAACCAAGGGGGCTGTTAGCCTTTGTTTTCACCTACAATGACTAATGAGGTGGAGCGGCTTTCCTTCCTCTTGCCCTTGAAGCGCCACTTCAGATAGTCAACTGTTTTGCTTTGTGCCTGACTGTAGCGAAATGTTAGTTTCACTTCCAATATCTGCATGGTATCTAGATTTAAGAATAACGGTAAAAAGGAAAGCGCTGGACCAAAGTATCTCTTGGGAAACTTGAATAGAAAGAAGTCTATAAAGGGAAGAATGTAATCAGGCAAATTTTGGATAGTGGGTATTTATGAAAGACAGCAGGCAGTGTATTACAAAAATGAGCTACAGTTCCTGCTAAAACAATTCATGTAGAATTTGAAATATTTCACTGAATTGCATTCTAGCTAATGCAATTTCTGATTTTAAAGTATTAGTTGACTGATCTTTTAAAGCACAGTTGTATTCCATAACCATTGTTAATAATTTTCCCTCATATTCTTTTCTAAAGCTGGTATTTCTATCAGTCTCTCACAGTTATTGGAAAATGCTGTGTTGTTCTCAGACAATCTGATATTGCAAGGTACTGAATGTCCCTCTTTCCAGTAAAATAAATGAGTTCTCACCTTGCATTATCAAAGCTTTCTGGGTGCTTGAAGCATTTTGCTTAGTTAGTCCATACTGTTGAAGTCAGAGATCTAAGGATATGCAGAAGATATGCCTGCAGGGAGAAATACGTTTTGTTTAGTTCCTTTTGATTAGACCAGCTGATATAATTAAAGGCGTTAAAAAATGGCAAACTTTGAAACCCAGCAGTAGTCGTAGTTATGTAACCTTCAAACCTGGAGAGACAGTGCCCTCTTTTGGTTTGAAAACATAACACAAGTGAAGTATTCACTGTAAAATAAGTTCACCAGAAAAAAAACCTGTTACAGTGAAGTTTTCTCATGTTGCAGAGGGGCAAAAAAAAAGTGACATCAGTATGCTTTTTATTAATTTTGTGTATCTTCTACCTGAAGAATAAACCCCATATTTTCATAAAAGTGGTAAATTGCCTTTAATAAATTTAAAAACCTAAGAAATCACTTAATGCTGCAATAAATCAGGATACCAAATGTTAATTATTAATAACAAAGCATTAAGTCTGGAGCTCTGATTGAAATTTGAAACATCGATACATTGATTATACTTTCTATTACCACCAAGTTCCGCTACTTATATGTAAGTAATATGTTACAATTAATGACGTCTTCAGCAAAGCGTGGATCGCGTGCTGCTTTCTGTATTAGGAATGATTAGTGATTAAAGCCACTCCAGATATTTTCAGTGGGCCATTTGTTACATGCATTTAGCCCTTCTTTCTGTTTGCGATCACTCAGGATCCAACTACGTTTTTATGGTCTTCATTCTTTGTGCCTGATGGAGCGCTTGCTCATTGGTGTTCTTTACAGCAAGTGGCTGCTCACCTGAGGAATGTGACATGGTTGCTGTTGCCCCACAGGGATGGCCTTAGCAAAGGGTTTTGTGCGTGTTTGAGCTACTCATGCGTTTTCATGATGGTTCATGTGAAAAAATGAAAAGAATTTTTCGTAAGATGCAAGAGATTACCGTGTATCTCCTCTTGTACATATTTGCAAACTTTCCGTAGTGTTTGGGTCTTATGCTTGCAGTGTGCTTCAGTGCAGTGGGCCCATGCACTACCTGCCTCCTGGACCTCAGGAGGCTGAAGGTGCTTAGCAGCCTGTAGGAAGGAGCCTGTTCACATCAGCATATGCTTGTCCTCAGCGTTTGTGAAGAGCTGGTCTGAATGTGTCGCCTGCAAGAGAGGAAGGTGGAATCGTAATAGAGTTTGTGATACAGGAGAGACTTGCATGTTGCTTGGCATGCATGTCAAGTGTGAGTTTATTTCACTTCTGGCTCACATGTGCATGAACTTCTGTAAGTTCCTGAAAGGCACTGATTTTAGAAAGTATTATACAGGCATTAGTAACTACCGTTGTTGCTAAATGACCTTTGGGTGGGTTTTTTTCTCTCCTTCACAGGCAGACATGAAACAGTTGGTGCACAGCTCTTGAAATCTTATCAGAAACTGAGGTAAGACTCATAAAAGGACAAATGATCCTAGGACACTGAGAATTTGTATAGGCGACATACTGTGTGTTATAAACCAGCCAGCAGTTTGCATTTTTTTACTGTGAAAAACAAATTTCGATGCTTTTGCAGTACAAATGGTAAAAGCATAGAAAATGTACCAATTTTATCTCTCAGCAATCCATAGAAAGAGTCTCAAGTACAAAAGGGAGTACTATGTTTAGAGTATAGTTTCTTACTTGAAATGATGTGCAGTATTTTTGTTATATCTGCGTATATTTTTTACATACTTGTTTACACCATTGTCTTTCAGATTTACACACTACTTTTGAATGATCAGAGATGAAAATTATTTACTAGGTATAACAGCAATAACATCATTATTTGCTTAATGGGAGATACTGATGATTTGATAGCTTTAGACGAAATAGTAGTCAAGAAGCCCTGTATTCAGTAAAGTGCATCTGCTTACCAAAGCTTAAACCAAGTGAAAATTCCAGTTTACACTGAATAAATACTTTAAATACTTTGACCTGAGGCCTGAGCATGACCATATTTAAGCTATTACCAGTGATATACAGTGAACTAACAGTCTACTTAAACTATATTGTATAAAATATACACTCTTTCTTTAAAAAAAAAGAAAGTAAAAGAAACGAAGAGATGGCCTCCATTTTACGATAATTATCTGTCGAGGCGTGGTTGCATAAGACAGAAACTTATAGTCAGCTAGATATGATCCTAACCAGGGCTGCATGAGGACTTGCTTTTACCTAGATGTGGTAAAATTAAGAGAGAATCAAAGAGGAAGTTCACTGGGTGCCTTTAGCATCTGTGATTGTGCTGTGATAACAGACTCAGTCAAATACATTTTTTTATACAGACCTGGGCTATTTACAACAGATGAAATGCAGTAGAGGGACTCAAACAGCTCTGGGCCCAGGCAAGGAAGGATCCTTTTAGTACTGTAAACAAAGATGACTGTTTTCTGAAAACATCTCTGAAACAGAGATAGGGTGCATTACACAGGAATCGTGTTTTAACATTTGGGACACAGATTGTAATAATGCCAGCCACATAGAAGTCTAGCAATCTTGTCCTGAGTTAGGTCTTTCTGATTGTTTTAAATCAAGAAGTCTGCCTAGAGCAGCCCAAGATAGACAAGATAGAAAGGCAGGCAATAATCTTGTGCTGCAGCTCTTGAAGACAAGGGGTCTCAACCCAAACATTTAGATTGCAGGAAAGATAGATAATAAAGATACTGTGCACAAATGTGGTTTATTTGTCCATCTATTAGCATAATGTATTAATTGTTGCTCTGTTTATTGTCTCTTAAATTTCTAGTAAAATTTCTGTTGTACCTCCAACTCCACCTCCTTTCACAGAATCCACAGCAGGAAGCAACATGACGGTAAATGTACATATATGCAAAATATACGTATACACCCACCTCTTAGGATGTCATGCATATGAAAAGGCCAGCCACAGAAATGCAGTAAATAGCAACTGCTGTAGCATCATATTGCAATATAAATGCTGTCTTATGTTCCTCTGTATTTTTTTTTTTTTAACGTTGAATTGTAGGAGAGAAAGGTCAGAGTCTATCCTGAGTGATGTTTTCAGTTAGTTTCCAGTTTTTGAGGGAAGTGACTAACCCTCTCTACTTGGCACTGTAATACTGCACCTGGTTTTTGGTGCCTCACTACAGGAAGGCTGGACTGACATCTGAGCTCTACTCTAGCCTGAAGGATCCTATCATCCTAAGATATTCAATAGTCTTTTATAAAGCGATCATTCTGTGTGCTACTTTCATTACTGAGTGAAAACCAGTGAATTTGATGCTTGCCTTTGCATTACAGTTTCGAGTGGACAGAATAGTAGGACATGGCTCAGAACTCATCAAAATTGCACTACATTACTATCTCAGTTCATTTTGGACTGGGTCCTGAGGCCCTGGTTTTGAAGCCCATTGCAATTCTGTACACATTCTAATATGTGCTTACCTGGAGTTTGATAAAATCACTTTGATTTGGAGGCACAGGAGCATCTGTAATAGATAGGACTTTCCTACTTGAAGTATTAAATACATTACAACAAATCAGTGATGTGATTAGTTGTATTTATGAAATTTCTATGTGATCTTCCTACAAGCAGTCCCGCTTATACATCAAAGAGTATGGAACTGAAAAGATTATTTTTCATCTTCATACATTACTATGACAGTTTTAAACCATATCAACATATGTCCTCAGATGTATTTGCCTACAGAAGTGAGCTGCAGCCTTGCTATCTGTTTGTTACATGGTGTGTAGATATGTGATCATGGAAACTTTGAAACAGCAAATATTTTGTGTTTTCTTACTCTTGGCATCTTCCATTTGCAGGAACTCAAGCAGTCTACAAGTTTTAATAAATCTGTGGAAAACTTGTTTCTGTCTCTCACAACACATATAAAAAGTAAGTAGCTTTCACTGCTTTGTCATTCTAGAGTAATGTGGTCAAATGTTTCAATTTTTTTGCTAAAATCTTGGCCAAAAGTAGTTATAAACAAAGGTTATTGAGTAGTGGCTGAAATGCCAAGACTGAGCCAACCTGAAAAATAAGGTAAGCCTAATTCTCCATCAGTATTCTGCTAGATGTTTAACAAGCTGATGATTCCCACCCAGAATGCCTTTCTTATAAAGGTGTGAAAAGACTGTATAATGTTATTTTGAAGTTTACTGGGTGTTCAGCTGTAGTATATCTAACTCACGTTAGCACAGCGTAGTAACCACTTTCTACTGTAGTGATTCTCGTGTTATCTGTCTGACTGAACCCCAGCTGACCCTGTCAAAGAATCTAGCATATAATTGGAGTTTAATATTTTCATTCACTGGCAGTTTTCAAGGGGGCTTCCTTCCTCTTTCTCCGTTTGTCTAGTCATGTATTTTTTTTCAGTGCATGCTTCTAAGAGCCAGCTGGAGTTGTCTTAACAACTCTTCTTTCATTCTGACACTTTTGGTTCCCTCCACTCACTTATGCTGCCTGCTGTTCGGTGGGGTGCAGACTGTGTATGTACCTCTAAGGCTGACTACACTGAGGACAACCTGTATTTGTGAGTAACAGATTAAAGGCATCAGTGACCAGAGGAAAACAACTTCTGAGCCTTATGAAGATTACAGAGACTTGCAGATTTGCATGTATTTGAATGAACCTTAGTGTTTTCTTACTAGCTTCATCTTGGACAACCCCAAATGTGAGATTAGACCTGAATAAATTTGGCTTTAGTGCCTTTCTGTCTCTCCCCCTAACTCTTGTCTTAGCTTGTTTGGTGTTTCCTCTTAACTTCTTCCACCCATCCCAAAGGCCTGTTCTCCATTAACTACACAAATTTAACATTGGGTCTGTGTGAACACTTACTAAAGCTATGCAGAGGCACACAATGGCTGTGTCTGCTAAACAGAACTGTAGTGGAGGGTGTCATAGGATACTTTGTTACTGGAAGCAGATAGCTGAGGCACCACCGCATTGGATGCAAACTGGTTTATTCTGCTTTCTGTTAGTCTGAAGCCTGGCTGTATCCCACAGTTACTGGCAAAAACTGTCAGGACTGCAACAAGCTAATTTAATAGTTCACTGCTACCAAAAGGAAAATTATACTCCCCCCACATCTTTCTTCTCTCTCTGTTTCTGGCCTTATGCTGCCATCACTTAACTTGAATTAGCACCAGTGTTTCTGTACTCCTCTGGAAACTGATTTAGCTAATTAAAAGGGCAGAACATTAACATAGACAAAACACATAGGTACTTTTCTGCTGGTTTAGTGAGTTAAGTAGGCTCAGGATAGGGTGTATACGTTGGAGCCTGCACAACAGAAAGTGCTGGGCCATGTGGCCAAGAGCCAGGGATTGAGGATGGAAGAGCAGTGGTTGAAGAGAGGGATGGCAGCAAGCTGTTAGCTTCGTTTGACTGTATGTGAAACCCCACTCAGGTGCGATCATCCTCAGTTAGTGTAGAACCTTGTAATTTGTGAGACAATAACAAGTTGTTGCAATCACTGAAGTCAATAATTAGAATGTATCACTGAAGTCAATAATTAAAACATATAGGAAGTCTTACAGAGAGAAAAGCTTGGGCTTCTTGACTTAAGAAAACAGCTCTTTCAGACAATATGGCCGCTTAATGAAACCTGGTACTGTGCTGATAAATGCTTTCAGTCACGAGTGTCTAAAGTTAGTGTTCTGTATCTTATCTAGATAAAAATGTCCTACTTTGCAGAGGTATTTAATACACCCAGCTCTTGTGTATTGCAGTAAATAAACCTGGAGAACCTCGTTATGCCTCTGATTCTGTCACTGGAGCCAGTGTGTGTGTGTCTGAGAGCAGCGGGAACAAAGGGTTAGTGCGTGCAGCACAATGCCACTGCTGTACAGTCTGCTCTTTATGCTGTTACCTCCTGTTCCAGTGTGGCTTGGCAGCAACAGGAGATTATAATCCAATGGTTGCCATTTGGTGAATGTAAAATGAGTTGCTGGTTGTAGTTTTATTTGCAGTGCCCATGGTGCTAGGGATAGTGTCTGTCTTACTGACCATTTGGGTAGAGAAGCTAGAGGAGGAAAAGATATGAAAACTGAACAGTAATTTTTTTTTCTCACAGTAACCTGTGCTATAACCTGTTCATTTTAAGAAAGTGTGAGGCAAGCTTGTGTTTCTACTTCTGCTGCTGGTCAAGCTACTCAGATTGTGTCTACTCACAGAATCACAGAATCACAGAATAGTAGGGGTTGGAAGGGACCTCTGCGGGTCATCTAGTCCAACCCTCCACTCCATTAGATCTCTCACTCCAGTCTCCTTTATGATCTCTGATTTCACTGGGCATTTTAAAAACCTGCTTTCATTACAGTCAGAGGTGACTTAATTGAGTCTGCCTATGAATATGTGATGCCTTAATGGTGTACGCAGAGAACAGTAAACATCTGAGGACTGATTGCTGCTAAGAACAAAACTAACTCAAAGTGGCTTTAAAAATCACACTTAAGGGTGCCATTGTTTCTGAATACCATATTGACATATTGTCTGCTGTCAGGTTTCTCCACAGAGGCTTGTGTTGTGAGAGAAATATTTCTTCTGTATGAATTAAACATATGATAGCTACTTCATGTACCACTTGTAAGTTATTAATTCTTCATGAGACACTATCTGGGATTTACAACAAAGTGTCTGCTGCAACTTCAGCACACAGAAATCATGGATGAGTGCTGCCTTTCCCTTTAAGTGAAGTTCTGACTGTACCCTGAGGATTAAGAAGCGAAAAGTGGTGCATTAAATGTCCAATTGTCCTATGGATTTATTTGACAATAAACTAGATGCTACTGAAGTGCCAATTCAATAAGGTATTTAAGTATGGACATAAGCTGCTCACACTCCATGTGAGTAATGTTATTGAAGTCAATGAGGGCTACTCATGTTCTTAAGATTATACGTGGTTGGGGACCAGAGTACGTAATATCTGTCCTTTCATCCATATTTTGGATAAATTTCTAAATATTTTCCATTGTGCTCTGCTTTCTAATTTCTATTGTCATGCCGCTTTACGTTGTTATAATGATCTTGCTTTCATCCTGAACCAAACTGCTTTACAAATCAAACTATATATATAGGGACTGTAGCAGCTACTTCTGCAAGAAACTGTATTTGATGGCATACAAAATTCCTTGCAGCAGCTATAATGATAGGAAGCAAGGAGTATAATTTCCAGTTGAAACAGCAGGAAAGATTTAGGTAGGCAAAATATAATTATACAAAATGGGGCAAGCACTTGCCTTCCCATCTGTTTCTTACTCATAGAAGATCAATACTAAAATTGCAGGATGAAAGTTTGAAAGCTACAGAATTAGCCTATAAATCTACAGGATTGCTTGCAATATTTGTTATAGTGACTTCTCTATTTTCACTTCAGAAATCTCCAAGTCCCAGAATGATGTGGCTGACAGATGTCTCCTAACTACAGATTATGGGCAGAACGTGGAAAGAAGGAAGCAAAGAAGGAGCCAGTCTGACACTGCCATCAACATTACAAGCAGGGTACCCGTATTATTAGACACAGTCTCTAGCTGTCAGGGCTGTTTTGGGAATGGAATATATTTGCAAGAATAATGACTGACTGTGTGGAATTTTGCTTTTATTACACGAGCAGGGCTTAGCTGATGTTTGCTGATGGTGGAACTCTGATTCATCACAAAGTTTTTGACCGAGTCTGCACACTTGATCTCAGCTCCAAGCTGAAACGTTAGACTGAGATTTTACAGAGACCCTCACACAGGGAGGGAGAGGATAGGTCGTTTTGCTCTCAGGTGCTCACAGACTCTCTTGAGGCGGATTGATGTCTCCTCTGTGTGATTGTTGGGCTGCAGGGAGATTCTCTGTCTCTTGTCCTTTTCCTGCCCCTCTTGCTGCTGAACAGGACCAAGCTATGACCATCTGAAATCCATCCTGATGCTTTCTAAGCACTTTTTAATTTGGCAAGGACAAAACATTGACTGCTGTTAGCAGTTGGGCAACCTCCCTTTTCCTTTTGCTTTGGTTACAGTCTCTAGCTTCGAGTGTTTTCTTGAGAAGTTTAAGAAAAACCCAGTCATCTTTTTCCACAAATTGTACAGGGCTGAGGGTGATGTCACATATCTGCTTTAAAGTTACACTGAAGATTTTGTTTTGTACACTTTCACCTCTCAATTGACTGAACTTTGTTCATACCCAGTTTTCTACATAGAGGGTACTTACTGAATCGCTATGTTCATCTGAAAGAGGTAAATGTGGTCTGCTAAGTGCCTGAATTAGATGTGAAGAAAAGCTTTTGCTTTGGGGCAGACCTCATGGCAAATGTTACTCACAGCTCCCTTGGTGCACACTTTTCTCTTTCCTCTGAAGTGTTAGATATTGATAAATGGAAGAGACAGGATGTCAGACCACGTGGACTAGTGGTTTGAATTGGCCCAGCAAGGTCTGTGAATTCTGAAAAATTAGTTCTGGTATTTTTGGATGTAATTATATTATAAACAAAATTGGCAGCAATTATTAACTACCCAAGTGCTGCTTTCATTGTGGCAAACCGCACTTCAGTCTCGCTTTATTCCACTGGCACTCTCTTAATGCATCGAAACACACTGGAGTTGGAGAGTATGTGCACTTAAACTATGCTTCGTTGCATCCTGGTCACACACAGCCTGTAATGTTTAAAAGAAGGATGTGGATTCTTTTGGCTTGAGAAATGCAGAAGTAGGAGATTCCAAATTACTTGTATGGGTTTTTAATTGCCCATTTGAAGATTTAGGACTTAATTTATGTCCACCTTTTGCATTACAGATTTTGAAAGATAGGTTTCAATGTTGGTTGTGTTTCAGAGCTCTTTTTCTCCAAGCCAAGGAGCTTTTGTTTCATTCAAACTAGTTAGACTGTATTTCAGCTAGAATTTTAGTTTTGCAAGAATTACTGTCGATCATTTTTTCTTGTGAATGTCATCTTTGCCATTTAGGGTTTTTTAATATTGAAGGAAATTTTACTTGTCTGTTGCTGCACTTATATAATGGCTTTTTGTATCTTTACTGTGATTTAAAAAATTATTTTTAATCTCTGTCAATGGCACTATTGCATTATTCTTCCATTAATTTTTTTCTTTTCCATCTTTGTTTTCCTTTAATAAGGGTAGCTGTTTACATCCTTACTAGAGCTATGACTTCAGTTTAGGGACAGAATCTGTTTTAAATTGCACTTGCAAAATGACTGATTACTCAAATTTGTAACAAAATATGATACAGAAATCTTACTACTTGTGATTTCCACCCCAGAAAGAACTTTCATTTTCAGGGAATGAATCAAACCAGTGTTTTTTTTCCCCTAGAAAGGGTGCATTTTTCTCCTAGGAATGACTGGGAATTGATAGCTGTAACTGCCATTTTGAATGTGCAGGGTATAAGACCGAGGCACCACTTCCATCTCAAGAGCCCTATTTGTTTCTTAAGTAAGTTTTGCAAATTTGTGATATGTTCGGAGCTTGATTCCTTCAGATTAAAGTTGAAAGAGATTATATTTAACTCCAGTAATAGTGAAGAAACAATCCAACGGCAAGAACTACCAGCCAGTGTAAAATCGAGATTTAGAAAGTTAATGAAATAGTGTTTTCCAGGGCGTCTCGCTGTCAGAATCTCCAAGTTCATTAGAAGAACTACAATTACACCTGCCTCCTTGCGGGAACAAGCAGACGTGCGCAAGCTTTGGAGGCTGTTTGTAGTGCATCAGTAGCTGAGGGTTACCCATCCCGTGACAGTGGATGCCTGCTGCTGCAGACCTTAGAGCTGGGCTATGTGGGAGTCTTGCTCACGTGACCTGATGTGAAGTTTAGCACTGGGAGTTATGTTGCCTCGTCAATCACTTCTGCTCTGTTTAACACAGTAGAGAAGCCTTTCCTATCCAAGTAGAAGCTAAAATTCAGTGTGTAGTAGGTTATTTTGGTTAACAGGTGAAACTGATGGCGTTTCCAGGTTTTTATGAAGCAGAAGACAATCTCTCTGCTGAGGAATGTGATGTTTTGGTTTTGTTTGCGTTTTTTTGAGACTGTATTAATGAGACTATAAATGTATTTTCTGTCTGTTCCCTGCTCACAAGGGAACTTAATGAATTCTTACATCTATTCTTAAGGTAGGGCAGTTATTACACATAACAATTTCTGTATTCTCTAATAACAGCATACTGGTTTGGATTTTGTACATCCTGTTTTTTCAGAAGTAACCTCAATATATTATCTCCTCTGTTGCACTCATTCTTTAGTGCTTTCTGCTGATTGTGCAGGAGGGTTTCCCAGGTTTTTTAAATATATGTTATCTGTTGCTTTTATGCAAAGAAGTCCCGATCCTTTTTGTTGATTCAGTCACAATGTATTCTTTCTAGAATTTCAGGTAATCCCTGTTATACAGGCTTTTTTTACGAAGTTATTTTCTTAGATCCTAACCATGTAAAATTTCTTACCTCACTCTTTTCCTACCCATTGAACTATGAACATAGTTTTCAAATATTGTATTATCTAGAGGTAGTGGTGCGCCAGAAAGAGCTAAAATCTATTTTCAGCATATTTCTAGCCATATGTATTAGTCTTTTGGCACTTCGTTCTATTAATTGTTGATATTGGTAACAGAGGTGGCTGAAGGTAAATCTCAGAGTTTTGCCACTGTATTTCTTAACTTTCCACAAGTTACCAGGGTTTTCACGGGAAAGTTTTTTCAAAGCAAAGTCAAGAACACCAAAGAAATTTAAACTTTTTTTTTATAATCAAAGCGAAATAAGAACTTCTGGGTCTGTTTCTGTTTTCAGGTGTCTTTCAACTTACGTTCATTCTTGCATAGATAGATATGGGCATGTGTCATGCATATTGCAGAATACTATTTTTAATTTCCTGGAGGCAAGATTATCATTTTTTTCTTCCAAAATTACTGTTTAGTTGAAGGCTAATAAGGCCTTTTATTAGTATGTTGCTACTTTTGGTGTGTTATTAGTAGACTGTTAATAATTGCTGTGGTAGTGATCCCTAGATTAGGTGATGGTATGTTGATTTTAGAAAATTATTAATATAATGAATGTGCTACTAGCTGGGATGAGAGCTGTAAATCAACATTTAAATTAAGTTACTACATTGTCTTTGAAAGTGTGCCACCTGTGCAACATCCATCAGAATGAATTGTAGCTATTTACTGCATTTTCTTCTGGTAGTGTTCCTGAAGGAATCAGGATTTAATTTTCTTAAATGAAAAAAAAAAAAAATGACCTGCTGAATTTCTTACAGATGAAAAGTACACCCAGTCTTCAAGCGCTCATCACTGGGGCCCAAAATGACAGTGAAATTCTGACCAAAAGGAATTGCAAGGAGGAAGAAGACATAACAACCAGTCCCACAAGTGATGCAGTTTTCTGTGATGGCAGAAAACATGTAAGTTAAAGGGTGAAGCACAACAGAACAGATGCCTAATGGGAACAGATATAAAAGCTAAGATCTTGTGCAAAATATTGGTGTATTTTGGGTTATATTACAAAATGAAGGAAGAATTCTATTTGTGTTTGTATCTGATGAAATACTGACTGCTTTTGGCACGGTCCTCATAGTAACACTGAACTTTTTGCAGCATAAGCCAAATCAAATGAATAATGGATAATTGATAGATGGATATATCCATTAATAATGAATAATTGATAGATTGGCTTCCTGTGAATTTTGCAAATGCAACTAACATTCTTCCCATTTTATATTAGGGTTGGAATCATGAACATGGCTCGCTCCAAACTAGTAGCTATCTTTTTCTCTTAAAACTTCATTCAGCAGAAGGGTTTTGTTATTCTGCAAGAAATGTGGTAATGAAAATGTCAGTGGAAATTCCAATGTCAGAATGTCAGCGAATGAAGAGGAAGCTGACAGTGATGGAAGCCAGGGAAGCAGTTCATAAGTTTAGGGGATGGCATTGAATCATCCCCTGATGCATGGCATTCTGAATACTGCAAATGAGAGAGAAGGCAACCAGTTATAAATTAATTCAGCACATGCTTTAAAGCCTCTGTGGTTAACTGTGGAAGCTAATTTCTATGTATTGGTGATGAGGTTAAGCAGGGTGAAATACCCAAAGATTCCGTGACTGATACTGTAAAGAAGGGAACTAAAATTACTTTTAGGGAATCAGAATTAAACCAGCCTGCTCACTATGTAGAGGGGTATAAACACACACGGGGACCTTGGTGCTCTCTCATAGTTTACTGCACTGTGGAGTCTGAGGTGTCATTGCTAAATCCCTATTCACTCAACCAAAAGTATGAGTGATTCCTACATTGAATGTATGTGATTCCGGATCAGGTGGGAGACATATGTAGTGATATTCGGTCCAAACATCATTAGCTGGAACACCTATCCAGCCTCTTTAAATAAGTAAGAGGTTCTGTGGAATAAATATTAGGGACTTTTGCAGAACTTCTGTTAGGACATATGAGGTAAGACAAAAGTCTATTTGCATTTCTTTGTCATGAAGGATTTTGGTGGAAAATAAGCATTTTCTGCTCGGATGAATAAAAATATGTCAGTGAGTGAAAGAGCAGAGCTGAACAAAGCTGCAGGGGAGACTGGTGACACTGATAAACATCTTGTGGAGGGAGCAAGATTACATGCAACAAGCATTAGGTCAAAACAGTCCTAGCACTTTTTGTGACTTCCTCAGTAAGCACTCTGACACTCCTTTCATGAAGTTTGTGTGTTACTTGGAGCTTGTAAGATACAGTAGATAGCTTCAATCTAATTAAGCTGTTGGTGTGAATTTTAAAATGAATATTTGGCAAGCTGTACAAACGGAGAAGAGCATCTGCATGGAAGAGAGATATGATCTCATAAACAGTACTCTGTACTCCTATCTGCTGGGTTGTGCAATGCAGAACTCCTTGGTTAACCAGTCCTGAGTGGGTTGGTGTTTATTTTCAGAGGGAGGTGTGATCTAACACAGATACCTTAGCAATCTAGGGCAATGTTGCTGTGAGATTAATCACAACAACAACTGTGTCTTCGTACATATGCTATGTAAAAAGTTTCTGGAGCTCACCCTAAAGAATATCATTGTAAATGAATGGAGAGAGCAAACTATTTGGATTGTGTTGACAATTTGCTACAGCAAAGTCTAGATAGCCCCATAAAGTTACATGTCTGTGCTGGGCCACAGAAAATATTACAAGTCTCTTCCTTCATTGCAGTTTCATGACCTCTCTAAATGCTAGACACAAATGCTGTTTATATAAGTGGATGGACAGCATACAAACCTTTGCCCCATAGGTGAAAGTAGATGAAAGGAGAACAAAGTGGCTGAGGTGACCTAGGAAACACCTTCTTTATGCATCTCCATAAGACAATTTGTTGTATTCATATCTTAACCTTTCCTCAATGGTCTGCTGCAGTATGGAGCATGTCCTTTTTATGTGGAATTGAGGAATCTTGTAAACTGCTTGCTGGATGTGCAATACCACTTTTGTTTCCCTTAATACCTGACAGAACCTAACCTCTAGGCAGTGTACCCTAGCAAGAGCTATGTATTAAAAGCAGCCTAGTTCAGTATTTTCTATGTCCTTAGATTCAGAGTTTTTTCCACTCTCTTCCTTTCAGACACTTATCCCATTTTCTTATGAGAAGCCACATAGCAGTTTTATTGGGACGCAATTTCTAGATCTAGAAGTTACCTAAGAAAGCATTTTCTTAGCCTAGAGAGCTTCCTGAAGAAAAAAGAGGCAAAGCAGTAGAATTGGAGTTACAGTAAAAATTTGCAGGGCTGTTATGGAAGCAACAGAATGCTTTATACAGGTTACCTTAAAGATTTGTGATTTGCAGTAGCTCTTCAGTCATGTCACTGAAGATATTGACATTTGAGGGAAATACATGTTTTGTCCTGTTTGATCTGAAACTACTTTTCCCAAATATTTGTATTTTCTTAGGGGAGTCTGTATAGTCTGAACAGCACTTGCACTGAATCTGGCAATTTTGGCAAGGCGAACGTCACGGGAGAAATAGAGTTTGCCATAAGATACATCTTCAAAGCTTGCATCTTAGAAATTTGCATCAAAGGATGCAAGAATCTGGCTTATGGAGAGGAGAAGAAGAAAAAGTGTAACCCGTAAGTATTTTGTGGAGACTGCTTCTGAGCTTCCATCTTCCTCATCTGTAATAAGAATAGAAATTGCAGATATTGCAACACATTTTAAAATCTAAAGCTGTTTAATAATTATGTATTATTGTAAGAGGAAGACATACCTACTTGTGTGGATAAAATATGCCATAGGAATTTTTGGTTGGGTAGTTAAGCCTTAGTAATTTGTCTGTTTATTATTGAATGATCCTCTCTGACCATGCAGCAACCATTTACAGATAATCATCAGGTAGAATCCTAACTACCTGTTCTTGCCCCTGCTGTCACACCGTGTTTGAGCACTTGAGTGACCACATTGGAATTGTGGAGTTTCAGTCACCTTTACCCAGAAGGAATATGACTTTTGTGCATCTTGCAGAGGATATTCGTAAAGACGAGCTTGGTGATGAAAGGAGCCTTGCAGGAACAGCAGCTCATGAAGCAGGGCAGTTTGGGAGCACTTCAGAAGTGGGTCAAGGTCAAGGTTCTTTAAGTCCCCTGGTGATTAAACCAGGCAAACAGTTGCATGAAGCCTGAAAGGCAATGCGAGACGTGCTGTGTAGTGAACATTATGTTCTCTATTGGTATATATTTATATATTTCTGTTGGTTTCCAAGCCAACAGAAAAAAGTACAGTCAGTGTACTCACTTAACGCACTTGCCAAAAAGCAGACTTTTAACTGCTGTTTAAAACCTGTTGAATTATTTAGCTTGCTGACTGGTTTGAGGTCTGACTGGCTACTTCTTAATTGAACTGATCTGGGGTAATAGAGTAAGAGGCTAAAACTTTTAGTACCTGAATATTTTTAAAAGTAGTTTTACCTATGGATAAGTTTGGAAAGAATAGGAAAGGTGTGCAAGTTCTGCACTGATGATGTGAGATAGAACGGATTTTATTTACCCAGCAAGTTAATCAAGAAGCTGTTTTAAAATTGGTTTAAATCATAATATCTAAAATATATACAGCAAATATTTAGTATTATGTTAACAATCACTCCTTTCCCTGCCAAGCTGTGAGCCAGCACTCTCTGTTCAGTTCTGAAGCCATAATAAAATAGAGCCTGCTGAACTTATATTAAGGAGCATGTTTGAGTATAAATGTTCACGTGACCTACACACACCCTGCAAACTTTGGGTAAGAGTCATTGGTACTTGATGCTGGTCTAACTCAACTTCCAGAAATTTTTTTTACTGGTTTTCCTTGAATCAATGTTAGGGCAATTTTGAACACTTTAGACAATATCTCCTGCTTTCAGTCTAGTAGTTGGTATAACAATTAGCTTTTGTAAGAGTTATGAATTATTATGTACTATTTGTATGATTATACCTTTTTTTGCTATATTGTATATGATATTGTAAAGATGAGATATTTTCTTCATGAACAAGCAGCAATGATCTTAAAATTGATTGAGTTGATTTTTGTTTTTCTTTGAGCACATGATATATTGTGTGTTTTCATCATAAAGCTGTCACTGCAACTGACAAGGTGACTTCCTTATGGCTATTTTATCAGAGGCCAAGAGTACAAAAAGAAAAGACTCCTATTCAAATCCTAATCCTTTCCCAATCAGAATGGGATGGAAACACATTAACTGAATGATATACAGAGATCCTTATAGTCTGTCTGCTTTTGTTGAGGAAGGATATAAATGAAAATTTGCCATTTTATTGCTTGGAAAATTATGAAGTCAATAAAATTGTTAAAGAATTAAGAAAAAATTCCTCTCAATGAATTAATTTTCTTCATAGTTTGATTGTTTTGTTTGTTTGTTTCCTGCTGGTCACTTTCCTTCTCTCTATCTGCAAGGTATGTTAAGGTTTATTTGCTTCCTGATAAATCTCCTCGGAGCAAGCGGAAGACAGCTGTCAAAAAGAGCACAGTGGATCCGGAATTCGATGAGACTTTGAAGGTACTGTTTGCAACTGTGTGCTGCTAAGCACGCTTTTCCATGGTAATGTCTCCTTTTGTAATGTACAATCCTGCAAGTTTGGAATGGTCCTGATGGGGCAAATCTAGCAGTCAGTGACAACAATAATTAAAAAAAATTATGGTTTTCAGTCCAAATAAGAGAAAATGCTTTAGGAGTTACATCAGTAAACTGCAAACCATTAGAAGAGTCTGCCTTTGTCCATGAAAACACTCTTAATAAATTCCAGTGTTGTTCTGAGTTACCTTGTGGCAAAAGGAAAGTGTCTTCCATAGACACTTTTTTTTGTACATTCAGGAATGGAGTGTATTGCAGAGCAGTTAGTATTTTACACAAATAATCCCTTTCAACTGATACCCCTTTTTTCAGTGCCACTGGGAATGTCTCTGTGCAGTTGGCTGAAAGCTAACTGAGTTCCACCACCTCTGAAACGTTGTCCGCTTCATTTTCGTGGTGCAACTGATGCCAGGCCATCTCTTTGGACTGTCTAATTTCAAGCATTAATAATCCCACCAGAGAACATTAGATATGATTTTAATTCCTTAATGCCTTGCAATATTACTTCTTGTGTCCTTTTGAGAACTGTGTGTAGAAAATAGGAGCCATTATTCTCGCTTCACAGACATTTAATGAAATGTGAAGCTGAAACAGAGTACTGTCACCTGGGAGCGGTGGGATTAGTTTGGTTGTTCCCAGCTCCAGTTTTGTACTCAGATCACTACAAAGCCATTTTTTGTGCGCATCAGCAAGCTGCAGTAACACATAAGGTGATGAGTAAAGTGTACTTCGGTAATGTGTTGTCTTGGAAGAGATATGAAACAAAGTTAACGGAGGGACAAATGTGTATTGTTGTTCCTTGAACTACACAAAAGTTTCAGTGTTACCCTCTTCTCTTGGTGTGTATGAACATCAACAATTTGTAGTGAGTGAAACAGGCAAAATGTTTGAAAAGACCATTGTTAAAATTCGATAACAACAAAAAAAAGGTTTCTGAAACGTATGCAATTCTCATATATCCCAAAATCTGTATGTAGGGTTTAAGTTGGGAGAAAAAAGAGCCTGAAGCTGGAATAATTGATCCTAATTTTATAGTCCATTTTCAATGCCAGCGTCATGCAGAACTGATAAAGGAAGAGAGCGCCATGCCTGAACTGGTTGCATGAACACTAAAGGCAGTTTAGTAAGAAATCTTTTAAATGAGTTTAAATATTAGGTCATCCAGATTAGCAGAAACAGTCAAAAGAGCATAGTGCTGGTGCAGGTATACTATATCGTGACACTGAGACCCAGCTCAGTGGGATTCAGCTGCAAATTAAGGCACCTGCATTTATGTAGCTGCGTGTGTGAGTGTGTAAGTGCTCTCGGGAATTGCTGGAGCCCAGGGCGATTCCGGATGATTCGCCCCAGAGCCTGCACCCAACTTGTGATTCAGCAGCCTAAATGTGGATAGCGCTGCTACCCACATTTCACAGAATCATTAAGGTTGGAAAATACCTCTAAGATCATGAAGTCCAACTGTCAACCCATCACCACTGTGCCTACTGATGTCCATACCATTGCCTCCAGCTTTCAGTCCAGGTGGGTGCAGGTCACCTGTAGGCCAGGTATTACATTTACCAGTCTCATGTGGGTATATTAGATATACAAAAATGTCTCAAAGTGCTCTGTGTTTCAGGAGTGGATCAGGGCTTTAATTAGCAGTCGGCTGGATTACTTCCTTGCCCCCGCTGACTGCATTGAGTAGATGGCCACTGGCCAGAATGGAAGTTTTAGCACCTTCATTAGGTGTCTTAATCTTGAACTGACCTCCAGAGCAGCCAAATTCTGCTGGGAGTGTAAAACAGAAATATAAAAAATCCCATCAAAAATGGACAAGAATTATTTAAAGTTCTGAATCAATAATCAAAATGTTTAGCAAGGCAGGCCAAGGTATTCCTGGAATGTTGTTTCATGTTTGGATGAGCATTATTTGGCATTTAAGTAGTGGGGTGATATGCAAATTGCAAAGCACACTCAGACAACGTGGTTCTGTCTGCGCCTGGATGCCTTCAGCCATGCTGTGGCTGGGCTTCCTTTGGGCAGGCTACGGACGCTGGCCTGCACGCATCCTGTGTACTGGTTTGTAAATGCTGTTTATCTTTCTAGTACAAGATTGACTACTCACAGCTGGGCAGTCGGCAGCTTCAGATCTCTGTGTGGCATGCAGGAGCCCTCAAGTACAGGGTGTTTTTGGGGGAAGTGGTGATTCCACTGGCAGTGTGGAACTTCGAAGATGACTCCATGCAGTTGTTCAACTGGTACCAGCTCAAAGCCAAGGTGATTCTTAGTTTTTGTGCTTAGCGCTATCTTAAGAGCAGGATGTAGTGAAAGCTATGAAAAAAGACCAACCTTCTGAAGCCATGGGGGAAAGAATGCTGTCAATCCAGTCTGTTACTAAGATGTGTTGCAAGCGTAAACAAGCTGTGAGAATGATGTGGAATAGAATGATTGCAATAATGCAGGTTTCTGTATGTCCCTTTCTTCAGCCTGAAAAGCCTGAAGATGGTCTTATCCAGTACAGCGGTGAACTCCTTGCGTCTGCAAGACTGTCAGTACCAGCCCAGTATAAAAATTTCCAGTTTGAAGGTATAAAACATTTCAGCATACATGAATCCCTTGGGTAGAAAAGAATTTAGATCAGTATAGGACTGATGATGTGTCCACATGCTATTCCTGTAAGATGTTGGTAACAGCGACCGCAAACTGTGGTTTGTGGTACATTGTATTTTAAATTTATTAAAATCCAAGCACTTGCCAACTTCATCTTTTTGTTCTTTTTAATGCCAACAAGAGCTGCACGCTATGATGGCAGCAGTATGATGCATCCAGCTGTTTGGCTGGATAGCTGGTACATGTCATGGCATTGCCAGGAGACCTTATTCTGGAGGTGATGCAGCAGTTCTGCTGCCCAAGCTGGGGACTGCCAATTCAGCGAGAAGGTGGAAGGGCTGCAAAGGTACCAGACCCAGCACCATTGGCTTCTTCCAGTGGTCTTATTTTAGAGACATTGGTTCACTTGGAAGATGGTAGGTTCAAAATGTATGGTCAGGATTCAGCTTTTGGTAATGATAGACTTGTAAGGTGCACGAAGTACCTCCCTAGATCACGGTGAGGTATGCAGATGTTCAGAGCTCTAGTAGTGCTCTCAGTGTTCAGGATCATAGCAACAGGCAGAGACCAACAGAAAGATCAAATTAGCTGTTACATGAATTTTGTTCCCTTTTCTTTTCCAGATGACCCCCAAATTACTAGCTTGCTTTCTTCCATTTTTACCCCCAATGCATGCCTGTGCACTGGGTCTCCGCTCTATAACCAGAGCGGTATCATACCACAGGGTTGGCTGTTTCTCCTCCTTCTGTCTTTGTTTCAGAGGAGCACTCTTGTGGGTACTGCCCTGGGTTTACTTTTCACAAATACAGCAGAAAGCTCTGTGTTTGGAACAGGAATCACAAAGCAACCTGCTACTCATTGCTTGCTTTTTTGGTGTGAATCTGTACAAACAGGTTAAAAATCTTTCAAATCATCCTAATGCAGAGTGATCCTAATAGGAGTCCTTATCGCAGTAGTACTGTTCAGTCATTTTCCTATTTAATTACAGCAGCATCTTAGGCTATCAGCTGAACTAACTGGTGGTTTAATGTGAGAAACTCTCCCGTTTCAGGAAACAAAGTCCAAGGAGTTCCCAACTGCCAGCTTCAGGTTATGATATTTGGGGCCAAGAATTTGCCTGTGCTGAGGTCTGCTGGAATGCCGAGCTCGTTTGTGAAAGGGTGTGTATGAGACTTAACACTTTGAATAGAAAATATGTCGTGCACATTCTGAGCCAAGATATGTGTTAACGTGTTTTCAGCTGGAGACTGGCACGTGAAAGTGGTGTTGTCCACACACCTAGTCAGACTTCCTTGTTGTGGTGGCATTTGGGTGCCTGCACAGCAGCAGCACTCAGCAGGGCGGTGAGTAGTCCCACCTGCTCTCTGGGTCCTGAATGGAACTTCAGAATTTACTGATGTCATTAAAATTTGAAGTTCACTATTCTAAGTATCTGCTTTTAGATATTAGGAGAGGTAAAAAAAAGTGCAAATCAAGAGGGTATTTTCACTCCTGTTTTCAGCTGTGCCTTTGCAGAAAAGGAAAATTTCATCCTTTTCATTCTAGGTGTTTTAAGAGGAGGGACTGAATTCTCCTCCAATGTGCTGAGTAGCTTGTGTGTGGGATCATTTCACTTTCTTACTGTCAGGCATCAGATGCCAGTGGAAGTGTGATACTGGGGTACACTTACAACACCTCAGAAAGCCATTTCACCTGCTGTGACTCCTGTCCTCAGGGAGATGGGTGAACATTTTATCTGCTGAAAGGCAGGTTTCAGGCAGTATTGGGTAATAGAACGGGAAGTAAAGACTCCCTCAGCAGTCAGTGACAGCAAAGGAAAAGCAGATCAGAAGAGCCTGCTTGCTCCCACACTGAAAGCAGACAGGAAAAGGTTCAAGTCCCAGAATAAACACACTAGCACCGTGCACTCAAGATGAACTTCTTCGCTACTTAAGGCAAACCAAAGGGCCCTAGTTGACTGTTGCAAACGTTCCTTTTTCTGGTTGACAAATCAGTAACCTTGCTGAACTCTCGTTGCTTTTGGGAAGTTGTCTCATCCTCCCAGACCAAGCAGAGGTCAAGCGAAAGTCTCCTGTTCTGAAGAAAGAAGCCAGTCCCCAGTGGAAACACTTGTTTATCTTTGATGGTGTTACCCCAGCTCAGCTACAGCAATCGTGTCTACACTTGACCGTCTGGGACCAGTCGACGTTCAGCTCAAGCGATCAGTTCCTAGGAGGAGCCAAGCTTGGTGCAAGTAAGCTCTTTATCACTCAGAATTGAAGGTAATTTGGTAAAAAGTTCATTTAGTTTACATTATAAATAATAATATTTAGACTGTGCTGTTTATTACCAGCTGTTATGTGCCTACGCATACAGCCCCAGCACCTGTCCTAAGCAACTTGCAGTCTTAGGCTGTGATCCTGTAGGAACAGATGCGTGCATTTTGGTTGACATCTGCGCAGAAGCTCAGGGCTGTCAGTGGGAATTGTCAGGAAAGCCATTTGTTAGGGCGGTAGCTTTGAGGGTCAGAGCCCGGCCGTGCAGAATACAGCGCAGAAAAGTTGGGCGGCATTAACTCATCTAGAGCTCTACGTATACTTTTTAAGACTTGTTCCTTGACCTGTTTTCTATAAATTGGCTAATTTTAGATACCATCTCATCAAAAGGAAGCGCAAGAACTAGTGGTCTAGTAGACTCCAGCCTTGCTTATATTTGTGCTTATTATCTTCCATCCACAAACCAATCCAATCAATGGTATATACTGAAAGTGCTCAGAAGGGGCTATTGTGTGTCTGAGCTTTGAGCTCGGTTCCAGCTAAGAGCGAGCCCTCTTTCTCAAGGCTGAGAAATTCCTGAGAAACCCTCTGCTCACTGAGTCGACCCTGTTTGAGGGGTAGTTGAGCAAGAAAGCGTTGTCGCTTGATGACTGTCCCATGGAGTCTCTGACCTGTCTTCCCAGAGGGGAAGTGCTCTGGTTTCAGTATTTGAGATGAAAGGCTCAAAAAGATTGAGGGTCGGTCACTGCATTGTTACCAACATGCACTTTGGAGGAGTATTATCACTAGTAATAACTCAGTGCTGTGAAGGCTTCCTCATGAGCTCCTTTTGATTGTCCTACCCAGCATTCTCCTTTCTGCTAGAGCAGGGACTACCTGCTTCCAAGTGAAGACAACCAAGCCCTAAGCCTGGTAATGCATTAACGTCAGCGGAGATGAACTGAAGCAGGAGACCTCATGCCATTCTGCTATTTCTAGTGCACACTTGCTCCTCTGCTTTTAGTTGTACAACCAAAAGGTTTTTCTTTGCTGCAGGCTGAGTTCTTCAGAGAGGGACCCTAGTTTTAGCAGGATGTATATAATGCTTCAAAGGTATAACTACAGTTTATTGTCATTAGTGCCTTAGGAGCACAGAACAGCTGAAACTGCTATGAACTGGGAGAAGCAGGTTGGTTGTTACCTGGTCAGTTGGGACAGAAGTCAGGTAAGGCGAAGTGAGAAGCAACCCTGTGACCTTCCTTGTTGCTTTCTTGCAGAGGAATCATTTGGCTCTATGGACCTTGTCTCTCAGTCAGCGACCCAATGGCAGGAAGTGCTCCGCAGCCCAAACGCATGGATGGACTTCACACTTGTCCTGCATTCGAATAAGGAAAACTTTAAATCATGAAAGATCACCATTCAGCAACTTTTCCCTCCCCATGCATGATGCTTTAAATTCAAGTGGCGTATACCCTTCAGGTCTATGGAAAGGTTACACTGGGGAAAAGCACCTACTCCAGCTTTTGGGGAACAGAGTTATGCATTTGAAAGCATGTGGCATTTTTAAGGTTTTATTTCTGCCAAAGTTAAGGCTTTGTTATCTGTGTCTCTAGCTGGAGTATAAGGTTGGTATTGTTTCCTCAGGAGTGACAAGCAGTTTGAAGTGCATTGTGCTGACAAGGAACCGGGCCCAGATGATACCCAGTTTTCCGTTTCTGGGCACAGCAGAACTGTAATTATTTAATCACAGCTAGGAATACCTCTTAGAGAAAATAACTGTTACCTTAAGGAAGTTACATGCTTTCACTCTGATCTTGATGTTTTACATGTGTTCAGAGAATTGAAAACTAGCTCATGTGTCACTGCTTGCTGGAGGTGGGTGATGCTGACACCTCTGTGCTTCAGAATTATCTACAGTGCCAGTGTCACTTCACATGAATCTAAAAAGCTTTGGCCTATGGCTGCACACCTCACCTGTGTGCTGTTACTGTGCTTAAATGTGTAAGCTCTCCCTCAGTAGGGTTGTGGGACAACAGCTAATAGAACAAGCATGGTTGTAGGAAGTTCCTTGTTCTTAGCTGCCCATGTCAGACTGCTCCATGTGGTGTACAGCAAGAGTAAACAAGAGTTTAGCTACACTTATCATTTATCTGTGCAAACTGCTGGAAGTGCAAGCTTAAGGCCCAACTACTGCATCAGTTCACTTTGCCTCAGATGTTGCGTTACAGGCAGCGGAAACTCTGTACATACAACTAGTGCTGCTGGTACGTACCTCTGGTCATTACAGCAAGTATTCTCCGTTCCTCCTCTCCAGGTCAGTGGGGCTTTTAAGGACTGAGAGTTAAAGACACCGGGATTCGTATGCTAAGCGCAGGAACTAAAAGAGCGGTAGCACACCTCACGCAAAACACACCCCACACAAGAAACACTCGACTCCAAGTCCTTTGTTACTTTGCAGATCTTTTATTTAGATGTTTGCTGCTGCAAATAAAAATCCACACACGATTCAACTCAAGTACAAAGCAGCATAGATGTTGTAAATGGAAGAGAAGAGCTGACAACATACTGTATCTCACTTTCTAACAGATTTTCAAGGAAAGGGGGAGATTTGTGGGGAAGGAATGGTCACAGAAATGCTCTCTACTAGAGAGAATACAACTGTGATATAAACAAGCAGTCCCTTCATCTTTGGAGTCTGAAACTTTAAATCAAATATTTAAAAAAATTAGAAAATTTGTTAGAAAAATAGGTGCAGTAAAATTGTATATATCAGATCATGTGTACATATAACAATTTTAAGTAAAAAAATGATCTTTACAAATAATGCTTTATAGCAAATAATCAACTGCACTGTATCAGACTACAGTGTTGTTCAGGCATTTTTACAGATGCAAGTCTTATTAAATCTGAAAAGTAACAAAATATACAGAGCAAAACTATTTCCCTTTGAACTAGTACTGCAATTCATGTATTGCATGTGTTATACGTGTGTGTATATAAATACTACACTATAACTGATCAGTAATGAAGCTGGAATGCAGACACAGTAGTGTGTTAGATTCCAACAGAGTATTTGCCTAGCTGTTACACGAGGAGGGTATCAGTGTCCCTATGCCACACTTCTGAGCCGTCACTGCAAAATTTCTCCAGTTGAGAACAGCAACCAGAAAAAGCTTAATTTCTGCACCAAGTGCTTCTGAGGTGTTGTCAGTTCTTTCATAGGCGGGGGAGGGAAGGGGGCATCAAGACCAAGGGAAAAACCAGAGCGTACAAACACACATGCACACATGTACACAAAAACAGGGGTCGCAGATCCCGAGCTCTACAACCCGTCTTCTCAACTGTTGGACTTTATACTGTAACTAAAAATACGATGACATATGGCACAAAATTCACCCACAAATGCTTATTTTTAGACCAAGCTGAATCCAGCACCTGCACAGGACACGTATCTTCAACTAGAAGCACGGCCTATTAAAATTTGTCTTGCTTAAAGAGAGATGTGACGCAAGGCCTTTTGGCACTACGCAAAGGCATGAGCAAGTCACAGGATCAGTGGTACGATCAGTTTATAACTATACCAAATTTAATAGAGGGTATGGAATAAAGGGGAGATTCAAACACCTCTTGGTTTAGAGAACATTTGTTAAATGTCATACAGTGACCCCTCCTCAGGGAAAGAAAAACCACAACAAAACAGACCCAAAACAAGAACACAGCATTAAGATCTGCCTTTCCCACAGTCCTGCCTTCTTGTTAGCAGCATCATTACATTGCCTCAAACTCATCAATTCTCTGCTTGGTGTTGCCTTGCCGAATCTGCCGCAGCGTCTTGTACTTGTCGCGTCCCTGTCGCATGTTCTCCGAGTGGATAATATCATTGTGGGTCCTCTTATTTTCGTCTCTAGCCTGGGCCAGCTCATCAGTCAGCGCCTGCCATATAAAGAACATTAAATACAGATTATACACGAGAAGGTTTCAGCTCATGAGCATTGACAGTTGTTAGATGACTGGCCAGATCAGCGATATGGATACAACACATTCTTTCCATAAACGCTGTGGATGATGTAAGTCATCTTGAAGCCTGAGCAATGAGACTAATCTTTATACACCTTTAATTCAAACTGCCTATAGGAATTGTAAAGGAAGAGAAACCATCATGCCCTGGGTGCTTAATCAAATGGTTAAATGGTTATTTTCCAGGAATTACTGTTCCAGTTACTCCACCTCCTCCAAACACTGGCTTACCCTCAGCTGCATCTGTACGCGCTCATTCTTCTCTGCTTCAGTAATGCGCTTCTCCTCGTTGCGGTCATTCCTGATGCCCTCGCTGGAGAACTCTGCGCTGTAGGCAGAGTACTCAGATCCTTCGTCTTGCAGGTTATCATGGACATGGTAGTTCACTGGCTCATAGACAGGCGGCGGGGGTGGAGGCGGAGCCGTCATTACCAGGTGTAGCTCCTCCTTTGTCTTTACCAGATCATCCTGGGCTTCCTTCGCCTTTGGGAAAAGAGTGAAAAAATATTTTAGTGCATTTCTTGATTTAAACCAGCTAAGCAAATGCTTTAATGCATATCTTCCCAGTTTTGTCAATCTACTGTGAAAAGCAAGGCAGAGGGAATTCAGTCTCTGCCACCAACAGTACTCTGTTACAGTCTTACACAGAATACCTTTTTTTTTTTTGCTAGTGATGCTATCATCATCCACCGTGTAATGTGCAAGGGATGTGAACAAAGGGCCTTCTTCCAATAAAACACAGTCTAGGAAAAATAGTTCTGTGGGAAGCTACAGTTGCCTTCATCCTGTTCTCCACCTGAAGAGCCATAGGTTGTAAATGCACATTCCACAGAGCAGGAACTTACAGTCCCCAGGTTGGCATTTTTAATGCTGTTATGCAGTAGGCAGTTGGCTTCCTTGCTGCTTCAGTGGTTCTGCCCTCCCACGTGCTCTGCAGTGCTGGGGACAGGGCGCTGGGAGCACCAGCTGCTCCGAGCCCTGCGTGGTTTATCGTTGGGTTTAGTGCAAAGGATTCAGCTCTCCTAACCCAGGTACCAGCAAACCGCTGTACTCTTCAAGACTGGTACCTGCAGTGCAGCTGCGTTTGCAGCATCTTTTCTTGATTGATATAATGTTTTCAGACATTACAGCACGGATTAAACGCGTCATTATACACACCCCGCCATCCCCTCCATGGCTCCAAGATGATAAGCACATTCTTAGGTTTTATACAGGCTTCTGTTTCGAATTTTCACTGAAGGCTCCTTGGCAGAAAGGTGTTTGCAGGCATACTGTACGTTCTTCGCGAGCCTGCCCTTCTCTGCTGATGCACAGGTGTTTGTCTCCATATGTTTTAAGTCATACCAGGCTAAGCACTGCCTGGGCAAAACCGTACGCTCTGCTCAGGTGTAGAACTTCAGAGCAACTTTGTACAACAGAGATACTCACTCGGATTTGCCACTCTTCAACCTCACTCTCTTTACGCCTCCTTGCCTCTTCAAGAAGTGCAATCTTGGCTGTATACTCTGCCAGCTCTGTAGCCTGTTGAATAATAAAACTGGAATTATAAGGACTCCTAAAAAAACAAACCAGACCCAACCCAACAATGAAACACTGTTGACTGAGAAAAGACCCAAGTGTTACACTCCACTGTAATAAAGCCTGAATAGGAAATTAAGAACAAAAAATAGATTGCTCATGATAGAAATCAGTGCCACAATGATGCTATCGCATGGTCTAGCACTTCACTGCACTATGTTTTTTCCTGGGGAGCGAGGCTTTGCCTTACTCCAAGGGCACAGTAACATGCCTTATCCTCAAAGTGACTGGGTCTTACCAGCTGTTCCTGGCTCTTCATCTGGTCCACAGTTTGTCTCTCCAGCTCTTCCTTGGCCTGCAGAACAGCCAAACGATCAGCTTCCAAGCGTTCTGCTTCCTCCTGGGCTCGTCTCCGTTCCTCCTCCAGGTGAATGGCTCTTTGGATCTGATCTGAGAGCTCTGGAAAAAGACAAATCAATGTGGTTAGTCCACCAGCCTGGTCAAAGCAAAGGGACTACAGACAGTCTCTCAGGTAACTGCAGAAGCCACGATAAACGCTTGACTCCAGTTTGCAATATCTCTTCGGTGTGCACTTCAAAGTAATTCTTCGCATAATACATCAAGTAGCTGAATTCAGAAGTAGTCAGATACACATTCTCCGATCTGCTCATCTGTGCATTGAAACAGAAGCTTCTGTTTCACTAGAAAGACTTGTTCCCAAAGTGCTTTTTCTGCTAGGAGTTAAGTAAAAAGTACTTGAGAGCTGAACTCTGTTACTCACTGCTGGAAGAGGATATACTACTGCAACCCTCTTGGCAACAGGGGAAAACAGAGTTTGTGGCCTTCAGTCTCCAAATACAGTCAGCAGATTGTATGCTGCTTTTATGCCTTCGATGATCTCAGCAGTGTTGTGCATTTATCCGCACAGGTAGACATTAGGAAGCCTTGCCAAGGAATCCCAGTGTGACAAGGTTTAGGCTAAGTGGGGGCAGCGACTCACAGAACCCTCCTGTGGCGCACAATACGCGTGCTCTGGTCAGCAGGTACGAGCACTTTACCTTTCTCTGCTTTCTGAGTCTTCACCTCATACTCGTGCAGCCTCACCATCAGCTCCTCCTTCTCCCGCAACATTTGGTCTTTCTCTCTCTCAATCGCCTCCCTCCTCTTCTTTTCATCTTCTAGTTGTTGCCTGTTAGAAACAGATTGCATCCTTAGAGCTCTCTGTCAGACCTAAGCTACAGCTAGGCAAGAAAGTTGGCCGGGCGACTCTCTAGGCAGTTCCATGGGAAGTGAATGCCACAAAACAAGAGCCAGAAGACAGCAACACATATAGCCTGTGCCTTCGTCACTTCAGAATCTTTGCTCAGTTTTGAATACCCCATTTCATAAAAACATTTGTATTTTTGTTGCCTGCCACAGAAATGTAGACCACCAAATAGCCACTGGATGCAGAGAGAGAAAACCAGGGCTCTATTGCAGCCCATCCCTGCTCTTTATGTTCAGGCTCACCTTTCCAGTTGTTTCTGGTGCTTCTCCTCCCGGGCCTGGGCTTTCATCTGTTGCACCTCAATGGTGTCGGGCTTCCTGCGCCGCATATACAGCTCATGGTTGCCCATGCAGAGCTGCAGGATCCTCTTGTTAATTCTCAGACGAGGGGCGTAAAACACAAAGTCCTAGAAGAGAGACACCGCACGGTCGGTTTTCCAAGCATGCTTTCTCTCCTCCCAGCTGGCTGCACAGATCCCCCTGCCACCAGCGCCACTGTAACCGGTACACATGGGTAGGCCATTTAAATACAGCAGCGGGAACTGCCAATATCATCTGAAGCCAAAACAATTGTTATGCATATTCTCAATTTCAAGTCTACATAAAATTGACAAGTTACTCTTCCAGAAAAAGTATCTTTTAGAGAAAATTAACAATCTCCATTTAGAGAACACTTTGTGGAGTCTGGAAACGTTGCAGAAGATTGTGGGTTAGCAGGTAGCCAGCCAGGCAACTTGTACATCTCTAGTACTGAATAATTAGTTTTTAAGTTTGCATAGGTTTTGATTGAAAGATAAAGCATAAAACTAAAAATGTATTGCAGACTATTGATGTAACTTTGTAGAATTCCCTGCTCTATTTGAATCAAAATTAAAGGCACCATCTGTGTTTTTTCAGTAAAAGAGACGAAATCCTCACCCGTACAGAAATACCTTACAATATCATTCTTTCCTCTCCATGGCATTTCCTAGTTAAGTTGACCTAGCCTGTTACAAGAGTGTCAAATGAAAGTTTTGGTTTGTTTTTTTGTTTTTTTTTTCTTTTGGTTTTTTTTTTTTTTTTAAACCACGGGAC
>Ga0065711_1001499_pt1 | contig 42796 bp, 18 predicted proteins | sample Hoacrofraction12_FD_59098 | JGI IMG/M metagenome (GOLD analysis project Ga0065711, IMG submission 59098) | Hoatzin crop microbial communities from Cojedes, Venezuela - Epithelial fraction 12 v2 (version 2) | ecosystem: Host-associated > Birds > Digestive system > Esophagus > Crop | place...
ATTCATAGAATCATAGAATGGTTTGGGTTGGAAGAGACCTTAAAGATCATCTAGTTCCAACCCCCACCCTGCCATGGGCAGGGACACCTTCCACTAGATCTAGGTATTCAGAGTAGAAGAGCATGTTTCTAAGCACCATAATATCTTATTACAAGACTTTCTTCGTCTCTGCAGCCTAGCTTCTCTCATTTAGTGCATAGGCACTTACAAGAAGTGGGAAATCTCAGGCTAAGCCGGATGCCGAATCAGCCCTGCTCACTCTATGGTCAGTATCACTGCCAAAGTCTCTACATTGTCAAACCACCGAGAGAAGTTGCATTTCAGAAAACTTTTACGAAAGAATCAGTGAAAGGCTATAAAAAATTACAACCTGCACAAGACAGACACTGAGCAGAATTAGTCCTATATGTGTAACTTCCATAGAATGTATCTCGACTCTTCATTAAAAAGAAAGCTAAAATGCAAACTTTAGTCTGATGTTTCCTCTCAAGCTTGACTACTTAAAGCACTTTCCTGCAAATTTCTGTGTTTACCTAAGCCCCTAGGTGAAAAGCCACCTTCCCCTCCCCTACACCTAAGGGAGCTAATGAGCCGTGCCTCTTATCCTCTCAAAACTCTTTGCTCAGCAGAAATTAATCCACTTTCTTTGCCCAGTTCTAACACATGCCACTACATTAAGCCAGGACAATGAACCTTCCTCTACACTTTTATGCTCGCTGGAGGATTGACTGGCAGACAGGTAGTACTTCTTTATGTTTCATTAGTCATTGTGTAGTTTGACACTAAAGCTAAACCAACTTAATTGCTAGCTGCTACCAAAAGAGGTGGTCTCATCCCTCTTCTTCCATCTCACTCCTAACTGCATGGTCGCCCTGGCTCCTTTGCACAGGCACTTGCCCCAGCAGAGACTTGGTTCAGAGGTCCAGACCTAGAAAAAATGTATCCTGCGAAAATATGTGAATAAATTTACAGCTCCACTTGGGAGTTGATCGGGTGCACAAGGTGGCTGAAGTCTAGGGGCAGGAGCATGTTCCTGGCATGGGAGGGGAGAGACTGGACAGCTAAGTTTAGCAGTGACATGGTGTTAGATTGGCTTATCCATCTTGCCAAACTAGCCTTGGTATTCTGTAGAGAACAGCGTAATTGCACTGTTCCAAATAAATCTGTGGTTCCTGTTGTGAGTCAGCCTGTATAACTGACTTAACGTGCCTAATGAATCATGTTTCTAATGTAGTTCATCAGGCATAGTTGCACAGACCGTCTGTTAGTGGTGACACTAATGTGTGTGCCTGACATGCCACCCCTTGTCTTGGTGCAGCTCTTCAGGCCTGTAGCGTGAATGAGATGGGAAAACCAACCAACTTCAAATATAACTTCTTTTTTCCTGGCCAATAAATTGTAGGCAGGTCACTGGTATGTCCTGACAGACAGTTGTAGCAGCGTAATTAATGGAGCAACACAAGGGCTGGAATGGCGATGGGGGAGTGGAGGGAAAAGGAGCAGAGAACTGCTCACACAGAGATTGGCACCAAAAGAAATACCTGTATAACCGTTGCTGGGTAAGAGTTTAGCGAAGGCTTTCCTTTATCTAAAGTGCAAGCGACATTTGCTTTTGGAGCAGAAAGTCTGAGTTTAACCATACTGCCAACATGCCACACTGAATCGTTGTGACAGTCTCAAAGATTAACGGAGTAATGCAATTTGCTTGGTGTTGTCAGTCAAAGTGGGTGCAACTCTGAGCCCTGAGTACAGGGTAAGATAAAGCAGCTGTCTGACGAAAACTGACAGCAAGTTAGCCCTAGAAGGAGCTTCTAGGATTAGATAGCATATTCAGGGCTGGTTGTTCAAGCGGGATGAATGGGGGTGGAAGGGGCTGGGGACAAGAGGGGAATTTCGCAGGTGTCACATCACCTGCTCGGGAGCATGCTCACCTTACTGAAACTGCTAAGCTGGAGCAGACAGACTGGGTAGACAGCAGGACAAATCTGAACCTGCAAAATATTGTAATTGTATACATGTACCTTTGTTAGCATCTGAACGAGTCACACTTACATCAGCATCGTCTAACTACAGCTCCGTGTTTTCTCTGCTGGTATTTTTCAATAAATGCAAGGCCAATGGACTCTCCGATTCTCAGCAGGGAGTTAATGAAGCAGAAAGAGGACAGCAGGATCAGTCCCACAGCATGATAGTGGTATTTTACGTACAGCTTTGAAGCTTTTGGATATGCAATATTTTGCAGTTGCCTGTAAAGTTCTCTGATGTCTTTTGGAGCAATTAAAAATCTTGCCATATGCTCCAACCTTCATTTTGTGTGGCCGTGGGTTACGTGCAAATCTTCAGGATGACTGCTAGAACTGTTCTGAGCATATTGGATGCTTGCATGATTCGGGGCACAACTTGAAATGCGCTCGGCATCCCACGCTGACTGCAGCCCGCTGAACTGGGGTGCTCTCAACACCTCGCCACAGCAGGCTCTCAGCAAGTGGACTGCGTTACGTTAGCTTCCTCGGAAGGAAATCGAGTACTGTCCTCTTAATGTCATCTGTGCCTTTCTTTCTGCCCAGATTGGTAGGGGTTGACAAACTTTCAGCAATTCTTTCGTGCTACTTTGCTTCGTGGTGTGTGAAGGAGGACGTTTGTGATGCAGAGCAGCCTGTGAGTCAGAGCTGTAGGGCATGTCACTGGCACCTCGGGTGCTTACGCGGAGGCTGAAAACAGTTTGTGTCAGTGCTCCCCATTAGCCGCCCTAATTTTCAGATGAAAACTTGACTGTCACTTTGACTTAACTGCATCGTTTCCGAACATACAATGATGTGCAGGTTTTGTTTTCCTAACCGTACCATGTGTAAAGGCTTTATAACAAAACCTAAAATGTTGGTTTGTTTGTAAATGAAAGCTGGTATTTCACATTCATCCTCTTTCCTATGACCCTTCAAAACAGAGGCAGAGCTGCCTATATACAATTTTGTTGTTCTCCCTAGTAAAGAACCCCGTTCATTTCACGCTAATTGTGGGTAACCCTTTAGTCAGAACAGGATCATTTGCAGTGCTTCTGTCTACAGAGTATAGCTGCATACTGCACAACATGTTAAAAATTTTGAGTATTTCATATGGGTAAATATGCTTTGTTACTAAAAGTTTTCTTTATGTACTAGGAGCCCTCATTTTTATTTTAGGACTTTGTTTTCCTTCTAGCTGTCTCTATTACTAAATTTGAGGTATACAGCTCCAATTCGCACCTCAGTCACCTTCTATCTAAAAAACATGTTTAACTTGCTTCCTCTGAAAAATTCTGAATTTCTAATTATGAAAGGGAGCTGTTTGTCATTGTTTGAGGTGTCTGTTTGACAAGCAGTCATGCAGAAATAGTGCAATGTGTAGGCTCACAGTATAAATAGAAGCAATCATGATCCAAACTGTGGATAAGTAATTAGAATAATAAGTAGAAATAAAGAAGCTTTGTCAGTCTGCATTCCTTCTTCTGAAGCAGCTAAGGGCAAGTGTAGAAACTGATCCTTATCTTTAGTTTTTCCCCTAAAATAAGGATAAAATTGGATTTAAGAATAAGAGCTTACCATATGAATTTAAGTTTATGGAGGATGTAATCTAGACTGTCAAAAATAGTATGCCTAAGGCAGATTTGCTTCTAAAGAGAAGAATGCAATAAAGCTTAGGGTTATACTGAAACTGAACTGCAATATATTATGAAATAGTTTAGTTCAGTAATTCCTAGATTGTTACATTCAGATTTTCATCCACTATGGTTCTTTGTTGATTAAAAAAAATCCTCTGATAAGTGCCCAGGTCTAGTGAAGTTAAGGGTCTAACTTTTCTTTTCTTCCTGTCTGAACTTTTCAAAGCAAGAAGGAGATAATAATTTACACTTAGCAAAAGCTGAAGAGTGTCCTGAAGCTATGAAAAGTGTTTCAGAGAGGGGATTGAGAACAGTGAGAAAGAAATTAGCCTCAGTGAGAAGTGACCATCACACCCATGTAATTAATAGACCATATCTGACTAAGAAAGCTCTGAAAAGCTGGTCTCCTTTCAGATGTTTTTCACCTTTGGAACTAGGATCTAGAGGATGAGGTCAGAGAAGACTGCACATCATGTATGGTCTGTAACATGACTTAATCAGCCTCAATGCTGTTCTAAATTATAGCAGAACAAACTAGTCTTCTGATTCTTTGTTGTATAATCTAGTGAACACGACAGTCTTTTTGTATTATTCTTTGCTACAGGTTTGTAACTGTTCTGGAACTAAAAAATAAGCAGATGAAGCTCATTTTTTCTGGTACTGACTGTTGTTGTTTGTAGACTAGTTGTATAAATAACTCCAGGACATCTAACAACTTATTCATATAAAAAGTGTTGGCAAAATTTGGCATGAATTGGTTCCATTTCATCACCTTTCTTTTTGGGTCTTTCTTTTTTTTTTCTTTTGTGTGGGACTATTTCTATTTTTTTAATCATTTTGGAATTTGGAAGTTTGTTCATATCTCCTTAAGCATATAATAGTTCAAGGAACACATAATCCCTTTTAGGCAGCAGCTTTTACAGCTTGTGGTGGGTGCCTCTGAATCAGCATCAAATGTTGGCATCTCCACTTCCTTCATCAGAAGTAGTAAAGTTTCATCAGAACTAGTGAGAAAAAAATATTTCAAGCTAACATAAAGAAATGCTGCTTATTTCCTCAGGGGAAGAAAAAAAGAAAACAGTATTTAAAATTAAATGGAAAAACACAAAGCCGCTTTTCAAAACCATCTTGTGTACTTCCTTCAAACTTAACAAGGAATTAAAAATTTCTCATTGAGGATGGACACTGTTGATAAACAATAATGAGAACTGAATATGACTTGTCATAAGACAGAGCTCCTTTGCCTGAATATTTGTAATGTGATTTGATGTTTTTTCATGTGTGGGAACCTTGGATTCAGGATATCCTGTTTCTGGCAGGTCTAGAAAAGAGCAAAATTCAGAATAATGTAATTTTCAGTCTGTACAGTCAGATTAATAAAATGCCCTACCACCTACTTTCTCCAACTTTCTCATCCATTTGATGTAACTACTGCTAAAAATACTTGAGCTCACTGTTTAGAAAATCACTTCTGTGCTTTTGAGCTCCTGAGGCTGGTATACCCTCTGGCTATCTCCCAGCCTCATACAGGGACAAGAAGTAGGACCCCAGCAGCCCTCCTTCCTGCCTCCTCTCCGCCCTGACTTTCCCTAGACATAATCCAAGTGCGTGGGTCAGGGAAGGCATTGCAGCGAGGCCCCCAGAGCAGACAGTGGCTACCCGCTCCTGCGGCGTTCAGCGTATGCACCCCGGGAACTGCTCTGATGCAGACCCAGGGAGTGGTCAACAAGGTGAGTGAAATACCCTGGTTCTGGCCCTGAAGAGCACTGAAAGTCTATGGACCATGGCTGTTCTCCCACCTGATGTTCACATCTCAGATAATTCCAGTGTATCCAAATCTTCCTCAAAACTTCAAGTCCCATTGTTCAACGTGCTGAACTCTGCAAGAAATAATTCAAGGAAACGCTTCAGGCGACGGAGTGTAAAACTTAGAAAGTCCAAAGGTTTCTGTTCATAATGGGATCCCAGTATCACTTAAATTCATGGATTACCTGATCCTTTTTTCTTCTTAAATTGGATATTTATAAAACAGAAAATCCACAATGTTTCAGTTTTCAGGAGCTTAGTGGGAAAAGCTTATTATGCTGTAGGTAGGTATAGCCCTCAGCTCTCTTGCCAGCCTCCCCGGTTGGAATAACAGCCTGAGAACAGGTCACTTTTTATAAAATAATAACTCTGCGGTATTCATGGCTTTGCTCTTCCCAGATTATGAGCCCAGACACAAAAGTCTGACCAAAGCAATGGTGCCTTTAGAAAATCTTTCCAGAGGAATGGCTGGATATCTAAGCTGTTTTCCTATCCCAACTCAGAGAATGATTTTTCTGGGATCATATATCAACAAATAAACTTTTAGCTAAGCTATGGGAACAAAACCAAGCAGTTTTGGCCAGTAATAACATCACAGTTGAGTGAGGATGATGCAGAAACCTGCATTTTCAGAACTTAATTTTGTCTTATGTTTCTAATACTGTATTTGAAATTAATAGAAAACATTCTATCTTGTTTTTAACTTTATTTCACAGTTATATTTTTCATCAAAGCCACAACATTTCTCAATGTTGAAATCAATATTCTCTGATAACTTAATTCCATTTCTGGATGCAACAGACCTGGATTCCTTTCTACACTAAATGGAAACAGAGTGCAGGGTATTTAATATCCTGTCATTGAGACAGTGCAGGCTGCTACTATACAGTCAGTAGTATATAAGTATGTGAGTTTTGAGAATTTGAATGAGCTAGTAAGCTAACAAAAGAGTAAGAAGTAAGGATAGTCATTGTTTTTACATCTAAGTAAAGCCACCCTAAATAATTTAAATCAGTTTGAATGTTTTGAACAATCTTTTTTTGGGGATAATCTGTGCAACTAACTCTTCATAACATTAATTCTTTGAAAAAATTTATTTTCAAATACTGAAGCAAGCAGAGCATGAAGTTTAAGACTGCAAGGCAATAAAGACAAATAGGTTTTGTTTAAAAACATATTTTTTTAAAAAAAAGATACAAATCCAGTGAAGCACAATTCATGTTTTAAGAAAGCCTTTGTTTGTCTCATGTGGAAAGTCCTGTCATTTATTATACTGATATCTTTTATTTTCTTGAAAGAAACACAGTATTGTTTAGAGGAGGTGGGCATTTGTAGCTCTGTTAGTTATAACAATCTAGAGTCTCAGGCCGTTGAATTCAGGATATACAGCTGTTTATGACTTTACATGCTCTATAACCGAAGAAGGTAAACACCCACTTGGGCTAGAGGAGAGCTGTTAGCAATCTGACCACTTGCTTTCATATTCTGAACCCAGTACCTGTCATCGCTCCATTGTTGCCCAGTAGTGTAGAGGGTCTGGCTGGGATGGAGTTAATATTCTTCATAGCAACCTGTATGATGCTACAGTTTTAGATTTGTGACAAGAGCCCTGTTGATAAGACACCACTGTTTTAGCTGTTGCTGAGTGGTGCTTGCACAGGATCAAGGCCGCTTCTGTTTCTCACTCTGCCCCAATGCAAGCAGGCTGGGGTGGGCAAGAGGTTGGGAGGGGTCACAGCCAGAAGAGCTGACCCTAAGTGGCCAAGAAGATATTCCATCATGTTCAGCAGTAAAGCAGAGAGACAGTTTTTCCAAGATAACTATTGCATGGAGAGTGGCTGAGCATCAGTCTGCTGATGGGAGGTGGTGACTGCCTTTGCATCACTTCACTTGTATCTCCTTTTTCTTCATTTATTAAACTGTCTTTATCAACCCATGAGTTTTTCTCACTTCTGCCATTCCGGTTCTCTCCCTCATCCTGCTGGGGGGGGAACGAGCGAGCAGCTGGGTGGGGGTTTAGCTGCCAGCCAAACCCAACCCAACACAAGCAGGCAAGATCTCTTGGGACACTTTCAAACACTGCAGTTCAGCAGAATACAGTATTGTGCATTAACAAGGTGTATCATACTGAAAGCTCCCAGCTTCAAGTTTGATAGTTTACATTGCTGGCGTATTCAACTTTATTCTCACATTATAACAAAGGTGCGGGCTAGGTATCCCTTCTTTTTTCTTTAATCCTTTGTTAACTCTGTGGAGAATGCAGCAGACTGATACACGCAGTTCAAAACTTCAATCCGTATGTATTACTTAAGCCTAATCTGCCAAAGAAGTGTGAGAAGGCCATGGGTTTCGAGCATGTCTTGTACTGGGCTCAGAAAGGAGGGTCCACGTACCTAATCTGCACAGAAATCAGATACCTTGACCTGCAGTGTCTTCTTGGCACATATAAATATCTCCATTTCAATCCTATCATTAGTTTACACAGAACTGGAGACTAGGGCAGAAAATGTGACCTGACTTTTTATTATATATACAGCATTTCCTGAGTTATCCTGACAAATCTGTTCCACTACGTGATAGACTTTATTGCTTTTTCTCTGCACTATACAGAAACAAACATTTCAAAATTCAGTTGTAATTTTCAGTCTTGGGTTATATGCAGTGTGTTCATCAGTGGTCTGGAAGTAAGCATAAAATCATCTCTCAGTAATGTTTGCTGATGGCACAAAGACCAGCAGAGTGTTAAATGGTAGTGAGTTGTTGAATACAATGTGGTAAGCCTAGCTGATTCAACAAAGTCCATCCTGACACAGCTAACTGCACAATTATTCGCCAAGGAGCAAGGGACCAAAGCCATACTGACAGAACGGAGAATTTTAGCTTTAAAGTAAGTAACTGATCTGGAGTCATATAAGGTGGGCAACTGAATAAGAGTTCCCATTGCAGTAGTTAACCATGAATGCTAATGGTAATAGTAAGTATAAGTTACGAGGTATATCCTTGTATATGGCATTGGTCAAGCTGGTGCTGGAAGAATTCATCTAGTCCTGCTGTCAGCATTTTTAAAGGGATATGGAAACACTGAGGTAAGTTCAGAAAACAGCCACAAAAAACGTATTTGCTGGAGGAAGTGGGGGGAAATGCCTTCTGGTGAGAGACTTGAAAGTTCGTTTGTTGTAATGTCTAAAGGAAAAAAACGGGAGCTGACTTGACTCTGTCAAAGCACTTGTGAAGTAAAAATTGTTGGTTCCTAAGGGACTCTTTAGCTGGGAAGGACATAATAGGAACCAACAGCAAAAATCTGAAGGTACACAAATTCAAATGACAAAGAATGAGTTCTGAGCAGAAAAATGCTTACCCATGGAAAGAAGCTGCTAAATGTCTCAAACATTCTACGGAGCAGGATAGGACTTCTCTGGTCAACACACATGACAGCACTGTCATAGTACAACATACAGGAGGACAGACTAGACCAACTCCTATTTCCTTCTGACTTTATGGATTGATGAATCTATGTAGTTTGTAACTGTGGAACAGAAATCTCACTAACTTTCATCTCTGGTCCAAGTAGCACAGACCAGGAATATCAATGCACCTTTTCAGAGAGTGAGAGGAGCTAAACAGAAGGAAGTGTACCAGGGTGTGGTGCCAACTTGATTTCATAATGAGGTCTCAGCTGAAATCTCAGGAATTAATTCTGCTACCTGAGGGTGCTTCTTTTTGAAACTGATGATCCTGTCAGGTCTCTTTTTCACTTCTCTTTGGGTTTTTTTTGTAGTGCATTCATTGTTTCTGCATTGTGTTTTAGGCCTGTCTCTCCATCTCCTGTAGAAGCAGTTTCTAGCTGCGATGAATTTCTCAAAATAGGAAGGGAAGCCTGGCATCCAGTCTTTGGTTAACACAGGCACAACTCAGAACTGCAGTTCTGCAAATGATTTAAATCAACACAACCAGGCTCATTATTTGGCTTGTTAGCTGTTGTTTTCTGAGAGGAAGGCAGGAAGGGTTGCTTTTTAAATTCTTATGTGTAACTTAGTCTCTATTCTTATCTCTCTTGTTCAATACTGGGGTTGAAGAACAGACCTCCGAGTGCCAAACCCCGTGGGTCACTCTGGAGTTCTTTATCCATCGAACGGGTTACTTTTACACTGCTATTAATTTTTCAGCATTCAGTAGTTTTTCCTTTTTTCAGTGAAAAAATGATTAATACTTTCCTGTGGATACTGTGCCTTACCACAGTGTATGTTTCCTTCCACAATATTTTTTTCTCTTTGTAGAGTCAGCCTATTTTTGCCTGTGTTTTATGACTACATGAAAGCTTGCAAACTGCAGGATAAAAGTTAAATAAAAGCTCTCAAAAACATTTGGTGACTTAACTTGGGCTCCAAAACTGTGGCTTCAAAGCCCATTTTGTATCTTGAAGTGGCAGACTAGCACTCAGTTTGAATATTCCTGTTGGATGCATCATTCAAATGAAAACACAGTCACGGTCTGTTTTTTAATCTACTGGAGGAGTTCTCTCTTTCTAAAGGTCTCCTTGTTCTCTACAAAAAGATGTATTATTTTCTACTGCAATCTTAAAGAGACGGATTTAGGGTAGGGAGATTCCCTGCATCATAGGGGAATTTCTCCTAAAGCCACAGAGTAATGCAGTGTTTTTCAGTGGCCCCAACGCAGTCTTTTCTTTTCTTTTCTTCCCCATTTCATAATCAGAAGCCATTAGCAAGGCTTAGCATATCTGGATCGATCTTGCTCAAGTTCTTATCTCTGTCTAGTTCTATTAGTGTGAAACAAGGTTCTGCACTGGACAGGGGAACAGGGTTCTGTTCAACCCACCCTACTCTGTCATGATTCCCCCCCCATTCTGCTTTTTTGTTCCATATACATTAAGGAATCCCACACGCTGATTTTAAGACATCTCAGGCCACTCTGATGAACTGGGAAGAAATTTTCACAACACAGATAGGTAATATCATTGCATGATTTATATCTATTTTGATTTGTGACTACTGTGGTGGAGTTCTAATACCCAAAGCTTCCTCATAAACTATATAGTCACTAAAACATCTTGCATACCTTTCAGAGACCTAGGCTGGGCTAGTTTTATGGGTTTCTCTATAGTGAAAGCACAGAGAGAAGTGTTTCCAGAGCTTGATTCCTCCCACCTAACTATTTAGGATAAGATAAATCATGCTCCAGAGATACTTGTCTCTTTCTGCTCACAATAGACAATGAACTTTGACTATGTCCTTGGTGAGTTCAGGGTTAAGTGAGAGTGGATCTATCCATGAATTACTATCATACCATTTGTTCTCTAATCAACAGTTTATTTGGGGATTTTGTTAAAATAAAATACACTGTACTGGTTATGAAACAATTAGCTTTATAAAAAGGGATAGTTCAGTTTTGCCAGACCATCACCTGTAGTGATGCGATCTGGCATTTGCAGACATTTTGCAAAAAAACGTTTACAGGAGAAAACACTTTTGCAGATCAGATGCATCTAGACCTGGGTAAGTGGTACACGGTATTAGGATCTTGCAGAATCAATTTTAGGAGTGGAGTTCCCGTTCCGAGCATTCCAGTTCCCAGTAGTTACTTCTCCCCAAAGAATGTCAGAGTTTAGTTAGCTGGAGACTGAGCACAGAAATCTAGCCATATTTATTTCTAAGGAAATCAGTGTTTCACTGGTAGAGGAGACAGTTATGAGAGGGATGGCTTTAAACTAGAGAAAAAATGTTTCAAAGTGGAGGGACAATTTAAATTCTTTAACCTCTGCTTGTATTAGCTACTTCTTGGCTTCTAGTGTATGAAAGCTTCTTGGCATGTGCCCTGCCTGGGGTCGAGTAGGACGTGGGAGAGATTGTGCTTGGATGTCTGAACTACTACCACTTGGGGGGGAAAATGTGTAGCATTCCAACAGATATAATTAATGACAAGTGTTGTTGTCTTTCTCCTGTGCCATCCACCCACTGGCTGCCTGGTGCTGACCCCTTGCTGTCCTGCTGACCTCTCCAAAGTTTATTTTAAAAAGGCATCCTTGCTTTCCCAAACTTTTCAGCTAGGCTTCCCTTGGGCTTCTTGTTCAGTGCATGCCCAAGACTGTGCCTGTGTCCACTGCTCAGTGATCAGACACAAGTGTTTCCATTAGAGGGATGATTAATGGAAACTTCCTTGGGAATGGGAAAGGGAGAAGTGGGTAATACAAGTTAAGAAACGTGTTAAAACTGAACAAAGGAACTTTGTTCCTTTGTTTCAAAAATAACTTTTTTTTCAAGTGCGCCACAAATTGCCCTTACTCACTTGGGTCCTGCCCACATCAGTAAAATGCTACAGTTGTTTCCGCGGTGGTGGTCTTGAGAAGTTTGTGCTTTCAACCCACTTTGTAGTGAGTGACCACATCAAATAATTCCACTGGCTGAATTGGCTTCTGTGTTGGCAGATTTAGTAGATATAAGGTTTAATGCTGTGTAGTGGAGGTGCATGGAGTTTTCTATATCTGAATGCGAAGTAATAAAACAATGTGCAGGACTGAAGAGTGTACAGGAATCCAAACTGGCTATTATGAGAGCACAGCTGTCAAGTTACTCCTGCCTGGTAGCATTCTCCAAAGAGAAAACCGCATGACGAAGTCCTTCATTTGCATGATGAGTATCACAGATCAGTTTCTGTCTGATCTCAAGCCTCACCTCACCCTCTGCTTAGCCTTTTCTTGTTACGGGAGGTTAGAGGCAAAAACCTGTTTCTTCAATTTCCATTAGACCCTGTGCTTAGCTCTTTGGATGCCCAGGGATAGCATCCACGCTGTCAGTCAAAGCAACTTGCAGAATGAAACAGCACAACACAGAAATGAGCATGATGACAGATTTTTTACTGCTGAGGGGAACTGATTGTCACGGTTTAACCCCAGCCAGCAAATAAGCACCACACAGCCACTCGCTCACACCCACACCCAGTGGGATGAGGGAGAGAATTGGAAGGGTAAAAGTGATAAAACTCATGGGTTGAGATAAAGAAAGTTTAATAAGTAAAACAAAAGCTGTGTGTGCAAGCAAAGCAAAACAGGGAATTCATTCACTGCTGCCCATTGGCAGGCAGGTGTGCAGCCGTCCCCAGGAAAGCAGGGCTCCATCACGCATAATGGTTACCTGTGAAGACAAACACCATCACTCCGAACGCCCCCTGCTTCCTTCTTCTTTCCCCCAGCTTCATATGCTGTGCATGATATCATATGGTATGGAATATCCCTTTGGCCAGTTTGGGTCAGCTGTCCCAGCTGTGTCACCTCCCAGCTTCCCATGCACCTGGATGCATGAGAAGCTAAAAAGTCCTTGACTGCCCAGCAACAACTGAAAACATCAGTATGTTATCAACATTAATTTCATCCCAAATCCAAAGCACAACACTACACCAGCTACCAGAAATAAAATTAACTCTATCATCCCAGCCATGAATGAGGAACAGAGAGAGTAATAATCCTGGGAGAAGGCAAGGAGCTCTGTGCTGCTGCTTCCCTGGGAAAGCGGAGGGCTGAGTTTCTAGCACTACCAGGTAGGACCTTCCACAATGCTTTACAAGGAAGAAGCTTCACTGTTTTCCAGGAGAAATCAGTGCTTCTCTTGCTTGCTCTTTTTAGTCTGTGTAGTGAGAGTTTTGTAATGACAGCAACAGAAAATGTTATCTTCCCACAAGCCAAACAGCACCGGCAGCTCCTCTGCCTGCCAAATTTGCTGTCCATCTAAAACAATCAACTCTGACTACTTGGTAAGTTGTTATGGGGCATAGAATCATATAATGGTTTAGGTTGCAAGGGACCTTACAGATCATCTAGTTCCAACCCCCCTGCCATGGGCAGGGACATCTTCCACCACACCAGGTTGCTCAAAGCCCCATCCAACCCGGCCTTGAACACTCACAGAGAGGGGGCAGCCACAGCTTCTCTGGGCAACCTGTTCCAGGGCCTCACCACCCTCATAGTAAAAAATTTCTTTCTCGTATCTAGTCTAAATCTACCCTCTTTCAGCTGGAAGTCATTATTCCTTGTCCTATCACCACATGTCCTTGTAAAAAGCCCCTCTCCAGCTTTCTTGTTGGTCCTCTTCAGGTACTGGAAGGCCACAATAACGTCTCCCCGGTACCTTCTCTTCTCCAGGCTGAACAACCCCAGCTCTCTCAGCCTTTCCTCACAGGAGAGGTGTTCCAGCCCTCTGATCAGTTTTGTGGCTCTGTGAACATCATATTCTTTATGGAGTCATTTTTTCACAGCTAGAGCTTGATCCTGTTGCCAAATCAGAAAAACTGGGCAGTTGCACCATGGTGCAAGAGACAGACTGAGGCATGGGGCTGGAGCTGCTGTTTTCCACTCAGCAAACCAGGTCTGAAACTCCTTTGCCATCTGTACAGCAACAAATAAATTAATTTGATGTTTGATTCATTAAATCAGTCCTGCACATGCTCCTGCCCTCTCCGATGGCCAAACCCCATCGGGCACGATGTGCTTGCGAAAGGCTGGTGCTGGCTGGGAGCTCCACACGCCTGCACAAAGGGAAGGCCTTCCCCTCCCCTGCATAGCAAAGGCATTCTGCTTTTGTGGCATCTGGGCCACTGCAGCTGTTATAAGGAGGGGTTTGCTCTTTTTAGAAATTATTAGCAAAGTAAGCATGTCGTTCATTAAAATATGTAGTGTACATTGTGAACTTGTAACTGAGACAGATACAAAAAATATCAGCATGCAATTCTGACAATTTATTGAAAACTCCTTCCTGCCCCTACCCCAGTAAAGGATGGGAATTACATTTTGACTGAACACACAACCTAAAAAATACTTTTTTTTTTACTTTTGTGTTTTACCTTTATATTCAAAATTGTTTGTATTCAATTATAAACACTATAAGTTAAAATTGCATATTGAAAATAGTATCCAAATATTGGGAAAAATTATTTGACTTTAGCTCTTCATATATGACCAGCTTTGATCAAATCACTGCAATACATAAAGCACAGGAGAGCAGATAATACTTTTTTTCCTTATGTTTCCTGAAAAGTACTGTACATGTACAAGTGTGTTGTTAACTCAACATGCAACTGCTGGTAACGTTGATGCCAGTAGCACAGCTTTTAGCCAGGCACGATACTGTAAATAAGAACTAGAAAAGATCAAATATTAGTAGTACAGCAATATAAGAAGCAGATATGACTATATGAGGGAATAGCCTTTGTGTAAGTACTGCAAAAGATACTTTCTTAAGCCTGACAGTTAATTCATTTTAATGCAATCTTTTTTTTTGCTATCTTCTTAATAATTAAACTGTTATTTCACAGTCTGTTAAGTGTAATAATGACTAGGTTTTTTTCCCCTTGAGACTGCTGATTTTTTGTCAGCTACCATTCTTCATTTCTTTTATTTATAACTAGAGATTTTTTTACTGCAATTGAATGATTGATATTCATTCACTGTATTGTTAATTGTTACACCCTTACTGGAGAAGACTAACAAGCTTTGTCAGTTCTTTACTGCTTCTTTTGTTTTCTTTTGTATGATTAGTACCCGCTGTTGATACCAAGCTACAGTGCAGTCAATAGTGGCTTAAAGACAAGAATGAGAGTAATGTTACGGAAATATAAATTATTAACCAATTTTCAGGGGCGGTTGTTTTTAATGAAGTGAGTTTCTTTACTAAGTACATGTACGGATGAGCAAATTCCTCTACGGCATAGCTAGAAAGAAAGAAATGCCACTGGTTTTCACAGCATTTGTGAAAGGGAAAGTGCTTGTATAATATAATTACTTTCTGATTTTAGTAAAATATTTTTCAGTCTTATAGGACCTTAAGTTGAGTGGAAACAGGCAAAAAAGTGGATAGATCATAGACCCCACCTTCAAGGCAAGTAGGGTAGTCCAGGGCTGTAGAGTCCATAATACTGTTGTGTGACTTGCATCTCATGAAACCTCACCTAAAAATTACACAGTGGTTTACATTTTTGAGATGATATCTAGAGGCAGAGAGTTGGCCATACTTTTTCACATGTCTTCTAGAGAAGAAAATTTTTTTTAAGATCTTGAATAATTTGCTGCTGGCTGCCAGTCAAGGGGAAAAACTACAGTTCTGAGGTAGAAATGTGGTCGACAGAAACTGCATTTTCTTTAAAGAACTGAAAGGTTTTCAGCATTTGAGCTTCTCTTTTTGTGTGTAGTCCATAGGAGAAAGAGATATGCTCTTTGGTGTATATATTTCTGAAAATGAGGGTGAATATTCCCACATAACAAATAATGAGGACAAAAGTTTTTCATAGAGGAGCAGGCTGAAATGCAATAGGCACTGGGGTGCGTTAGGAAGCCTTCTCTTTTTCTGATGGTCCCAGGATCATTTTCGTCTAGCTGGGTTTGTGTTGCAGTTTACTAAAGACACACAAGAGAGCTATTATCCTCAATATGGGGATTAAGTTGTCTTCTTTCTATAAGTTTTTTTAAAAAAAGTATTTCTCAGTTATGGGGAACATGGTTAGATAAACATGAAAGTATTCCTCACTGATGGCTGTTCCAGGGACTTGCTTTATTTTTTGTTAGAACCACTGTAGTACTATCCTTTGCAGAGTGACATTGGTTTACATCGCAGTTTGGATGATCTTCTCCAGTTGTATAATCACAGGCCAGCATGCGGAGTCTGTGGGTGGTTTTAAGAGATTTTCTAGGCTCCTTTGTTTCAGGAGTTTGGTGTCCAAACATTATATGATTTGTTTATACTGATTTCGTTGTGAAGGAAAGAAGAAGTCTAATCTCCTCCTCTCTTTATTGTAACTTGATAGCATGATAGTTATCACAAGCATGGTTTCGGTTAGGTCTTATCTGTGCTTGAACAATATTGCTGTATAATAGGCATGGTTATGAGTGTATTTTCTCTGCTTCTGATGGCAGCCTTAAAAAGCTAGTGTTTCCTTCATGCTATGACTATATTGTTTATGTGACAGCTAAAATTATTAAATTCTTAGAGCTAACTGAGACTGGGCGTAATGTTTTAGTCATGCTGCCATTTAGGCTACATTAGTATTTCTGCTTTTACTGTGAGCGTTCTGATTTTAAGCAACTTAGTTTTACTCTACTATGGCAGAATTAAACTGCTTGTAGTCTGATCCTGGAAACCTTCTCATCAGGTTTGCAGACACGAGCAGCTGATTGGAATCACTTACACAGTGAGAACTTGAGTAATAAAGGATTATTGTTGCTTATCTAAATAAAATCTTTTATTAAGATACAGCTGTATATTAATTAACATGTCTCATATGGAAAAACATTAGACAAAATAGCATCCTGAAGGCTTTTGTCTTAGCTGTGGTTGGAGAAGTTGCTAGTGGTTTCTGTGTTTTACATAGTAACATAGACTTACTCAGGAAATGTGAACTCAGACTCTGTTCCTTCCACAGCCTGAAGGTATTCATAATGACATGTCACAGAAGACTGCCTAAATGCATTACCACTATTTATCAGCCTTCTCAGATAACTAGAGTGACTGTATAAGAAAAATATAAAATACTCGGCATTGCACAGAGAAAGCATGAGAAGGAGTATTACAGCATCCTACCAGTTAAAGAAGCCACTGAATAGCAGAAGTGCTGGATTTCAGTTTGTGCTTTCATCAATTCTGAACTTGGTATTAAAGTAATAGTTGGGTAAAGAACAGAGCTTATCTAGGGACCATGGGGTGATCCCAAGGATAGCTCAGTGACTACTGTGGTCATTAGCCTATGGAGTCAAGCTCTTCCTTCCAGATCTTTTCTCTGATTGATTGTTGGCTTAAAGCTAAGAAATCTGAAATATGTGTCTCTTGTAGTCTGGACAAGTGTTCTCACATCCGTGCTGTTGACAAAAAGGGGATTCTCACCTCCAACTGCTTCTCTGGTGGTTGTCCTCTCAGTGAAAACAGTGAGTTCTGCTCAGGCCTGTTGAAGAGCTGGAAGAGCCAGCTGTCTTGAGGAGAGGATCGTGCACCTGTAGATACTAGCTGACCAAGCTGCCAGGTCCTCTGTGCATGGTCCTGACTTTGCAGCTGAACTCCAGAGAGGAGCAGGAGTTCACCTCTGGGCTTGGAGTACCTCATTTCCTGCAGGTAGCTCCATACTCAGCATGTAGCTTTCTCAGGTCATGCTTCAGAAAAATCTGGCTCTCATCGTAACACCAAATAAACTGAGTACTTCACTTTAGACCTTTGGTCTTAATCCAGGGATGCGCTATTTAAAACTTCTCTCTTACAGTGCCTAATTTTTAAGCACCTGAATTCTTTACTGAATCTAACCCAGACATGTTATTATGTAACTAGCAACATCTTGAATTAGCTCTTCTTGACAGCTGTGGTTAATGGATTTTAATAATAGATGCTAGGATGATATGGTAAAATAGCCATTAGCACATCTTCCAGACTAAAAGCCAGCTGTCCAGTAAAGATGTTGGACATATATCTATATTTTTTGACTGTACCTGTAAATGGAGGAAAAGCATGTCCATAGTTACAGAGCTCAGTTAATCAGAGTCAAGGAGTGTCTAATCTGCATTGGTGAGCTGCCAGTTGGAGAGGTTCCTGAATTTAAGAAGTCAGAGCTCTTGAGGAAATCTGGTTCCTGCTTGTTAATGTCTCTCTTGAAGCAGTTTTTGAGCTACGTAGTACCCCATGTATACCATTCTTACCACATAGGACAGAATTCATGGAGATGGCCGAAAGTATCTGATCCATCCTTCATCATTAGTGCTCTTTTTACCTTTCTATCTGCATGCAGTAGCAGCCAAAAGTAGGAGTTAATGACTGTAGAGGAAATCCGGCTGCATGCAACCAGTTCCTACACACACGTCAGTAGAAGCTGAATCTGAGGGTAGATTTGGCTTTTCCATTAAAAAGGGGACTTGCAAGCAGTAGAAAACGTAAAAGAATCCGATAAAAAGTACATCTGCCACTCGACAAAATGAATAGGAAGGTGGCTGGTACTGATTTTAAGTAAGGACTAATCATTAACCTCAAGATGCATTTGCTAAAGAAATAGTTAAATTTGTATGTAAAATAGCAGCACTGGACTAGTCGGGGGAAAAATATGTATTATGAGAGTTTTCTACAACACTGTCATTTAAGTTGATCACTGGAGTGATGAGTCACTGAAGGCAGATTAGTTTTTTATTTTGCCTTGAGGAAATATCCAAATACCCTCACAGGAATCTGAGGTAAAAGGAGAAGCAATGAAGTCATGATACTGCTCCTGTATTGCAAAAATGCAGGTTAAAATATTTTACTTAAAAAAAATTATTGAAAATATGAATATAAGCTTGAAAAGGGATAGAGAGGACAGAAATAGTACAACTTTGTTTAGTTGCTAGAAAACCAGGGTTTTTTTCTTTCCTCCTTACTGTATAATAAAGGCAAACTTTGGGGCACTTGAAAGGTATTCTCATACCTGAGATAGAAAGCTGAGTCCATGTGTAAGGCTCAACCTCTCCTCCCCTGTACTAAGGGCCAGACAAAGTACAGCTTGCATTTTATCCACCAGATTCAGCAGCATCTTCCAGGTTTTCCAGATATTGTCAGAATCTTCAGATCCAAATGATAAGCTGGAATTTACACATCTGATCTAAAGTTTTTAAAAATCTGTGGAAGAAGTAATCTTTAACAAAATTAGCCTTTTCAGCTGCTGCCTTCTGTTGGAATAACATGGCACTCATCATACAGCAGCTCTCCCCGAAAAGTGGTTTTATTTTCAGTTCACCTCTAATTCCAGACACTGAGAGCTGGGATTGCTGGACACTACGGGCTGGTAAGGAATGTATAGGAGCTGAACAGCACGAGCAACAGACCCAGGTTAAAAATTCAGTGACCAGGAACAAATGTGTCCTTTATTTCATCTCCCAGCTAAAATCCTAGATACAGTTTATTGGCTTTAAACTTTTCTCATTTAGTAGAAAAAATCTAAGCTTAGTGTTTCTTCTTAATCACAGCCACTTTAAATGGGACATATATGGCTCTATAAATTAAGCTAGCACAGAAGTATTCTTTGTTTAAAGGACCTGGAAATTGTTTGACAGTTAACTATTAAATGGTATCTAAAATACCTGGAATTTCCTCTGAAGAAGTGTATGCCTCTACTGAAAATCACAAAATTGAATTTATATCGCAAGTGATGGAAATGTACTGCTTGATAATTTCAAAATCAGGAGCTAAATTTATGTCTGAAAAATACTGAGATAAAAGTGGTTCTCCAAGGTAACACAACAGTTTAGTGGCAAAGGCACTGTCTTTTGGATGAAACAGATATTTTTATCCTACAAAACACATCAAAGAGTTCAAGTATTTTCATTCATTTTGAAATGTACTAGAGGCCTCTTGAAATTTTTTCACACAGAAGAACCAAAAAACACATGACTGTGCCACACCAAGAATATTCATTAGCCCAGTGGTTATGTGTGGTGCTTTGCTGGGATATTTTGACTGGAGAGTCTATCATGGACCTAGAAAACCTTTTCTCAAAACTGACATATTCTCATAAAAAGGTTTATTTCTTGATTTAGTGTTTTTCTGAGAAAGAATTTTGACCAGCTCTCCTCCTCACTCCTAGTTCAGTGTCCTATCCAGCTGGTCACCTGTCTTACCCAGCAAATATGGACGAGTCCCCTCTTTGAGGAATAGCAAGATCTGCAGTGCCTTCGTAACACTTCTGATGTACTTTTCTTCTCAAATTTTGGGTCCTGACATAAAAAGGCTGGAATGAAGTATATGGTGTTGTGCATACCCAAGTGAAGGCAGGGAGCCAGTAAAACGCTGTTGTAATTACAAGTGAACATTCTTGTATCATAAAACTGCAAAGAAAAAGTTATAAATCAAAGCTGGCCTGGTGGTCCCTGGCAGCAAAGCGCAGGAGATTTGAGCTCATTCCCTGAGCTAGCCAAGAGCGGGATCCTGGCAGAGGCAGCGGCTCATTCCAAGTGAAGGGCATTCCTCATGTCTCCTGAGTGATGGTCATGAAGCACTGGTTTTGGTGGGAGTCGGATCCAGCTTTCAGCCCTGAGAGAGTGATAGTCTGAAAAGTGCTGGCCATTGTGGAAAATAAAGCAAGTCACCAACTGGAGGAATTTCATCTTCAAGAGCTCTTGTGCATGCGTTTAGGAGCCTATTCCTTTCAGTGTTAGGTCTGTGGTCTTGTCCGGATCCCATATTTGATCACCTATGTTGTACTCAGGTAGGTAAGATTGTCCTTTAATTCAGGTATCTAGTTTCCTGTTTCCATACACTCACTCATGACACCAAACTGTGCTAAAACCTTTCTATAGGCATTAGAAAAATGCAATGAAATTAAGTAACACTATCCAAAATATCTCTACTGAAGTTGCTGTCACTAATGAACATGGACCTAAATGTAATTTTGAGTTAAAAATGGGTTTTTCTTCTATCCTGGAACATTTTTCCTTTTTTTCTTGTTAGTGTGTCATGAGGATGTAGCTTTTTAAAAATCGTTGATCTGTCTGGATAATTTTCCAGTTTCAAAAATAAGTAAGTAAGTAGCAGGAGGGTAAGAAAGTATCAAAGCTGTTAGCACTGGGCAGTTTTCTAGAAATTTTTTTTAATACAGGCTCTGCGTGTGGGTTATTTCCTGTTCCTCTGGAAGATGTGGCTTGAGCTGAGCCCACGTTTACAGTTCGGGAGGGGCAAAATAAGATGATCTACTGTTGTGAAAATAAAAAATAAACGAATCCTGAGAGTGTACATGTGATTACAGCAAAACAAACCCCAAATTGACAGCTGCACAAACAGCACTAGCCCAACAGTGGTAGTCAGCTACTAGGAATGCCCAGTTTCCCATCAGATTGGTAAGAATTTACAATTAATAGCACATTTGGGGACTCTTCTGTAATGAAACCACAATTTAATCTGCTAACCTGATTATGGAGGAGGTAAAGGAGAAAGGGCAGAAATTCAGAGTCTCGCTTTGCCAAGTACTTTGTCTCCCTGTTCATACCAGTATGAGACCAAGACAGACAGTGTTTTCCAGAATCAGCCCCTACGCTGGTTTAAGAGCTGCAGTCCTAAAAGGTGAAGGGCTCTTTCCCGAGCAGATGTGACCCCCTTCAACTCTGATAAACTTCCCAAAAAGATGAGGGAAATCTGTACCGCACAGGATGTGCTCAGCACATTGAGGGACTGAGTTAGTAATGTCCCTGATAATTGCGGATATCTCATTGTAGGAGTCAGTTTTTATTTAAATTTTTTTAATAGGAGTATACACATCTGTCTTTATACCCAGCAGCTTTTCTGGCCCACAAGAAGTCCTCTGTGAGTTTCCCCAACTGAGCTCAGTGGGATCTCTGTCAGCTGCAAGATTTATGTCATATTTTTCAGTCCTGAGAACTGTTCCTTAAGCTTTTCACATCTGGATTTAATTGGAAAGACATTAAAAGACATTAAGTGTGCTGGAAAAGCATATTTTAGAGAAGATCTTTATGGACACTTCCATTAAAGGACCTGATGGTTGTAGGTTAAAACGGAATGAGGACAAGTCATCAGTGGTTAGCAAGGACAAAACTACATTACAAACTACTTCAGATGAGAAGTTTGGCCTGTAGCTCTTGGGCCTGACTCTGATCTCACTTAAATCAACTTCACTTAGGAGAAAAATACCAGTTTAATGCAGTGTGAAAATACTCTGAGATCAGAATGAAAAACTTTTGCCTTTTGGAAACACTCAGATTTCTAATTACATGCCATATATGCTAAATATAATGCTTTTAGCTGTCAATCTAGATTTGGTACTTTGTTGGACACACATGCATGCTTGTAAAACGAGACTTGGAGAATGAAAAGGGGGATTGGTCTTTAGGGCTCTGAGGGTGGAAGTACCCTGCTCTGAATGCCACTATGTGGGCCACTGGAGTAGAGTTACACAGAAACAGAGATACAAAACAATTTAGTATGTAGGCTTGATTAAAGATGTTGTAATGCAAGAATCTACATCCCTAAACTCTCCCATTGTTCCAGCTATAATGTGAAGCTAATGCTTGAAGAAGCCAGTGGGCAGTCCTTTGCATGAGGTGTAATCTATTGCTTATGTCTTCAAACCAAAGTTTATAGTCATGCTTAGACTGACACGCACTTAAAATCTAAGGTAATGGTCTTGGTATGAGAGAACAAACATTCTTTCATTTTAAAATTGCTAAAACCGAGGAATCTGATATTTAGGAAATTAATCCCATGTCTAAAGCAAAGTGTATGGCCTTTTGAAATAGAAACATGTCAAGCTTTAAAAAAAAAGGTATTTTTGTAAAACATTGGGGTAAAAGAAGTACTCTTTAGAATATTTCAGCAAAACAAATCTGTTAGAGGCTCTCACCTGTCGTCTTCTCCTGAAAGGGAGACTTTTTCTCCACACTGTCATGGGAAGTGTTTAGAATCAATGAGAACATTCTACCTTGTGGGGTGATAGTGACAGGAATAAGGCATTTGAATTAAAATGGTGGCTCCAGTGTAGACTCTTCTTTTCTGCCATTGAATACCTTTTTCTGGAATCTCTCTCTGTCTGTCTTGGGCTATGATAAAATGCATGTAAACCAGTAAAACTGATTCTGGCTTTTATTGCCCTTTATGTGCTTATGCACTCTCTTTTCACTTCAGTTTCCTCCTCTTTAAAAACAGGAATAATAAAACTACCTCTGGTGCTTCATGCCATTTTGTTTCCTGAAGAAGAGGATATCTGTGAGGAGAAGTAAAGAGTACTTGAACACTAGTGAGTGTGTTTTACAAGTTCAATTTACTAAGTGGAGGAGTAACCACACTGAAGTAAGCATTGAGTAATACTCGGTAGTTTGAACTTTGTTGTATACTAATTTTGGCATGGATCTTTGAGAATTCATAAAAATCTTTTAATGTCCAATTTTTTGACCACTCTACATGAGCAGTTGCCTAAGAAAAACACTTAAATAACAGAATAAATGTTTATATCTTACTTAAATACAGCTCAGTTTAGAGCTCATTCATTTTGTTAAAACAGTTCTGGCTACATCTACACTACTTATATGGGTCAGGGCCCATTGCCTGGTGGGGAATGACATGGTCTTTGCCTCATTTGTGTACTGCCAGCTATGTAGCGACGGCTGTGGTAGTGGTGTTAAAAACAGGATGGAACTGTGGAGGTCAGACAGATGAGAAGGATTGTCTATTGCAGAATATTTCAGAAGTCACTGTGGACTCTTACACAGCCAAGAACTTCAACCCACTTATTTAAAATCAAGAGGTCAAAAGCTCCTGCAATACAGATAGGGTTAATGATGGTGGACTTGCAAATCTATGGTAGTGATGTGGAGAAATGCCTATAAATAAATAATTAAATAAATAATTAAATAAACCAAATTGTTCTGAGAACACAGCTGACAAGGATATTTTCCAGCCATCAGTGATGAAAGAGACAGTGATTCATGGCCTTTCTTCCCTGCTCGTGCAAGATTTTGCCCGAGGGTATACATTCTGCTGTTTTCAGTTTTACGTTGAAAGTCATGTTTCTTAAAATCTCCTACAATTTTTGTCTGCAGCTTCTCAACCATGCCTGAATGTTGTCTCAATTGCGTGATTTAAACCTCTACCAACCCATACAATAAATGTCCATCTAAATGCTCTCATTCGGAAGTCTCTAATTATGGAAAGTACCTACATTACTTAGATGTCTACCTCCTTCTGAAAGTTAGGGTTTAGGTAGCTTTTGTCTCAGGATACAAAATTAGAAGGAAGATTAATTTAAGATTGATTGCTGTCTGGTGAAATTCTGTTATATGCATGTAGTGTAATCACTTGGAAATTTAATTTTAAAATATTTTTCTTCATGTTCATAGGCAAGTTGCGATGATGCATGATTCTTTTTGTCTTTGTTCTTTCAATTGTAACAATTCAAGAAAAAAATATGAAGCTTTCAATTTAGAAATAAATTTAATTTAAAAGAACTTCCAGATTTCTAGACAGAACTGGAAAATATACACTGAAAAGGTACTGAAATTGTCTGACAATGTGATTAGGATTTATTATGAATAAATAAATTAAAAAAAATAATTTTATGAGCCCCCTGCTGATACTAGCGCTGAACTTTCACACCTCACTTCACCATTAGAGGATGTAGACACACCTTAGTATATACTGGCATGGAACCTGAAAGCTCTTTCGAGATGTTAATGAAGTGCCAGTTTACTGGTTTCTAGCATACATTGCCACAGAGGCAAACATTTTGGTAGTGTTTGAAAATGTTGCTCCTCACAGTTGAGAATATGTGAAGAGGGTGGAGTCTGAGAAGATTCAAGTTTAAGAACAGTCCTGTACAGTCTGACTCCCATACAGAGATTTTAACAATCCTTTCCTCTTTCCGCTCTTATTCGTACCCACAAGTAAGAATGCAACCTACACTTAGCAACCAGACTAGCCTCTCTGTCCTGGATTAACGTTTTACATTAGTGCTAAATACATGAAGTGTGAGTTTCAGTATTACTTGTCAAATACTCTTCATACAAAAGAATACCTTTTAATTATTTTAAAAATTAGGTGCTTTTCAGCATAGTTTTCTCTCTTTGTAACTAGAAAATATTGTGTCACCATTAAAGCAATAGAACTGTCTCACCCCAGATGATCATGCAGCTCTTTCTTGGGCTTTGAGAGAATGCTTTGCCATTCATTACACCTGGAATTATTGCATAGTCCCAAGAATGGCAGTCAGATTTCTAGTGTGGTGGTTCACATGCGAAACTAAACCATGCCCAGTTGATTCTTTCTACTGTTAACTCAAGCAGTTGCTTTAGTTAAGTAGATTGTTGAAGATGAAAACCTACGGAAATAAAATTCCATGTTGAATAGTGTCTTTCACTGCATCCACTTCTTGGAATATTGAGAGGCATGGAGGAATGAGTACACGTGTCTGATAAAAGGAGGTGGAAGAAGGTGACATGCATGCTGTTGTTGATATAAGCTCTGCTTAATATATTGGAAAAATTGTTCAAGAACAGTTAATCCTTACTTTAGGATTAGCCTGAGAAAGCCGGCAAGGTCAGGCTGTACGTGGATTGTGTGTCATTTAAATTCTGGCTGCTTGAGTTGCCTGCAGGTAGCATTAACTACTACGTGGGACTTGTCCTAAGCTACATCTGTGAATCATCATTCTTTGTTAGAAGATAGTGGACTCCTATCCTCCAAGCTCCTTCTCTTGACAGGTGCAATCAGTAGCCTTAATTGCAGTGCCTATCAGGTGACTATGCTTTTGTGCAGAGATTAATCAGTTTGGAAAATGCTATTTCCATGTAAACTACATGAGTTAATCAGATTATAACCCTGTGTTTTTCATGCATATCATAAACTGCACGAGGAAAGGGCTTAAAGTCTTTTAATTAAGGTTTACATTGTGCAGTGTGAAAAGCCTTTCTGAATTTAATTTTTAAACAGGTGTTAACATTGGTTCACACGAAATCTAATCAACTGGGGAGAACGGCAAATTGTGAGGAAAGTGGCGAAACCTCCTAGCAGAAGTTTTTGCTTGCGATACAGTAAATTTATTCACAACAGAAGCTGTGGGGAAAAGGGATGGATTTGCAGTACCCATCACCTAGATTTTGTTTAGCTTGTACGCAGCCAACATGGTAAATCCAAAAGGATTAATTGGATCTGTTAGGGAGTCAAATTTTAGCTACTTTGTGTGTACATATGTAAGTGAACACAAGCAAATATATCTTCCCTTTGTGCATTTCTGTATGCATGCAATTTTGCGTGTGGACAAGTTAAAGACAGGTGGAAGCTTGGTCAAAATTTTCTTCATCAAGACAAAGCAAAAACAATCGCCAACAACAATAATTTTGAATACATACAAATTCAAATAGTTGCTCAGCTTTGGGACACAAAGTCCTCAAACTCACCTCTACAGCTGTGATATTGTTAGGGTTTTTCAATAGCCTTTAAATGTGAAATTTAAATCCACATATTAAAAAGTCATGAAGTGCATCTCATTACTGATGAGGAAAGCTTTGCTGCAATGTTATTGCACAGATGATATTGCCTTTTGAGGCCTCATTTGTCAGGGAGAGGGGAAGAACCTCCCTGATTTAGGGGCCATTTTTTCTTTTGGCTTAAGAAACAAATAAACATTGATTGTTTGCAAATACACTTGCCACTAGTTTTGTTCATGCATTAACTCTGCTATTCTCTAGGCTTCTGGCTTGCAAGTGAAATCAAGGACTAGAGTTAGATCTGTCTGTTGTTTTAAGCTGTCATGTAAGCTTTTTCTCAAGCCTAAACTGGGGCAGAGCCTGAGACTTATTCATGTATATGGCACGTGGCTACAGCTGGTATGACCACTAAGAGTCATTTGACTCTGCAAACTCAACCCTGAACTAAGACCCAGCTACTAAAGACAGTGAAATCTTGTCCTTTGTCACCTACTCTGGACCTTGACTTAATTCAGTTTTGCAGTGTAACTATTGCTGCCCATAATTTTATGTCTTCAGAAAACATTGATTAAGGCCAAGCTGAATATGTTTTTTTATGTACTTCGAAAATTGATGTTAAGCAAAATGTCACCAGTAAAACAACAGTATCAAGCCGTGTGTTTATTAGGATTGTCTCAGACCTCCTTGGTAAAGTTAACTAGAAGGGCCACAGAGAACAACAAACTTTTACAATTTTCAGCTTCATGGAATAATCTGAAATGTAATATAGATTTAAGAGGCAAAACACAAACCACATACTGTGCTAAAACAAACATGTGAAAATTTTACTGTAAGGATGTGGTCTTAAATGCACATGGGCTATTGTAGTGCCTGTCTGCTGTGCTTGCTAAAAGAATGATGTAATGTTACTAGATTGTCATTATAAGACGCTTAGTCCCCAGAGTGAGAAACAGGAAGAATATTCACAAGTTTCAATGCTATTTACTAATTGCCAATTGACTTGAGGAAAGCTAGAAAATGACTGGAAACATCCATCCTCATCCTGATACACACACATACTAATAATGGAAATGGCAGCCAAGACAAACAGCTAGCGGTGCGGTGCATCCTGTTGGCATCGTATTTTTGGCACTGTTGTAGCTACACAGAAAACAAGTGATACAAGAAATGTGTAAGGACATCTGTTCTGTAGCCTGTGGGGCTTCACTCACAAAACAGTTGTAAAATCTTTTGGGGGAGAGAAAAATTTCTCTATATCTGTGCAGATGCTCTATTGTAAGAAAAATATCAATGGAAGGAAGTGTTGAGCCCTTAAAAGAGGAAATTGTTCACCAGATTCACTGTCAAACATTGCATTCTTTTCTTTCCTTTTCATTTAACTTATCTGCCATTCACAAGTTATATTTAAGCCAAGTGGTGTAAATCTGTTGGGACTAATAGAATTGAATCGTGGATTAAATTAGCCCGGTGTCTGCTTGTAACTCTCCTTTTCTGCAGATTACTTGGGCTCTGTGTCACTCTGCTGACTATTCAGGTCGCAGCCTCTCAGCTACCAGCTTCCTTCCTGAATCTAGCATCTTCATGTCTGTCTCAGCGCACGATAAGGAGAAACTTTAAGGACATCTATTAAGGTCCAAAGCATTGTTTACTTACCAGCTTCTCTCAGCTTTGCTGATCCTTCCAAATGTAAGCAGCTATGGGAGAAAGAAAACGGGGAGGTTGTAAGACACTGCAAGGAGCTCTCTATATTGCAACTACTGCCCTTCGGTCACATCCCATGAATGGACATTTTAAAAAGGAAGGAAACTTTCTCAAAATTCCAATGTTGTTGCAAAAGTTAGGATATAAGTAGTTAGGCTTCCCCTACAGGTATCTTATGGAGAGAGAGAGATGGTTCCATGAAAAAGAAATCAGATCTCATATAAACCTGGAACAGATTAGGAAAATGGAAGATAAAGAGGGACTGTGAGGTGTAGGAGGTTGGGAGGACTTGGGGAAGGAAAGTTTAGTTCTGGAAGCTGGGAGCAGCTGGGGGTCCTGAGTGGGAGAGCATTTAGAAGAAAGAAAAAGTAGGGGCCTGGGTAGAAGGAGATTTGTGAAGAAGTAGAGGTGATCGCTGCTGCTGTAAAAGAAGTCAGAGCTCTGGGGTGGATAGTAGGGAGGGGAAGACCAGGGGCACTGGAGTGGCTTGGGAAAGATGTGGGACTGAGGGAGATCTAAGGAGTGGGGACTCAGTAGTGAGACACATGAGCTTTTGAAGATATCATTGACTTCCAGAGCAGCAAAGGTGAGAAGTCTAGCAATGAGGGATGGTGTAAAGGGCTGGCTCTTCAACAGTGCTCACACAAGTACCCTCTACTTGGAGGACGAAGGATACAGGTACAAGACTGCTTTCCTGCTGCTTCCCCTGTCTGATATTTGGTTTCAGAAATAGAATAGATCTGAGATCCTACCTTTTATATCATGTTTCAGTTTGGGAAGGGCATAGATTGAAGAAAGGTAAGATGGTGAAATGAGACTGCACCATGTTACAAGCATTAGGATTTGGTTGTCGTGTTGGTATTAAACATGCTTATCATTAAACACCTTTATCCTGGTTTTGGTTGGGACAGAGTTATTTTTCTTCCCAGTAGCTGCTGTGCTATGGATTCAGTATGAGAGGAACGTTGATAATGCACTGTCTTTTCTAGTTGTCGCTGAGAAATCGGGGACTTTTTTCAGTTTCCCATGTTTGGCTAACGAGTGGGTGTACAAGAGGTGGGAGGGAGCACAGCCAGGCAGCTAACCCAAGCTGTCCAATGGAAATATTCCATACTATAGATGTCATGCTCAGTATATAAATGGGAGTTTTATGGGGGGGGCAGGAACTATTCCATGAGTTTGAACTTTTCCGTGAATTCCAACTTTTTCCATGAGTTTGGTGAGTTCTGTGAAATCCATGAGTTCTGCAAACTCTGTGAGTTCTGCAAGTTCCATGATCACTACTTGGGAAGAATCAGTCGTCAGCCGGTGAGAAAAACTGTATTCTGTATGGCCTGTTTTGCATATTCTTTATTATTATTATTATTATTAGTAGTCCTTCCTTTGTTGTCTTATTAAACTGTCTTTGTCTCAACCCATGAGTTATACTTTTTGTTCATTCTCCTCCCCACCCCCCTGGAGGAGGAGGGGTGAGCAAGCAGCTGTCTGGTACTTACCTGCTGGCTGGGCTTAAACCATGATAACCTTGAATCATACCTTCATTTTATATGTTTCCTCTAATTGTGCCATATTTACTTCCTTGACACCCATATAGTAATGATCCATGCTTACAGGCAAAGAGTTCATTATTTTATGCTATAGTACTTCTTCCATTGCTGTTAGACGAGATGCCCTCATGACCTGTTTCTATTGAGATAGTGGCTAATATTCCTCCAGGAAGCTCCAAATCAGATTTTCTGGAAAGCAACTCTGAAATCTGCTCTGTAATTTATGTGGTGTGCCTTGCAATAGCAAGTTCTATGAGCAAAACAGTAGTAGGTAACAGAGGTGCTCATATTCAGAGCAAGTCTAGAAAGGAATTAGGAAGTTTGGGTTGGTCTAATTAATGTCTTGATGGTTTGGGGATTTCAGTGACCACTGGTCAAGATCAGACTGTTCTGCGTATCATATGATCAACCTGTGGTCTAATCCTGAATGAAAAATTACTTGGCTCTGCTTCTTACCAGCTACGATCAGGGCCTTTTCGTCCTCCTAAAGCCGCTGTACAAACAAATAACCTGAACAAATAGTTCTTCCACGACAAGTTTACAATTCATACATCAGACCAGAAGCTAAGAATAGGTATGAAAAAGTAAACAAGGTAGGTTCAAAAACAGATGAGGTGGCAGTGAAACTGTGTAGGAGGAGCAGATATCTCAGCTTCCTTCTCTCCTTGCAGTTCTACCTGGTAATGGTTTTTGGATAACCATAAAGAAGAAAGGAGATCCTGATTGTTTTGCTACTGTGCATCAGGAAAAATGGATATGGGAATACAGGAGATTCTTGTGTGCCAGTCGCTATCCATGGAATTTTTGGTTCTCATAGTTGCTAACCTATCACCAGCTAAAGTACAATAGAGAAGCAGTCCTGTGCAAGGAAGCACAGGAGCCCAAATCGCTCCCTTTCCTCACATGATGAGTAGTGCTTGCATTGTGATGAAGAGGACGCCAGGGAGAGGAGGAGGAGAGAGAAATTGGTATGAGGAAATGTGTGGGGTTACTGGAAAAAGCAGAGAAGTTGAGAGGAGAGTAGATTAAAACCCTTGTTGCCCCTAGGAGAAATTATTTGGCTTGAACAGTGATTTTGCTGTGCAGTCAAGATTGAGGATGGAAAGGCAGATGTGATTAGAGCTTATAGGAGCTGAGAATGCACATCTAAAAATACAAGGGACACTATGAGGTGGTAGAGAAAGAGCTGTCTTACAAAAATGCAAGGAGCAGGTTATCTGTCAGATACAGGGGGCCCAGAACACATGGTAAAGGTAGAGTGGATGGGTAAGTAACAGTGATAATCTGAGGTTTACCAAGACACTTTATAAAATGTTTAGCTTTTTATTTGTTTGCTAGGGCAAAACCCATAAAACCTTGGAGGCTAGAAAGATTCCACCTTCATGCATTGAGAGTGGGAGTGCCTTGTACAGCCTGCTGAAGCTTTAGCAGCTAGTCATTACTGTAGACAAATCTGGGATACGTCGTCTTTTACTTTAGGGCAGCCTGGCAATTTTTGTGCTGCTATTCATCTCACCAAAATACACATTGTCTAATAATATTTAAATTGTATAAACATATCTTTCAAGGGAAGGGGCTGTTGAGAGAATCCAGGCAAAGTATTAGTGTGAAAGCAAATCTAGTACTTCATTACAATGGCAGCTCCTGTGCCAGACAGAGTCTAGGAGGAATGGGAAATGAAGACAGAGATATGGATTCTTTCTGTGCCAACAGTTAAGGAGAGCAGCTTCCAATTTCTAAACAGCAGTTGTTGCCTCACTGTGAAGAACAGTGCCATAGGGCCTGCAGTCAGTTCCAGCGTTTGAGATGTTACCTTAGAGACAGTGTCTGTGAAAAGTTACCTTCTTTTTTTCCTGTGATTAGTTCTGAATGTATCTTAGGTTGGAGTGATGAAAGACAAAAACACATTTTTCAGCTCTTCTTTACATTTCACCTTCAAGACAGAACTGACCACAACTTTTTTATTGTGCTGGGTGTGTTTTCAAAGTCAACCACGTGGTGTCTGAGAGTTTCGTAATCAACCTTTGCTAAATTAATTACAAAAAAATCATTTATCTTTTACCAAAGCATTTAGGGGGGAGAGAAGAACAGTATGAGTCCTAAAGCAGGACTCATGAAGATGGCAGAGAACTGGTCAACAAAGAATGCACTTGTGCAGAAAGATGTCGGCTGAAAATTGATCATTCTTCTATTGCTGATGCTTCATAATCATTCCATATTGGCTCACCCTGTTTAGCACACTTCACTACCTATGTGTAAGACATCAGTGTGATGCACTGTTCGAGATCCAGCCTTGGAGTGTCAGTAGTGTCCTGCTGACCCTCTTATTGCTCACACCTTCTGCAGTGATCTACAAGGCATGAGTTTGTCCGTAGGAGCTCCGGAAAACGTGGGCTCTAGGAAAGCTCGTGGGGAAGCTGGAGAGACTTTACAGGCCAGAGAGGCAAGAATCTTAAAAGTATATCATGTTCTTCATGTAGGCAATGAAGCTCGCATTAACACAAATGGAAGTCACTCAGATACCCAGGAAGAAGAAGACACAAACCTCAAACCCATGCACAAGCACAGCTCTTTATCATGGAGTTGCTGTGTATCTGATGGCTTCAATCTATGGGAAATTATTTAAAACTAGAATATCGAAATACACACCTTCATTTGGTGTTAACACAGTTGTGTCAGTGGGGTTTTTGACAGCTCATTTTTCCTTTAGGCAGCGTTAAGTGCCTTGAAACAGTTTTCAGAACAAGGACTGGATCCAGTGGAAGGGGCTATGAAAGTTGAAAACGGATCACATGAAAAGTAAGTACCATTTAAATCCTCTGCATTTTAATGCCTGTGTGGCGTGGTAGATAAGAAATGTTAATTAAGAGCTTAGTTGCCCTTTTAAACCTGTGCAAAACTATTCCTCTGGAATTCACGTACAGTTTGTGACAATTTGAGAGGATAAACAAGATTTCAGGTTTAGCATTACTGATAACGTTTACTAATGAGCTATGAGACAGTTACTCCTCCTATGGAAATCCTAAAGAAAAGGATTTTCTTTTCATTGTATGGATTCTGTGTAAGTAGCATAACATGATTTTTGTCAAACATGATACTGCCTGTAAATAAGGATAGCTATCTGGCAGTAAGTCCTTATGTCTGCAAGATGAATTTTACCCTAGAGAATTAAAAAGTTAAAATTTCTTCCAGGTCTTAAAGAACTCTTATACTGAATATCAGCTTTAAGTAGTAGACAATAGAACCAGGTTTCACACTGGATTTTTAATTATTTCAGAAAGTGGTATTGTCTGTCCAGTATAGATTTTTCTTCCAGCTGCTAGTCTGTTTACGTAAGAAGGTAGTCTTGTGTTACTAAGTAAATTGAGAAGTAACAGAATAAAAGAAAGAAGACTAAAAGTGGCATCTGGAATTTTCAATAGATATATTGTGGCTATTTATAAACTAATTTAATCAGAAACATTTTTCCATATGATCTCATCAGCATAGTATTTGAACATAAATATTGTTGTTTCACTTTAAAATGTTACCTTCCACAGTGACCTTTGAATCTCATGTGCCATCTGCTAATAAACATGTCTTAAAGATGTGCAACCCTGGACCTTACCACTCTTGTTAATGTATTAATCTTTCAGACAAGTCAAGCATCTGGGAGAGAAAGCAGACAATAAACAGACTAACTCAGGCACCATTGCTCAGGACTGCAAGGATTCAAAGGCTGTCGTCTAGGAGCTTCCCAGCACCCACGGCTGCCACTGCATCCTTATAAACCTGTCAACACGCAATAGGGTGTATGTGTACAAGGAAATGAATGACTAATACCATTATTCGAGTCTCATGTGAAGACAACACTATTCCAACACAAGAGATAGTATACATGGTACTGTTTATTCAACTGTGGAAAAAAATAATATTGAACATTTCCCTTAGAACTCGAGATCAGAACGTAAGTCAATTGCCCAGAGGCAGAAGAAGTCTGATCACGTTATTGGAGGTTAAAATAACAACTAATCAACAAAAAGTGTTAGAAAACAAAAGGGAAACTTTAAAATTGATTAATATTGAGGAAAAGAAGTCACCATTGGTTCAGTTCTACAATTTTTTCGTAGTGTAGTTTTCAGTTCAGCTTACTGTTTTTTCAATAATGCTTGAATATTTTAAAATTAACCAATTACAGTGCTGTGAGAATTGTAGTTGTTGTCTTCATATATAGTCATACAGCTTATCTTTTTATGCAGACATTATGCATTCTTCATTCTATATGGATATGTATGACTTTAAGATGCACTGCTCAGATGTATGCAAACAGAAGTTTAAATCATGACAAGTATTTGCTTAACATGAACAGATGTTAGTTATGATCGGTCTTGATATACTCCAGGAAAAAAGCAGATATGGTATTTGATTTTCCTTGCCATAATCAATTAAAGAGGCGTCTTGCCTCCAAGCAACATTTTCCCCTTCAATTCTGCTCTCTGTTGTGTGAAGCACATCTACACCCCATTCTGTGTGTTGTATCAACCCACCGTTTGCATCAGCTGAGTGTTTTTAACCTCTGCATTCGGACCAAGAGCAAAGGGTAGAACTGCAAAGTTATCAAGCCAAGGATGGAGAACTGTTGATATAAAGATCATTCTTTTGTGAAAGAGGTGGCAGCAGAGATAAGACCTGTGACTGCTCTGTACCAGCATATTTCTTTTAAGTGTGTGGCCAAATGCAGTAAAACCACATCAGTTCATGTGTACAATGACAGTGTCGTCTCTTTTTTTATCGTTCACAGGTAGATAACTAAGAGAATGAAGTGAAAAAAAACAATTACAAACTAATGAATGACTGGCTACCACGCCAAAGCCTACCTTTCCCCATGCCACCACCTTCTACAAACTTACTGTGTTAGACCAGTCATCCTGGCATTTAAGTCATTTATTTACCCAAAATACAGATTTTTTATTTTATGTAGACCTAATGCAATAAACATGTAAAGCTTCTACCAACTGCATAACAGTCATGACAACATTGCACAAACCAAGGATCACAACCCAGGTGACTCACACAGGAAAGCAGACAAACAGCAACGTAAGGAAATGGTGCAAGGTACAGGGACATTGATTCACCTCTGAGACAGGATTTCAGGGTAGCATGCATCATGGTCTTACAGAATTAGTGGACACTAAAAGTTTGCAGTCCTTTTTTCTGCTTCATGGTTCTCAAGGGTATGATTCACTCTCCCCTCAGCAGACGAGGAGCCTTTGTGCTAAAAGTTTGCAGTTTTCTAGGGTCTGACTCCATAAAAGAGTCAGGAACAAGCTGAACCTTTCAGTTCCCACAGAACTGGGAGATTTCCAGAGGCATTTGGCACCTGGCAGACTCAAGTTATTCAGGCAGCAGCATACAGAAATAATTAGCTGTTGCGCACCATCTTTCTCAGGGGTACGTTACCTGCCTAACTGGCAACTGGAGCAGAAATTCTACTGCTCCTTCATCTCAGCAGCCAGTTCAGAGAGCTCAGCAACAGGCACAGTCTGTGCTTTAGCAGTACCTGCCAGTATGCAGAATACAAATGGCATTTCTGTTCCCTCCCATGGAGAACAAGAACAAAAGGAAGAGGCAAATCCATTCCTTCACAACTCTGTCCTCAGGGCAAGAGGCTGAGCTTGCTGGGGAGAGTGTGACAAGGAGACTAGCAGTATGGTCTCCCTGGCATTAACAGTACCTCTGTGGTGTGTTCCCTGTCCCGTCACTATGGAGAAACCCTTTGTACTGGTTTGCTTAGAAGCTCAATGTACAGCTTGATACTTGGTGCCGTTCTCTAGGCACAGCCACAAAAGTGTGCCCAGTAGACTTCAGATTAGTTGCTTTGTTGCAGGTGGCCTCTGCACTGAGCGCCAGGCTTGCTCCAGTGTGTGTGGAGAACAGGAAAGTGATGCCCACCTCACTCTAAATGAGCAAACGCATACAACCAGCTGTCTAGGTCCAAGATGGTTCATTCAGCCCCTGAAATCAAGACAACAGTAAAGAAAGATCATTTCTATGAAACTGTTATCATCTCAGGTCCTCTCACTGGTCAGAAGCATGCTTGATTCTGACTCTGACAAAAGACAAGGCAGGTAACTAAGTTGGGGGGCTCACTCTTTTTTCTCAAAACTACAGAAACATGGAGCAGACTGGGGGAGGAGGGTCATATAGAAGCAGGATTTCTAATTATTTTCCAAATGCAGAGTTGACTAGTAATTGTCGTGATCACAAGTCACAAAGTTCTGTGCAGCCTGAAGTAAAGTGCGCGCAGATGGCAGTGAGAAAACACCTCCAAGCCACAGGTTAACAGCCTCACCGAAGAGGCTCTGATGAAGGCTAAGAGCTTTTCCTGGCATAGATCTGAAGAAAGAGTTCCCGCTCCCTGCGGCTATGGATGGGATCACAGAGGCCTTAGTATAGAGCTCATCAAGATACTGGCACCTGAACTCTGTGATGTCGTTTTGGTGTCACTAAGGCAACCAAAGGCTCTTGTCTCAATGAAGAGGTTTCGGTTTGTCCACCTGCATATCATGCATGAGAAGTTTCTCAAAGAAAATCCTGTGATATTCACACACATATACAGAAATGCACTTGAAATGTAGTTTGGTGTTATCACTAGCAACCTCCCAAAAGCCCGAGGAAAATTCTTGCACCATGATGTTGCAGCAGCCAGGGGAATTGTCTCTGATCTTCTGTCTTGTTGGTTCACAGCTGTTCCTCTTAGTTCCTGAGCTGGCAGCTTCTGAAAGCTGCTGGGGAGGGCTGACTTTGTTTTCCTTAGTAACCTGTTTTTTTTTCTGATTTTGCTTGCTAAAATTAGAGAAGAGTTTGTAAACAGGGGCACATGGAACAGAGCAGACTTTATGTTTAGGTTTGTTTAATAATTAGCTAATGACGGACACTGGAAGAGTATCAATATGTGTATTAGGTTTGTGTGGCAAGGTTTTGGTAGCGTGGGGGCTACAGGGGTGGCTTCTGTGGAAAGCTGCGAGAAGCTTCCCCTATGTCCAACAGAGGCAGTGCCAGCCAGCTCCAAGACAGACCCACTGCTGGCCAAGGCCGAGCCCATCAGCAATGGTGGTAGCACCTCTGGGACAACACAGTTAAGAAAGGGGGAAAATACCTGCATAACAGCATTTGCAGCTGAGAGAGAGAAAATGTGAAACAACTCTGCAGACATCAAGGTCAGTGAAGGAGAAGGGGAGAAGGTGCTCCAGGCACCAGAACAGAGATCCACTTGCAGCCAGTGGAAGGAACCCCACGCCGGAGCAGGTGGATGTCTGAAGGACGCTATGACCCCGTGGAGAGCCCCGTGCTGGAGCAGGCTCCTGGCAGGACCTGCAGACCCGTGGAAAGAGGAGCCCACACCGGAGCAGGTTTGCTGGCAGGGCTTGTGACCCCGTGGAAGGGACCCACGGTAGAGCAGGGGAAGAGTGTGAGGAGGAAGGAGCGGCAGAGACAATGTGTGATGAACTGACTGCAACACCTGTTCCTCATCCCCCTGCGCTGCTGTTGGGGAGGAGGTAGAGAAATCAGGAGAAAAGTTGAGCCCAGGAAGAAGGGAGGGTGTTTTTAAGATTTGGTCTTATTTCTCATTATGCTACTATGATTTGATTAGTGATAAATTAAACTAATTTCCCCAAATTGAGTTCTGGTTTGCCCGTGACGGTAATTGGTGAGTGATCTCTCCCTGTCCTTATCTCAACCCATGAGCCTTTTGTCATATTTTTTCTCCCCTGTCCAGTTGAGGAGGGGGAGTGATAGAGCAGCTTTAGTGGGCACCTGGCATCCAGCCAGGCTAAACCACGACAATACATTTGAATGCTATTATCAGTCCTAAAAGAGTTGAGTTTACTTTTCTGACAGAAGTTACTATTTATTTTTATATTTTTATTTTTATTTTTAGATTATACCTTCTTTGAGGTAGAGACTGTCAAATTTCTGTTTGCAAAGCGCTGAGAATAGCTTAGTTCTCTGTTTATCATGCATCCCACACCTCTCATCCTCAATCTCAGAGCACTTTCAAAGATGAGCAAATGCTATATTTTACAGATGTGGAGGTGCAAACTGGTGCTTAGGAGCAAGAGGGGGATAAGGAACAAAGCTTAATATAGGCAGTCTGCCCATCTAGCACTGCTGAGGGCACTATGGTGAACACTGTGCTCAACTCTTCAAGGACTCAGAACCCAAACTGTCACCAGTTCTGGACCTACAGCCCTCATTAATTGGGAGGAATTATGCTAAAGAGAAAATAGGGCCCTCAGATGTCCTCTCATAAAATTCTCAACACTTTCTTGGGGCCAGTGAACTAAGAACTTGCACAGGAGAAGGCTCATCACTGGGCGGATGGGGGTATCCGATACGACTCGAAGGATGAGAATTCACATGGCCAATTTTATATCTGAGTTATCATCTCCAGTTGCACGCTGGCCTGTCAACAACTCAACACAGTCTGGAAGTTTCTATTCTCGCAATGACACACGTAGCACTGATTTCCAAAGGACGGATCTGCAGCTTCCAACAAATGCAAAAAGCAGCAGCATCGGGGCTGTAGGGCTGGAGAAGAGGGTGCAGATTTCTGTCCCCAGCCATCCCAGCATTCAGCTTCTGTTTACAGTGGAGCTGTATTTACCCCTCAGCTACAGTCCCCATTGAATTCAAGAGAGAATTATGCCGGCATATGATTTCCTCTGATCAAAGTCATAGTCATAGGATTTAAAAGAACTAGTGCTCATCAGCAGCATTTCTAAAGGGTTTTGGATAACAAGTAGAGAGGAAGCTCAGGAGCTGTTGTTCCCTCTGCCATCTCTCTCCTCTGAAGCATGAGGAAAGGGCTGAGCCACAACAGATTTTAAAAATCAGTAGGGGAGTAGTCAGGATGAATGACCACAGGAATATGGAATCTCCTCCTCCTCGGCCTGAAGTGACAATGAAATCGAATCCTTCCTAGAGTGTATGCAAAGCTCTTGATCTCTTTGACAGCACTTTACTACATTTTATTGGTGGGTGGCTGCTTGTTGTTGTTCTAGTCTCTCTGGCCTGCTCCAATTCCCCACGAAACAGCAGAAAGTTTCCCGTTTCCTGCAGTGAGAGTTGAGCAAAAAAATTTAAGCTGGATTTGTTTTCCAGTTAATAGGCAGAGGGTTAGTTTTTGGTTTGTTTGTTTCAAAACACTATGTAAAAAAAATACACTTGGTAAATCTCTTTATCCTCTTCCACAAACATCCAGCATTTCCCCACTCTCAGTTTCACCCCAGAAGCAGGTAAAATTTTCTTTGCTCAAACAAGAATGGCCTTTGCAACCCCTGCGAAAAATCAGCAGAGGGTGGAAGGTTATTTTTGATGGTGGTGAAGACAGAGGCTATGTCAGAGCCCTGAATACAACACTGCATGATCATTTTGTGTGCTTTGGGGGGCTGTTGTTCTGTGACAAGGGGGGAACTGATAATGACCGCCCTTCACCAGCCTTCCAGCTCAAACCTGGCAAGTTATCTGCACTGAGCAGTAGTGCTCGGCCCGTACATTTGCCGTAGCTCCCCAAGGACACCTCCAGAAGAGCTGGAAGGAGAGAAGCATGTCCTGAGTAGCAGCTTGCTCTGCCTTTCCCTCCCCACAGCCGATGAACCTCAAGCTGAAGGGGTAAGGTACCGGCAGGATGAGGCACAGGGAAATGTGGCTTCCCTTCTGACTATTTACCTGTCATGCAGGTCCCTTTCTGTTTGTAACTGCATTCCTGAGGCGTGATATGAGCTGAGCAAGTGTGTACGTCGGTAGATGAGATGTGTATGAAGTGTTTTGGTGGTATGATTTCTATCATTCCACATGAATGGCACTGGCTTTCGTTTTTGATCATACAGCTTGTTATTTGCTTTATGCAGTTAGTCATGGTTGGCTGTGCACTTTTGTACTTGGTGTTTTAACTCTGCAGCACTTCAGTACAAAGGAAATTTAAGAAACAGCAATGAAAATGTTTCTAAACTGTTCTTAATTGAATAGACCTCATTAATTGATTTATGAGAAGAGGCAAAGCAAAACAGAGTGGTTGCTAATCTGAAAATCTAACTTATTTACGGGCCAAACTTTCCTTTATTTACGCTAACTAGGATCTACGGGAGCCTGAATGCTGGGGAAGTGTTAACCGACAGCACACAATAAACAACAGGAAAATTAACCTGGATAAAACAGTTTATGCCTCTAACTTCAGTATATTAAAAATATCTCTGTGCATTGAAACAGATCACCTAAGCCTTCTTATTTACTTTTGTTTGTGATTATATGTGCAGCATAGATTTTCTTTTTTTATAAGCCACTGGTACCTGTTAAAAGTTCAAATGTTCGTGTACAAAAGTCAATGTCATTTAATTCCCTGTTGCAAAATGGCCCATTTCCACCTCCGATTCACTGTAGGTGAACTGGGCTGGAGATAGATTTGGATTTTTTTAGTTTATTTATGTTTAAAGATAGGAGGTCTTCACATGTGATTCAAAGCAAAGAAATAAATATGGTAGGGAAAAAGAAATCAAAATGTGACATCCATCTGTGGTGCAAAAATTGGATTACCTGTTGCCTAAAATATACCTGATTTTTCTGAAACCAAAAGACTGAGGTCCATCCAGGCTCTGCTGAAGACAGTAGATGTTTGTCCGTTGACTTCAGTAGAACCTGAATTTATCCAATACTGTGCCCCCAAGCCATGTAGATAGCTAGATCAAATGTAAGTGTGATAACCCGAGTACTTAAACCGAACTTTCTTGCTTTGTGTTATCATAAAATGACAATTTATTGCAAGCCAAACTTGACTTCCTCCTATACGGAAACAAAATATAAAGGAGAAGAGGTGCAGAAAGTTTTTCTTGTCAAGGAGGATATAGCAGACCAGAGTGCAGCACAGTAACTATACTCCGACCAGCTTTTGCACACAGCCTGATTAACCAAGTCCCCAGCTGCCATATCACTAGGGTTATTGGTGATTGAAAGTTCAACCCCACTGATAAGTCGTAAAGTTGAGAACTGTTTACAGATGCACTAGAAATAGTAGGTATCTGGTAAGCAGAGACTACAGTTCCCATGTACAATACATGGTAGGAGTAAACAATTAAATGAGCACAGAAAAGAAATAGTTCCTCACAAAAGAAAAGACACCAGGCCTAAGGCTGCACAACAAATTTATGCAGCTCACTTCAACAAAGCTACTCTTATTATTGTGAAATATTTGCTGCATGTGATCAACACAGCGCAGAGAAAGATGTTGCTACTATTTCAACATTTCTTCTAACTCATAGACAAAATAACCCAGGGCCAGAATGTTAATAGTTAAAATATACCAGAAAGGATCAGATTTTCTGACGTCTTCTGAAAATCTGATCCCAACTGGGCACAATTATCTTGAACATCACCTTTGGAGTCATTTTGAAACTGCTTTTGAAATACCAGCAGATCTATCAGCCTGTTGTGAAGACCTGCAAAAGTAAGTGGCTTGCTGGGGAGGAAGGACACTGTCAAGGCCTTCACACCCTTATGTACAAGATTTTGTGGCAGATTCTGCAGGCATCTGAAGGTAGGTATAGGAGACTTCTGTCCCTTCCCTCTGGATCAGTTCTACTCCTAACTGCTGCTTTTGCACAAGAGCTGATGCAAAAGTTTCCACACAGATGTCAAAAAGATTGTGAAAATATTTTTGTGAGACAAAAAATCTGTGAGAAATCAGAGTCTTAATAACTTCCATTATTTTTTTTTCTATTTTCTTTTAAATTTCTTTTAAATTTTGGTTTGCCAAAAAACCCTAACAAACCCTTCCCAAATAAATCATGACTTGCTTTCTTTCTACAAACAGAAGTCCTTCACATTTTGTTTCAGTTGAAGAATAAACACAAAATAGCAGTTTTGCTAAATCTGGAAAAAGGGACAATACTGGATTTCTTGAATGGAATTAATAATTTTTTATATATATATTTTTTATATTATATCTTCATGTATGTATACTATGCTTAAATAGTTTATATATATTTGTGTGTTTCTGTGAGTCTGAATGGATTCGAATGATATATATTGGGGGGTATGTGTGTGTCTGTGTGCATATAAATATATGTATACAAGCGATGTATCTGCACTGAAAACAGAATGCTATTTTAAGAAGCACCCACATTCTAGATGTACAAATGCTGAAGTGCCTTATTTGGAGGCAAACTAGGTACAGAAAAACCTCTGTGCACCCCAGATCTAACACAAAAAGTCTGTAGACAGCCAACTTCTCAAAGCAGAAGATTGCCAATGTAAATCTCCATTTCTGGGCATGTTCAGAAGCACTTTGATCTTAGCCACATAAACTATTTCCTACTGCAGACACTTTGGGACTCTGAAGCTGGATGCTCCCTTTCTCCGAAAGAGAGGATACCCCAGTCTGCAGACGTTCAGGGATTTTACTAGTTTGGGCAAGATAGAAAGTACTGGTGAAGGAGGAACTCCCGCTGACAAAAAATCTGCTTTTTACTCAGTAGCTAAGACTGAAGTTTAACTTCTTCCTCTGCACCTTGCTTCAGAGAATGCTCTGAGCCACCAGGCTGTAGTGTCTGCTGAAGCAGCGTGTCATCCACCTCTCCAACTGGTCTTCTTCACTTTGGACAGAGCTATTCAGCATTCACTAAATCAATGAGGAAGCAGAAGTATTCCTATTACCTGATGCTTAGGGTGCTTGCAGAGTAGGATGGAAGGACCCTGGTGTTCCAAGTTTTTTCCTTAAAATAGCAAAATATCAGTATCAGTTAATCAAGAAGTAGTTATTCACGTTCACTTTTGTACTCTCTGAACCACTGCATATTAAATTATTCTGTTCAAAATGGAATGGTTCCCATGGAGATGGAAAGCAGCCCAGTGACTTCCATGTTTTGGTGGCTAAAGCATTCTTTGAAGGTGGGAAAGTATATTCTACCAGCTAATCAAAGACATTGCCAGTGCAAAAAGAATTCATAGTAATCTCACCCTGTGCATCTTACAATTCAGCCTGGTCTGCAAAATCACGTGGAAAGTACAGGAGCTGAATATGAAGTACGTATGCCACTGTTTTGGTTTCGGCTGCCGCCGGCAACAAAAGCGCCACGCGGCCGCCCCTCCCCCTGCCGGCGTGCGGAGGAGAATGGAAAGAAAGAGGCAGAAACTGGT
>Ga0065711_1028227_pt1 | contig 42794 bp, 29 predicted proteins | sample Hoacrofraction12_FD_59098 | JGI IMG/M metagenome (GOLD analysis project Ga0065711, IMG submission 59098) | Hoatzin crop microbial communities from Cojedes, Venezuela - Epithelial fraction 12 v2 (version 2) | ecosystem: Host-associated > Birds > Digestive system > Esophagus > Crop | place...
CGCGGGGCTCTGGACCCCGCCCGGGCGGACAGCCCGACCCGCGGCCGGGCGCAGCCATCGCCGCCGGCTCCGTGCCCGCAGGGCTGCCCCGCCCGGCCTGGCGGGCCATGACTGACGGACTGACTGACCGCGGGCTCTGACTGACTGACCGGGGGCTGCCGCAGGCCCCAGCCAGCCAGGCTAGAGCTGTGACACAGCACCAGGGGCCAGGGCCCACCAGGCGTTCGGGTGTGCACAGGCTCTGAAGGACCTTCCTCAGGCCAGAGGCTCTCGACAAAGTAGTGGCAGGGAGGGAGCAGCAGAGCTTCTGTTTACCCAATCAGAGCATTGCAGGTTCTAAGATGGTCCATTTGGTTCCCTCCATAAATTGTCCAAAGTATGTCCACAGAGAAAAGGCAAGGTATTTCCCTTCCTCTAAAATATGCCAACAAGTGCATTCCAACCTTTTCAAACTACTCCCCTTCTCTCCCTCCCCCAAGGGCTATCCCTTCGAACACCACCTCTTTCCCCTGCTGTGTCACACGCTCTTCCTCAAATCTCCGATTCAGCTCCTTGCACTGACTCTCCCCTTCTTCCACCTCTCTCTTTTAGGACTCACTCTCCTGAGAAGAACTTGCTCTCACCTTCCACAAGCAGGGTGACCAAAGGAGCGAAGGGAGAGAGGCACTGGGCCTTGCTCCCCAGCGATGCTCCCAGGAAATCAGACTGAACCGCTCCCCACGTTCACCCCTCCTAGGGCTCCCCACCCCTGTGGATCTGCCGGTGGCGGAGAAGTGCAGAGCTCACGCTGAAGCCCTTCCCACAGTCGGCACAGGCGTAGGGACGCTCCCCGGTGTGGATGCGCCGGTGCTGGATGAGGTGGGCGCTCTGCCGAAAGCTGTCCCCGCAGTCAGCGCAGGTGTAGGGCCTCTCGCCGGTGTGGACCCGGTGGTGCCGGAGCAGAGCTGACCGCCACAGGAAGCTCTTCCCGCACTCGGTGCACTCGAAGGGGCGCTCCCCGGTGTGGAAGCGGCGGTGCTGGATGAGGTGGGAGCTCACCGTGAAGCTCTTTCCACACTCGGTGCAGCCGTAGGGCCGCTCGCCCATGTGGAACCGCCGGTGCTGGATGAGGGCTGAACTCACGGTGAAGCTCTTCCCACACTCAGAGCACTCGTACGGCTTCTCCCCGGTGTGGACCCGCTGGTGCTTCATGAGCTCGGAGCTCTGGCTGAAGCTCTTCCCGCACTCCGCGCACTCGTAGGGTTTCTCCCCGGTGTGGACCCGCTGGTGTCGTGTCAGGGCTGAGCTCACGCTGAAGCTCTTCCCGCAGTCACCACACTCATACGGTTTCTCCCCGGTGTGCACTCGCTGGTGCTGGACGAGCTGCGAGTTCCCGGAGAAGCTCTTCCCGCACTCGACACACTTGTAGGGCTTCTCCCCGGTGTGGGTTACCTGGTGCCGGATCAGCTTCGAGCTCATGCTGAAGCTCTTTCCGCACTCGGAGCACTCGTAGGGCCTCTCGCCTGTGTGGATTCTCTGGTGCTGGATGAGATGCGACCGCTGCCGGAAACTCTCCCCACACTCAGCGCAGGCAAAGGGTTTCTCCCCCGTGTGGATTCTCCGATGCTGGACAAGGTTGGAGCTCACCCGGAAGCTCTTCCCGCAGTCCCCACAGATCATCAGTCTCCCCACAGAAGGATTTCTCTGCTGGATAATATCCGGCAGCCTCCTGAAACATTTTCCACGCGGTGTCAGGAGGCTTTGCCTCTTCCCCAGAGGTCTCTGAACCCGTTCTGACCTGCGCGGGAGGACCGGGTCCTGCACAAGACTTTGGGAACTGTTCTCCCTGGAGAGTCCCAAGAGCAAACCCTCAAGCTCTGCTGGCCTGGGGGTGCCTTGGTGGGCACCGTCCTCTTTCTTGCTCACAATCCCATCTTCAGCTGCAATAAAATGAGAATCCAGAGAGGAGTCACCAGGAGGAGAAGGAACTTTGGACAGGGGAAAATGAAAAGAGGGCCAAATTCTAAAAATTCAGCACCTTGACTTTAAATACAAAAGGTTCTGAAATCCAATAAACGTAGCAGATAAAGGTAGTGCGCGTCAGTGAAGTCACGCTAGCTGAACAGTTCTGAACATCTCCTGGGACACAGGCAATGAACAAATCCCTGCCCTCTTATTCACATAAAGTCTTGCAGAAGCAAAACCGGTACAAATCTGTGCCGCACAGACCCAAGGGCAGCTGAAAGCCTGCCCAAGGCGAGGCCCTTGCACAGATTTCTAGAGCATTTACACAGAGCAGCGACTCCTTCCAGCCCACTGCTCTGCTGTGGTTTGATGAGCGTCCTAGCAGGTTCACAGGCACGTACCCCCCAGCAACACTGCGGCCTTTGCTGTCAGTGGGGAAACGCAGCTCTTTGCACGCTTACTGAGGGCTTACAGGCTAAACTGGCAAGACAGGACCTGCGTGGCATCAGGGAGGGTAAATGGACGTCCAAGGGATGTGCATGTGATGCAGAAATGGCAACACCTATCTCTGAAGAAAGGCATCACTTCCAGGTTTAAGACAGGTCAATCAGGCAAACAGATTTCCAGATGATCTCTGTATGGATTTCCGGGGGTGATGGATGACTTGCTGTTGACTATACGTACACCCAAAATATGGAACAGGCTGAGGACTAAAGCCGCAGACACGCAGACCTCCAGATTCGCCTACGTAAAGATTCAACGGCTACCTCCTGGTTGTCTGAAAACTCTTGTGAAACAAACTGTTACCGTATCAGTCGCGTGGGACTGATGTACAAACCGCAAGCACTTCCTGTGGTCTGGCAGAGTGGTGATAAGGAAGTGCGTGCCTTGGAAGCGGAGAGTCACTACTGAGCCCTAAGTAGGCAATAAAGGAAGGAGAGTCCAGAACTGCAGCCCAGACTGATACATGTGCGTATTTAACCTTCCTGTTTCTAGACAGTAGAAGAAAAATCACAATATGATTTCACAGCCAACTCCCGAGACACCTTTTGTGGCAGTTTGGTGTGGTAGTGATGGCACTGCTTCTCTCATTCAGCTTTTGTTAAAATCATCCCTTGAGCTGAACAGAAATTCGCTATTCACCATGAAGGCACCTCCATTTGTCTGCGGCTACTCCATCCAGGCCTGGAGGAAAAAAGAAAGGTGATGTCCAAAGATGGGGTAAGAAGAGGACACTTCTGGCAGGCCAGCGCGAAGCTCTTGACCTGTCTGTCAGACTTACTGAGTAGGCGATAGAGCTAGCGAAGTTGTTCTGTTGCTGTTGTGCCCAAAGAGGTGTCCTTCACCTACCTGAGCTTTGGTACTTACACAGAATTTTGGTTCTTTACACAGAACATGAAAGGCCTTCAAAGGACATGAGATCAAGTCCCCCTTTCTGGGGAAGGTCAGGAATTTCAAGCTTCTTAGTACAATGGCTACAGCCATGGCTCCAGCTCCAGCTATGGAATGTCTACAACCAATTTTGTTACTTCTGAGCTACCTGGTATCTTCACCAGCATCCAAGACAAGTTTTCTGTAAAGGGTTTGATCAAAATCAGGATGACTGGAGTCACTGGAGGTATTTTAAACAGAAGAATAGTAAGAGAGTGACCCTTCTCTCTTAGAAGATGAGAGAGGGAGCCACTTGTAGATGTTTTAGAGAGAGACTTCACAATGCTGAGGAACAAATATTGGAAGCATACGGCTGAACAGGCAAAAATGAGTAAGCAAGAGAGATAGGAAGAACGTGGTTCTTCCTCAGCCGATGCCTATTGGGGTTGACGGTAAGACCCCTGTTACACCCGAGACTTCCAGTGCTATAGCTACAAGGAGAGCTCCAGGTAAGCAGAGTAAGCATACATATTGGGAGAGAACCTAAATATCACCTTAAATGTACCCCTGGATCTCTCTCTCTCAAGAGGAGCCAGCGATTTGGCGGATGCTCTGGCCTGCCTCAGAGCAGGGGGAGGACATAGCAATCGTCTCCGGCACTGAATTCAAGAGTTCACAGAAGAGAAACCTGTGACAACTGAAAAATAGGTCACCACCATCAGCGAACCTCAGGCTGCTGGAGGACAGCAGACGGCTGGTGAGGTGTCACTGTACGCTTGCCTTGTTCCCTTCCCTGGCATCCAGGGATCCTGAATCCCCGAGACAGGACCCGGAGCTACACAGACCTTTGGTCCAACCCAGCAGGGCTGTTGACACCACCTCACGACACTGCCGGACTCCCGACTGCGGTACCTCACTGTTGGAGGACTGGGAGGCGGCCGATGTGATGCCAGATAAAGGGCTCGTGGGGAGATCCGGGGTTCAACAGACATCCCAAGCAAGCGAGCAGAAGCCAGAGTAAGAGAATTAATGGACAGATGGCCAGAGAGGGCAGAGTGGGGAAGAGCTGGCATGGCCTTTGGAAGGAGAAGTCTCACTTCACAAGACACTTTGAGCTCTTCACAGATGTCACCAATTTTAGCAAAAGGGAGATCTGGAGTCCAAAGGCATTCCCAAAAGACATTTGTCCTTTACCAAAACTGATGAAGAAACTAAGGTGCTGTGGGACAAGTGACCCCCATGAGGGAGGGAAAAGAGAGATGGAAACATCTGCTGATGATTCTGTGTTACTCATGGTTAAAGCCACAAAGGCCAACTGTAAAGATCAACTGTGGCAGAGCCTTCTGACACTGACCCAGCAGGTGACAGGGGAACGACAGAGGACATTCATTGCAGGTAAACGTAAAGAGCTGCAGAGGGGGAACCGCCTCTACGCTTGCACTTATGCCAGGACAGGCCTAGGATGTTCTTGGTATCATTCAGGAATAGCACCTTAGCGTTAGAGCTGGCGGATGAAAGTTACAGCTCTGCGGCAGACAAAACAGCTAATCAAATGTCGGCAATTGCTAGGGAAAATAAAAGAGAATAAAAGAGAATGTAATTCTGCCTTGCTGCTCAAACCCATGGTGACCCCACATCCTGACTGTGCGCGAGGGGGAGGGCAGATCCCCACCTCGGAGAAGCTCAAACAGTGCTGAAGAAGATGCAGAGGCAGGGCAGGAATGACCAAAGGTGCAGATCAGCTGCCGTACTGGAGCTCATCCTGCCCATTCTGCGGGGAGAAGGTACAGCCGAGAGCGGGTATCGCAGCGGACGGTTAAAACACGAGCGGCCTGCGGGGTGGGTGGGGATCCGCCCTGCGCCGTCTGTCCCAAATAAAGCGCGACATTGAGCGAACGGCTGGACAGCCGCTCTACAGCAAACCAAAGCAGGCAGCAGCCCTCAAACCTGTGGAACTCCTTGCTGCAAGCTGTCACGGATGATAAAATGCGTGAAAACAGGCAAGAAACTGCACAAAGGGCTACGAGAGACGGGAACGTCGGGCGCGTCGCTCGGGAGCCTCTGAGGCCACGGACAGCGGGGACACGCCACCGCCCGTCGGCTCTGCGCGGGGTCCCCACCCACTCTCAGAGGCAGAGCGGGAGCCGGTGTGTCCCGGCGGGCTGTGGGGGTCCCGGGGCGGCTTGGCTCAGCGGCAGGCTCGCAGAGGACTGCGCTGGGCCGCTCACCTGGGCAGGCGCGGCCCACGGCGGCCTTCCCTCGGCAGGCGCGGGGGTGCGAGAGCCACGGTTCCTCCTTCCGATCGCTGGGGGAGATCATCTCCAGCGCTGCTCCTGGGGGGGCCCTGCTCCCCAAGAGAGAAAGAAAGAAAATCAACGGGGGAAGAAGCGGGGCGGGGGGGCACTCCCTGGCCCGGTACCTGCGCTCGGCCCGGCCGGCAGCGGCGGGTCCCGGGGCGCCGTCACGTGACGGCGGCGGCCAATGGCGGGCGGCGCTTTCGCCTCTGAGGGCCGAGGGAAGATGTCGGCGGTCGGGCCGCACGGGCGCTCGCTCACGGCGGTCTCCGCGCTCGGGGAGCCGCTCCCGCCTGGGCTGTCCGGTGCTGGGCGAGCCGCCAGCGCTGCCCGGGGCTCCCCGCCGGCGGGGGCTTCTCCCTGCGGAGGACAGGGCTTCCGCTGTGCGTGTGCGGGACGGCTGATCCCCGTCGGGCGAAGGGCAAAGGCCCAGCGCGGGGGGCTGCCGGGACCCCCCGTCGGGGGTGGGCGAGGCGCCATCGCAGCCGGCACTTCCCCAGGAGGAGAAACGATCAAGAGGACACCAAAGCAGAGCTCTGGAGGAGCTCCCCTCCAGGAGACGAGGCCGCGTTGGGCTGCCGGAGTGCCCAAGGTCCCACAGCGGAGATGGGGCCTTGGGTACTGGGGTTGCACCGAGCTTAGGCTCGAGCTTAACTCCTTAGTTCTCTGTCTCACCCAGAACTTCGTAATCCAGGCATACCAGATGACTGCCTGGGCAGCACAGCAGGTTGAGAGGCAGGGAACCCGGGCAGGGGGGTACTGCAGGTGCCCCTGAAACCCTCCTCTGGGGGACAGCAGCCAAATCGGACCCGCCTTTGCTGAAGGCTGCGTCATCTCTCCCAGGCACGCTGTGTCTCGTTAAACAACAGGCAGCTTCTGTGCGGTGCCTCCGAAAGAGATGTTACGCTGGACTGATTTGAGCCATCACCAAAAAATAAACAAGTACATTTGAAATGTGCTTCCCTAACAGCCCTGGTCCCCTTGAACAACTGCAGGATTGCTCTCGGATTTATCCCTTCGGTACCTAAACGCTGGCACTGTAAAATCCTACCTGGGCTCTGCTGGCCCAGCAAAAGGGGAAGGCACAGCAGTCACCGCTCTGCACTTTACAGCATTCTCATATTTTGTCATTAAATTGGCCCTGCCGTGCGTCCCGGCCCTGGCAGAGACCAGGGCGATGGATCACACCCACTCCAGAAAGGCCGTTAAGACAGGGTGACTTCTGCAGTAAGCAGACACGCAGAACTGTGCCTGTGTAAGAAAACAGCTCTCTTCTCACCTGCAAGACTGTTACGTAAACATCTGCAGCACAGCTTTTCGGAATAAACCTATTGAGACTATTTTTTCAGGCAGGAAACATGACAATACACACACCAACGTGGTGGTAGCCGCAAAAGAGTATCCCTACTCAGTCCCACCGCTCGTTTGCTTATCGCGGTGGATTTAGAAGCAGTGTTCTCCAAAGATCATTCAGAGCTCACGTGGTGCATCTTGGTAAGCCAGAAGCTTTGTGCAATGCCAGTAGCATGTCTGCTCCTTTCTTTAACTTAAAAAACAACTAATATCTTAGTTGAAAAGGTGCTTTTTTCTGCAGCCTTGGAAGTGCTATATTTTTGATAGCTGTTACTACACAGTTGGAAATAAAAAATGATGACAGTGTATTTTCCAAGACAAATGAGTCCGCATTAGGAAGGTAATTAAACACAGAAATACATACCGACCGAACTGTTTGGCCACACGTTATCACTGGCAGACGGCAACACCAGCGTTAGCCTCAGGAAGCATGCCTTGCTTATGGCTTTAACGAAGCGGGCGAATGAATAATTGCAGTGTATGTCCGGTGTGTCCTTGTGGGTGGTCTTCAAGGCTGTAAAAGATTTTAAATCCTTTTCTCATCATCTGAGAAAAAGTTTTAGAATTACAAGAGGCATTTTGTCTGCTCCACCAAGAAGGAAGCATCGAGGCAAGCCTCTGCAAAGCAGTCACCTCCAAGCCCCGACAGCACAGGTGTGATATTTAAAATCATCTTTCTGCATTAAGCAAAGACTGCCCAGTTACAAGGTTTAAGGACGACAGACAAGAGGATGGAGACATTTCAGTGACTAAAGTTCAGGGGTTTTTCATAACATGCTAAACAGTTTTTTGTGACACAATGCTATCTGAATGATTGTAATTTATATCCACTGAATTGCAATGCTGCATTCATTGAAAGTTAAGACGTAATAAAGAATTGATTACAAAAATCTTTGATCATAAATATGTCTTACCTAAAACCAGAGCAAAAAAAGATGGGAAGGGATCTTGTTTTCGCATATTAAGACTGGTAAGTAGGACTGGGGCTTTCTCCGTGTATGAAGTGTGTACTTGAGGGAGAAATGCATGGTACACTGAGGAAAACAGCATTTCCTAGAACGCCACTTCAGGCAAGCTTTGTCCTTTTCACATAACAAAGTTGTCATCCGGCAGCTCTGGCACAAGAAGGTGGGGCGAAAAAGTGATGTAACTGTCAGGGAAGAAAATCATCCCAAATTCCTGGAAATTCCCCAGACACGACAGGTGGCTTTGCTCGGCGGTCCCCCCACCGTTACACGTGCCACGGACACCTGACAGAGGAGAGGAGGTTCCTCGGTGGTCACCCATTTCCCCCTCGCCAGCAGCCCTCCCTTCCGAGGCCAGAGCGGAGCCTTCCCCACAGCCCATCGTCCCAGCAGGCCCTAACGCCTCTCCCCACGTCTCCCTCACCTTCGGGCTGCTCAGCCCAGGCGAACTCGGCAGCTCGTCTCCCGCCAGTTCGGCAGCCGCTGCCGGGTGATCGGCCTGTTCCACCTCTCCTTGCTGCTGGGCACCCGTGACAGCTCCTCTTCCTCCGGTTCTCTGCTCAGGGTTTCAGCCAGTGCAGGCGCAGACTGCAGGCCCTACTGCTCTCAGCTAGACCCAGCGCTGCTGCTTAGAAACCCCACCCCGGTCTGCCATAAGCCATTAATTAAGAGTTTATAATTAGTATCTTACAATGGTTTATTGTATATAATATATAGCAAATAAAACCAAGGACACACTGTATCAAAAATAGAAACAATATTTATATGTTCCAAATACATAAATACATTTATAAATCTTGCTTCTTTTTTTGAAGTGCATTTTGTTGAGTGAGACTCTTTGCAGACTCGGACTGTAAGAACAGACAAAAATCAGAAGATGTTGTGAAAGTAAATACATAAAAGATGACAATTTAGGGTCCAAGACTCCCCCAAGAGTCCCAGACAGTTTACAGCCTAAGACCAGTCCGGTTTGAAAAAGAGACTGATCAGAGAAGTGGGTTTAGAGCAGGTTCTAAGACATGCTGAAGAGATCCCGTGGTCACTATAATGCTGTCTTCAAAACATCTCCATCAAGGACATGCTCAGGCCACACTGACAAGGCGAACGGCGCTCGGGAAGCGGAGCAGATGGTGTCTCTGACACGGCTCTGGCACGCAAGTGAACATACACCACAATGTTCGAATCCAAAGGGCTTTCATGTGACATCTGATGTCAGAGGGCACTTTTGGGAGCCGTCACAAAGAGACCAGAAAAACACCTCCACTGTTTTACAGCCATTTAAGAAATACAGATTCAGGAGTTTTACCAGAGACGGCAAACTGAACCAGGGACAGAAGAAAGGCATTGTACTTCCACAGTGCTCCCTGCCTTAACAATCAGCAGGGCAAATTGTACGCTGGAGAAATGAAGGCTGAAGTCACTGTGGTCTAAACACTCAGCGCTTTACACAGGGCAAAGGGGACCCGTTTCTTGCAGGCGGGTTATTCTGAATACTGGAACACAGACGGTGAAGCGTTTTGCAGCCCAAGGCCAGAGAAAAGGTCTTGGCAAGTGCCACTGGGGGAAGCACCTGTCTTTATAAGCACCAGCATGAAGAAAAATCGGGGACCTAAAACCTGATAGAAAAATTGAAAGAAAAGAAAAGGCACAGGAGGAAAATCGAGGGAAAAAAAGAGGCTCCAGACATCCTGCGTGCTGCAGGCAGGGCAGCGAGCAGAGGAGTTTGTGCGCTTGGCAGCAGCGGGCTGGAACTGGGCGCTCGTTCAGAGCCATCATCTCCAGCATGTCATCCGAGAGCAGGCCACGGGGAGGAGCAGCGCACCCACTCAGCGCGGCACCGCTGCGAGCACCAGCCTGGAATGGCGTTCCCAGCTCATCGGCAGGCCTCCGTGTACAAAATTTTCAGGGTGGAGGAGTGGGCTCCATTCAGTATCGTCTCCTCTGTTTTTTGTTCCCCTTCTTCTTTTCCTTCTCTTTCCGGGCTCTGGCCGTGGTAAATGTGATACAGTGAGCATCTAAAAAGTCCAGCAGCTTTGCCTGGGAAATTTTAATGCCGTTCTGTTTCAGCTCTGCGTGCAGCTCAGCCAGCTCGATTGGCTCATAAAAGAGAACCTTGTGGTACAGGGCTGTGTTTGAACGGATGTAGCACCTTACTGCCTCCAGCTTTTCTTCTTCCCGAGCTGCTGCCTGAGATGCTGCAAGCTCCTCTTCCTCCTCTTCGGATGCAAAAGCACAGGCTTCAAATCCATTAATGAAAGAACTAAAAGCAAGATCAAGCAGACCAGAGATCAAGGAGAGAAGAGGCCATCAAGGACAGGACCAGAGCTCCCCAAATCCCTGGTGACCAGCCCCTGGGACTACCCTCTATAGGATCGCAGACCCTAATACTGGCACCCACAAAACGAGTGAAGCAGAACACGGTGCGTGTTCCGCAAACTTCCCCATCCCAGCCGCGACAGCGCTGGTCCTGCTCACCCAGCCCCGGAGCTGTCTGGCATTTCTTGTGCCTGGCCCACAGCACCTACCGCTGCCGTACCACAGCAGCTCTGCCAGGCAGCTCTGTGCCCTCCTCTCCCTGCAACAGCTGCAGGCCCTCAGTCAATGCTGTGCGTGCTCCTCATTGCTCTAACTGGCAGAGACCAGGCATGCCAGACTTGGGCCTTGCCCACATGCAGCCACGAGTACTTTTGTGCGCTGAGAATAGCTCACTGGGAATTGGACTAAAAAAACCCGAAGCCTGTTTCTTCTGTTGGAGCACACTGACCTTCAAATGACATGCCCAAGGAGGGGGCACGGCTGCTGTAGACCACGTGGACACTCACCTCTGCCACATTCCTAGCTCATCTCTGTCCTGCAGCATCGACTGTTGTGTTTAGCATTTTGTTCCCTTACCTCTGTGAACCAAAAGAGATGTCGCTTCCATCCACTGAAGAAACTGCGGACTCCTGAGATGTTGACAACATTGGTTCCTCAGGACCAGCTGCCAGAGACCATCTCTCTGGAGATCCAGATGACCTTTTCTGCTCTTTAGCTCCTTCTGGGTGATGTGTCAGTTTAGTTCCCTCCTTGGGTGCTGCACAGCCTGTTTCACGGGATCCACCACGGTCATCATCAGTGTTCCTCACAGGGAGCACTGAAGAAGCTGTAGCAGCCTGCTTCCTCTTGCCCACAGCCCTCGAGGCATTGGCACGCTTTCCACCTGCAGTGCGGTCTGCCTTTGACTGCCCAGAGTGTTTGGCCGGGGACTTCTGCGGGGGAGGCTGGGAAGATGGGATTTCATCCTCAAAGTCAGAGTCCACGTCCTGGTGAGTATACTGGAAAATCTCCTTCAGCTTCAACACCATCTGGCGTTTAGGGAGAGCACGAACTCCAAATCTGAAAGAGAAAGGTGGGAGCTTAGGTTAAGATAATGCTGCACCTTCCACTGTCACAGCTCAGGAAGGGGCTCCCACCGGGAAGTCCAGTGGTCAGCTGGAAAAGTGTGACACAACCTCAGAAAACACTGACTGGAGTTTCACCAAGGTTTCCCCTGCAGTCCAGGAGCTTCCTTTCACACTACCTGCCAGCTAGTTTCTGCTCATAAAGAGATGTACTTGTGGAGTAATGCTAACCTGCTCAACTCCTTCTTCAGCTGTGGGGTCTCCATCAGGGAGTAAGCTGGCATTGGTGTCACTGGAGTGCTGGGAGGCTTGTCATTCTCCCGACAGGAAGGTTCTGCAGCAGAATGAAATCAGAATTAGTATATAAAGGACTTAAAATGGCTGATATCTTCTCCTCTTAGTGGCAGATACTCTAATATTCTATAATAATTGTTTAAGTAGCACTACTTTTCTACAAGCTTTTCTGTTATTACTCAGCTTTATATTGGACAGAACAGTCGACGCTTTTTTTTTTTTATTCCCTAAACTGGGATACTTGGGTTTTATTGACCTTAAATCAGAAAACAGCTTAAATTAAGACACACGTCATGTCTGAATGCGAAGCCCATTCAGGGCTTTGTTAGAACAGGCAATGTTTACAAGGCAGTTCAAAACCACATTTAGTGAATTCTGTAAAGTGGTTCTTCTCCCAGAAAGGAAATTTCATAATGGGGACTTGATGCAGAAGAAACTGAGCAAGTCAAGCTTCTGGGGTCCCCAGTTAGACAGTGATTTAATTATACCAATTTACTGATACTGTGAAGCACAGTCTCACGCATCATGTCCTAAACACCTGCTAAACTAATCACTTAGTAGGGCATAATTAGTAATATATTTAATTAGATACTATGAGATCAATTATTGGTCTTAGATGGAAGGATCCATGCAAGGAAATGTGCTGGGCTCAGAGGGGTCTGTTGGAAGGGCCTAGAACCAGCAAACAGAAGGCAGCACCAGACAGCAGTGCATCAGCAGAGCTTTGCAGGAAAGCACACAGGAAGACTACGCACGGGCAGGGACCGGCACCCGCCCCGGCCAGCCTCAACATGAGGAAAACCTCCGCGCCTGCGCTGCTGTGTTGCTTACCTGATGTCCTCATGTACGTTAGCACAAGCATTGCTTCACAAATGCATGAAAAGCAAAAGACTGTACATTGCACCCAGTACTACTGGGAACAAATATCCACTGTCATGCAAGCTGAAGGCTGGTTTTTGTTCCGTTTTGGTTAGGTTTTTTCCCTCCAGGTACCTGTAGCTTCTGCAAGGAGTACCATCGCCACCAAAGAACCAGTGTGAATGGAACACAAGCAGCTATGCTCCAGGAATCCCACGTTTAGATATGCTCTCTCTCGCATCAGAAAATGACTGTACCTTCTTTGCGCCGGGCCCTAACAACTACTTCAGATCAGAAGGCCAAAAGACCCTTTCAATGCATCATGTGAACCACATGTGGGATGACCACTTAAAATGAAAACAATTTAACCTAGTCCAATAAATCTAGTATCAATACAAGCTCTCACCGGGAGTCTTTCCAGGATCTGTCTGACAGGCCCCTGCTGCAGCCGACAATCTCTGAGACAGAGGAAGCATCTCTGGGAATTCAACTTCCTCCTCTTCTCCATTCCAATCATCCCAGAGTTTGGAGTTCAGGTAACTCGGTCTGCCGCCCACTGATGAACATGCCTCAGTAGGACTCTTTTCAACACAGAGCAAAGTTGTTCTTCTGCCAACAGGACTTCCTCGCAGAGGAGTACTGCCCTTAATTTCTTGCGCGTGGACGGGGCTCGCCCACTGGTCATGCCAAGAACCAGGTCTGGGGCTGCTGGCAGTGCTGGTCCCTGCACGCCTGACCTGGCCGGAGTCCTGGCCGTTACCTCGGACTGGTGACAGATACTCGAAATGCCAGCAGTCATCAACGGGCATTGGGGGCTCATCACAAAGCAAGACGCTGCTGCTCACAGAAGGCAGACTTATTTCCTTTTCACTGTCATCTACCTCAACCACACTGTTATCTGTTTTATCTTCCAATGGCTGCTCATGGCACGGAGACACAGGTCTGGATAACAATGAGATCTCGACACAGTTACTTTTTATGTTGGTGTGGCCAGGGGAGTGGAGAACTGGATCCACTGGAGAAACTGGTGGGTAGTTCTCTGAAAATGATCCTGCTGCTGGGCTGCTGGGCAGGCTTCTCTCACTGACTGAGTTCTCCATAGGCAAACGTTTAGCTGACGATGTTGTTTCACGAACTTTTATTAAATTTCCAGCCATTTCATGGTTACTGTTACCTGCTGCTAAGTTCTTTGTGCTGAGTTTAGATCCAGGACTCCTTAAAGAATTTATACTTGTGACATGAGTCTGTGTTGAGAAACTTCTGCTTTTGCTCAGAACCAGTGTGTCTGGCACGAGCCAGGAGCTGTCTGTACCCGCAGACACTTCATGACTGAGCCTTTTTTCAGGGCTCAGGTCTGGACTCTGTTTTCTCTCCATACAAGCATCTATTTGTCTGCTGAGAGCCAATTCGGTGGACATCGTTACATCATTACTTACATGCATTGTATGCATAATGTCACCTGAGATCTGGGTAGATCTCTGTTCTGTTTCAGTGACTGATGAGTTAGGTTCAGGTTTTGGTATCTCAGGACCTTGTTCTACACTTGTACATTTCAGTTTCTCAGGGATTTCCATTTCTTTCAGGGCAGAGCTTGGCTCTGGTGACTTATTGTCTTCTTGTAATTCCATTTCATCATCAGAAGATAAAACAATAACATCACCCTCCTTGTTCCCCTGAGCTGCAGCACCCTGAGTTCTGATGACCAGTGATGACAACGCTGGGACATGTGCACACTTGTTTAAATCAATGTTGGGAAGCTCCGCTGGAGAAACTGTGTTCTCATTTCTTGATGCGGTATCCAGCTCGTTGGCTTTCTGAAAGGGTATTTCATCAGCTGGGAATGATTTTTCCCTTTTGTTTTGCTTTGGTGTTGACACATGTTCTCCGGCAAACTCTCTGTCTGATTTTGGAGATGCAGGTGAAGAGCCAACAGCAGGAAAAAGGGGCACACAAGGCTTGGGAGCAGGACTCCCGTAAAAACTGTTCCTACGTGGAGAGAGGTCTTTTTGTGACTTGCTGTACAGAAGTGAATCACTAACATCAACGTGTTTTTCACTAGGACCCTTTCCTGATTCTCTGATAACTTCTTTCACTGGGAAAGGCTCACAGTGATCTCCCTGAGTTGCAGAAAACAAGCGTTCATAACTTTCATTTATATTAGTATCACCGTGGAAGCTAGAAAACTGTTTTTCATGGTGATCTGCCCCATCACGTGAGACCTGAGATAACTTGGAATCCTTTGCACCTTCACAACCCCTAACGGTCTCTCCTTCATTAGCGGTGGCACTGTGGGATGCTATGTCCCATTTCTGAGGTTCACTGTGGTGAGGCACAAAAGTGGGCTGTGCAGCATTCACGCTCTTGCACCTATTTATACTCTGCATTTTCTCTTGTGCATACGAGTCACATTTAGATTTTTCCACATCATCGTCATCCTTCAAATCTTTGAAGTTGCTGCTTACTGAAGCAGATTCCGACCTCTTTACCTCTTCCTCCTCAGTTTGCTGGTTTGTGCCTTGGGCTGCCTCAGAATCACTGCAGATGCTGCAGTCTGTTCCCTCGTTCGCCTCTGTCTCACCCTGAACCATCCTCCTCTGAGTTGCAGCAAACTCATAGATTTCCTCCAGCTCCTCTTCACCCACCCCATTGTCATCTTCCTTCTGGCATTCAGGGTTCAGCATATCTACTTCTTCCTCATCTTCACCATCCCACACTGACTTCAAGAGGTCTTGGAAATTCTCAGCTCTGTCCTGACAATCTTCGTCATCCCTCACAGAGATAAGATCATCTTCTGAATCCACTCCAGAAGACGCCTGACTCTCTCCCGTGTTGTTTTCACACTTTGCCATCAGTTCCCTCGCACCAAACCTGCAAGGATGTAATAGTAATGTTAGTATTTTCCTCCTCCAGTATTTCTTCACCATTTGTCTGCCTAATTACTCTTGTGAGCCTTGTAAAGAATCTGCATGAGGATGCTAGTCTCCTAAGATGTACAAGATCCGGTATACTCCTAAAATTAGGAATTCCCTTTTCCAGGTGTCACTCACATGAAAGCATCAGGCTCACTCTTCCTTTCTCGTGTTTGAGACTAAATCGCTATATGACTACACTAAAACCTCTTTGCCATTTGCACTGGCGAGAGCCCCATGGAACGGCTGGGGCTGGATGATGTTTGTCATGTGCAAGCTTCACGGCTTTTTGGAGCGACAGGGCACCTCTGTACACACTTTTTGGCAAGACCCAACCATTTCCCCCCATATCTCAGCAACTGCTCCTATTTCAAGCTCTTTACTTGGCGCATGCCTAAGATCACAACAGAGCGTGGCTGACACAACATGTTAGTGTTCTACGCAGCCAATAATCTGAACAGCACTTGCAGAATATAGTGCATCGCTAGTGCAATGCTTTGAGAATCACATATAGAAGAGATGCTCATCATCACTGTCAACATCAGCTGCCAATAAAGATCCTGAGACAAAACTCTTGGCAAAAGTCTGCTAAGTGTATACTGAACACAGAAATTCTCACACAGATACAACTTATAGAGAGACTCATGGAAAAGAGGAGGGTAGGGTGTTCTTATGTTCAAGTGTCATTTAAGATGGAAGCAGAGGACTGTGGAATTTGTAAGCCACTAAAACTGCAATGGAAGATATCAGGTTGGGGTCTGTGGGGTCTGAAAGCATGAGGGGATCCAAAACACGCTCACGACACAAACCTGGCAGCCAGAGCCCCAACCTGGGGCAGCAGCCCAGCAGGGATGTCAGCATCAGCAGCATACAGGTATCGCAGGAATGCGCACACCGCCTCTCCTGTCACGTCACTCAGCAGCACACGGCGTGTCTGCGCGTTCCCATCCTCCTCCACTAAGAACCCTTCGCTGTGAACCTGGGGTAAGAGGAAAGCAAACAAAGTCCATTTGCTGGTAAAGGAACAGCAACACCAATGTTCTTGTTTGTATCAGCTTATTCCTTTCATTCACTGAAGTCTTATCCTGGGACCAGGACCTGATGCCTCACAAGGAATCTAAAATGACTGGTTATGCAGAGCTTCATATGGAACAGGCCATCTCCTTCCTGACCGTTCAGCTGTTAGCTTGGATAAAGCTTGGCTACTCATTGTTTTATTCCCACATATAAAAGATGGTCTTAGAGTTCTCCAGTTAGTTTTGGAATCAAATTACTTCCCAGGGCACAATTTCCAGTTATCTACACCTCTCTGCAAGAGAGCCTCGCAGAATCATGGAATGGTTTGGGCTGGAAGGGACCTTACAGATCACCTAGTTCCAGCCCCCCTGCCCTGTGCAGGTACATCTTCCACGAGACCAGGGTGCTCAAAGCCCTGTCCAGGCTGGCCTTGAACCCTGCCAGGGAGGGGGCAGCCCCAGCTTCTCTGGGCAGCCTGTGCCAGGGCCTCACCACCCTCACATCAAAGCACTTGTTTCTTGTATCTAATCTAAACGTACCCTCTTTCAGTTTAAAGCCATTAGCCCTTGTCCTATCACTCCAGGCCCTTGTCAAAAGTCCCTCTACAGCTCTCTTGCAGTCCCCTTCAGGTACTGGAAGGCTGCCGTAAGTTCTCCCCAGAGCCTTCTCTTCTCCAGGCTGAACAGCCCCAACTCTCTCAGCCTTTCCTCACAGGAGATGTGTTCCAGCCCTCTGATCATTTTGTGGCCTCTTCTGGCCCCCTCCAACAGGTCCATGTCTGTTCTGTGCCGAGGGCTCCAGAGCTGGACGCAGGACTCCAGGTGGGGTCTCACCAGAGCAGAGAGCTTCCTCTGATCTGTTTCGAATTTACCTACCCTTGATGCACTGCCAAAACTCTAGTTGTCCTGGTGTCTCACAGGAAAAGAGACACCACACAAAATACTGCTCCACTGAACTGGACCATTATCTGTGCGGGTCCAGCTTGATCCCAGGTTTCGATAAAAATGCATCTCCAGTTCAGTAAGGTCTTACTTCCTTTGCAGCCAGATCACGTATTCTGCTATCTGAAACTCTCTCCAAAGTTAAGGGACACCATGCAACAGAAAACATGAACTCTGAAGTACTCGCCGATTAATTGCTGTCTCCTTGTTACTCAAAATCTTCAAGAGAGAACAGCAGTCCCTCACCTATACAGAAAATAAACATGAAATGCTGCTCTGCAGGTGGGACTTACAGGAAAGCAACCCTCTGCAGGAATCTGAAATACAGCATGGTGCGAATCCCACAACTCTACCCACAAAAAGGGCTCTTGCCCATGAAAACAGTGGATGGGAATGCTGAAGCCAGACAGAGTTGCAGGGAAATAATAAGAAAACGTGGCTAACCCAATTGTTTTTAAAGTCATTTGATTTGTGGGAACATGCACATTTGCTAACAGTTGTGAAGATCTCTTAAAAGATTTCACATTAAGTCCGTTGCATGGCACTGTATGAACTTGCTTCCCCTCCCCAAACTTCTATTGACCCCTTAGAAACGGCTTGAGTCACCTTGGATGGAAACTAGTGCCAGTATGCATCAGGATAAAACAATTCTGCTGTTTCCAAAAGGGCAGCTTTAAAGAAAGCTTCCTTTGTCAAGGAGCTGGTTGTATGGACTGGCAGCAGCTCTGTGAAAGAGCAGAGCTCAAATCTGAGGCTCCCTGCCGTTCAGTGTCCCGACAGGAGACTGCACAGGAGCAGGCTGGGAACTGTTCAATCCAAAATGCTTCTGGGAATGTAAGAACTACTTCACTAACCTTGCAAAGAGCACAGTTCAGTGCAGCTACCTCCAAAGCAACTCCGAGAGTGACAAAACATCTGTGTAGGTTATTCTCAAGTACTTCCCAGAATCTACTCCATATTCATGCTTCCCAGCCTGGGTGACAGGCAGGACGCACCAAGATGGACAAAGCAGTTTGCACTTGGACAGGTACAAAAATTCAAGGGCAAAAAGCACTTCGAAAGCGTCCTCCATTGCTCAAGGGCAGAATGCAACGAAGGATCATTACCTCCCTATAGTCCCCCAGATAAACTACCACATTTTCCACCACTTTGTCAAGATTCTGGTTTCCTAAGCTGAAAAACCACTGCAGATTTAGAGACCTTTGCCATCAGGCCCAGCAGTGCTCTGTGCCAATTCTGTAGCATTAACTGGTGGGCAGTCTGGGCTTTCCTGAAACAGAGGAGGAAAGTATGTCAGCAGTACTTACGACCTCAACGGCCTGCGGACACCGTGCGTACAACACAAACATGTGGGCGTAAAGGACGTCCCCAGAGTCCACCTGGAACTGGACATCACTTAAGTGGGGGTTGTTGACCATTGCACTGAAATCTTCAGCCAGCAGCCTGAGAGAGGACTAGAACACAGAAGGAACAGAAATACAGAAGTTCAGTTACAGCTGTCAGGCATTTCCTTGAAAAATAAGGAGGGAATAACCCAATTCGTCAACATTGCTGTACTGTGGGTGCCAGTCTGAATGCATCACCTGTGCCTTCTGATCATCATCAGCATTATCAACTTAAGGTCTTTCATATGACAAATAAGCAGATAAGTCTAACAGACATTTCTGGCTTTGCTTTCCTCCACTGTTCACAGTGTGGCAATTGTAAAGAAAGGGCAGTTGTGTTGTATTCTACTGTACTTGTTCTGCCTTGTATTACAGCACATTATCACCCTCAATTCTTCACCACACCATTTCCTGATGTGGTCTAGCTGCTGCCTACAGCTGGCCTCTTGTTCTGCTGCCTTCCACCACATTTTTAGGAAACTGTAATTTCCACTTCGATGGACTTGAACTCAATTCACTATAATTAGAGTAAAAGGAAAGAGCATGACTCAGGGATGGGGTAATGAGCCTTTCTTCTCTCATTCACTGTCTGGCAATGACAGCTGAGAAGAGCAGCTCGGCAAAAAGGGGCCCACATAGAATAAAACTAATGAAGGTGTCTAGTTCAAAGGAATTTATGTGCCTGTCACTGAAACCCCTTTTGAAAATTCCACTGAATTATAAAAAACAAACATAATTTCTATCACCATTCTACAACCCCTTGCTGGAATTTTGGGGAGGGCTGGTTGACTGAGCTACCTGTGACTGGTTACTGGTGATGGTAAGGTCAGGCCTGGGGTACGCTGCCAAAGACAGCAACGATGAATGCTCTGTTTCTGCTGGGGAGCTGCTCCCAGTACGAACTCGCCCCAGGCAATATTCTAAAGACTCAGATCCCTCTAGGCAAGTGTTGTGGCTCTGGAGGTGGCCAGCGCTGCAGAGAAGTGTGAAACACCCTCAGCTCACGGCTGAGAGGCTGTCTGACTGTAAGTGGAAACCAGCTCATGGCTAACGCACTAATCATTGACCTTGTGCTTTTCAAACCTACTGCAGAGCTGAGAAACTGCAAGTTTTATTCCAGTGAACATCTGCACGAGATGCAGTTCCACCTGGAACAACACAGCTCTTTATTTTATTAGCAGGTTTCTACATTAGCAGTGGACTGTGGAAACCCAAACTTTCTACTCGCTCCAGCACGTGTTTGCAGGCAGCCAACACTAATTAGCACCAAAACAGCAGCACACACCAGAACGCTTCTTCCAGGCCTTCACAGGTGGGCTAGAGAAGACTCTGCATGTCTTGGCAGTGGTGTGGACTGATCTCCAAGGGGAAGACAGGAAGCTCAGTCTGGAAACTAATCTGATTTTTCTTGCTTTCTTATTCTTGGCAGGTAAGATACCTGCAAGACAGTACCTCAGGAAGCCAGCAAACACAGACTCCTGATGCTACGTTCCAGGCAGCAAGCCCAGAACAGCTTTCCTGCTGATGCTAAAATTACGAATCAGGAATGGGGAAATTAAATCAGGCTAGGAACGTCCTGGCTGCACCATTCTCTGCACAAAGCAAACAGACCGGTCTGAAGACAGCTCCGAGCAGATACGTGCCGCTGTTGGAGAACACACTAGAACACTCTCTCCAACTGCGGAGGCCAGCTAGACTGGACATCCGCAGATGTGACAAGGGTCTTAAGCACGGGTGGGGTTTGTGTTACCAACGCAATGGATGTATTTGCTTAACATGGTTACAGTCTGTCTGTGCTCATATAAAGCCCAAATCTCTTCCACTGGCAATCCAACTCTTCAGCAACACTTCATTTGCTCAGGAAAACTACCATGGAATCAAACCAAATCTGAAAAAACGATCATACTGGTTTTGCTGGTAGCAACTGAGTTTCAACAACAGTATCAGAACAGTTTCGGTACTGCTAAGGACCTCTGGTGTAATAGACTCAGAAGCTTATAAAACAAGACATTTTCTCCTGCTAAGGATTTTTTTTAATACCCCCAAACAGCATCTAGAGTTTCCATAACCAGTAGCTGGGATGCTGAAGTTTAGTACTGATTCCCACCTCAAAGAATTCTCTCCTTTTAGAAATCTCTTAATTCTATTAGCACAATATGAAAGTGCTTTCTCAAGGCATCAAAATTCATCTGGCACCAAAAGCTACTAGCTTTCACGGCATGATTATTTATTATCAAACCAAAGCTAGTAATTTTCACCAGATAAAGTGGATGACCCTGGTAAGAATATGCAATAGGGTTTTTTAATACACACTTCAGTTGAAGGAAACTGATTATAACATCCATGGGGTTAAAGACTGGTGCATCTGGGGTACGATGTGATCTACAGAACACCACTGGCTTTATATAAAAAATAATCTGTGACTTACTAGCCTGCAGTCTTCACCTAGTCACCACAAAGGGCACATTGATTTTCAAGCTAGATCCTCTGCTATGTGGTCCCACAATTGAGGATTTTCTGTACTAAACCATTTAAAAGCTCATATTAGCAGCAAAAAGTGCTCATCTTCCATGGACCTCAAAGCATTCCACCTCATCTGTCAGGCTTCTTTGCCAGATGAGAGAATCCATGGTGAATCAGCCAGTCCTTGCAAGAATTCTCTCTTCCATTGCAAGGCATGGCGTGGAGAGGAAGGTGACAGAAGAGGAACAGCTCCATTCAGAACCACCTAAAGCAGCTAAGTGTGAGAGCCTGGAGGAAGCACCCGGCAGCTCTGTCTCTCCTGGGCTACAGCCAGTTTTCTCTTGGATAGCCTGAGCATTCAAGCAGAGTACTACCTAATGTGGTATAGCTGCATCACTAGTTCCTACCCCCAAATACCCTTAGTGCTATAACATAACTGTTTAACCTGCTTGTCTTTATATATAAACTATGCACAGCTTGGGCCTTATGTTACCTGACATTTTAAATAATCTCTCTCATCAGGCAGGAAGAGTACTGAAAAATCCACAAGCCTGCTTGTGGGCATCCATGAAATATCACCACACGTGCCGATCTCACCTGTGCCCACGATGATTCCTGATCACCGTGAACCTTAAGCACCTCTTTGTTTCTATGGAAATGAACGGGAAATATTCCATACTTCTATGAATCGCACAAATGCAATAGCTTCTTTTTTACAGTGCTAAATAAATAAATAAGAAAAAAAGTGGAAAAAAAGGGTTGTCCTTACTCTTTTACAGCTGCTTGTCAGGAGGCTCTTCTCTTTGGATGGGGGGACAAAGCCACTGTGTGGAGTATCACTGGAAGGCAGCTCTTCTCCTCAAAGAAGGAAAATGCACATCACAAATCACATACAACTTCTCTGTGAGACAGAGCCATGTAAGAACTCCTGTCGGGATCCTGGCCATGACAGCTCCCCGAGACAGGTGCTGTAGCCAGCCTGACAGAGCTGAAGGCTCAGCCTCTCCCTCATGCCTTTACTGGAGGGTTTGGCTCTGGGCTGTACCCGAGTACCACCCAGCCATCAGCAGCACCAGTCTACTGCAGATTTGCGTGTGCCATAATTATCCAGATGGAGGAACTGCAGAGTGCCTCTCAGTTTTCCGCCAGTGGGAAAAAACTAGGACACAGAGCAGGATGGGACATGCCACGGTCTCATCCTAGCAGAACGCATCCTGGACCCAGTTTCAACCTAGACAAAATGTCTGTGGGTCCTAGTACTCAGAGGCGGCCAGCGAAATCAGTTCTGCACAGCCTGAGCCCTGTGGTAGTCTACAGAGCACACAGAACAGGATGCGGAGCCACAGAAGGAATTAATGGCTTCAGAGACACATTCAGCTGCATTGGCGTCTGCACAGTGTTTCTTCACTGCCTGGTCTCATTCACACTCACAACATACATTTTTGTGCATAGATTATTTCCTTCACTCAGGAAGTTGTATCTTCACTGAAAGCCCAGGAGTAGTTTTATAGGACCAGCGATCATTTGCTGCAGTTTAGTAGGGGAAGTGAGGAATATTATACCCCAGTGAAAGTGCAGACAGGTGAATTTAGCAACGGTGTTCTTTTCCAGGGATATCATTGACCTTGAAATGAGCAGTTGTGCATCACCTGCAACTATGACTGGGCACATTACAGAGTTGCCCACAGAGGAATTCCAGGTGTTGTATTTTTTCAACCCCATACGGGCACAGATAAACTTCAGGTTTATTTTATCAATGCACCAACATTAGATCATCCCTCTTGCATTTTTCTTTCACCCAGCTGTCTGAAGGCCTGAAAAGACAGTGCACACAACAGAAAGACGTCCACTTGCCTGGGATGAGCATTTTGGCCCAGCTGTTGAGCATGCCTGGCAGAAAATACTGTGATATCTTTCAGGGAATTTAAAAATAAGATTTAGTCTCTGTTGCCCAGGAGTTCTCTTAAATGCTGGGATTTAGGAATCACTTCAGAAACATCAGCTTGATTGTATCTAAAGCTTACTGCAGAAAAGTGTTCCCCCACAATATCACATCTTGGACCAACATCAGCACCCTGTGGGTGCTGTCACGGCTCTCCTAACTTAGCACAGCGCAAGTCTGGCTCTGTGTAGCTGAAGGGACTGGGGACAGGGCTCACGAAGCTGCCAGAACTTACCTGGCTGCTCTGCTGCCTGAACGCGGTCAGCATCAAGGTTCCACTGAGTGAGGGTAAGTCCTTCCCTGGCCAACTCAACTAGGTCCTGTAGGGTCTGAACATCCTTCTGGCTGTGAGATAAAAGTTGTCCATCTCCTTCAGGGCCGGACTTGGATTCATCAGAAGTTTGACCTCCAACCTCTGTGCAAGTGGGCTCACAAGAACTGAGGTCAGGCTGAATTTGCTGGGATACTTGTGGCTGGTCAGATCCCACCAATGGCAGAACATCCTCTGGCTTATGATTCTGATAAAAAGAGGGGGGAAAAAAGACACCAATCAATTAGGTCTTGTTTTATGTATTTGCAGACCTCAGAGTACAGTCTCTACTTCATATTTTTCAAACATCTAGTAAAGAATTACAGAGCATTCCCCAGGTCCAAGGGCTTCTGAGGCAAAAGCTCTCCACAGTGTTGTGAAAGACTCTCCACAGATAAGACGGCTATAAACAGAAGAAAGGAAACTACAACAGAAAATGCAGAAAAGGTGGCTTCTCCAGGAGCTTGTCTGTGCAGGCAACTGCAAAGCAGGGAGAGACGATGGTGGAAATGCTCCCACATCAATATCTAAATATTTCATTGTAGCTGGAGCACCTGGCAACAGTTGCAACTGAAGCTCTCCAGGTGCTTCTGTTCTGAGTTCTGAAACACTTTTGCAGTTACATGTAACTAAATCAAACTTTCACCTTGGAGCTGATATTTTCCAGGTTTGGTCTCTGTTTCCCAATAAAAATAGTCTTGTTTATTTATTTCTAAGTAAAAATACTTTGGCCATTTCTGAAAATGGAAAGCATCAGATGGGAAAACACACTCTCGTCATGATTTTAAAGGCTTTTCTACTTCTTATTTTTAAACTTCTCTTGCAGTTCTTGGCTTGAATGAAAGGTCAAAAATCTTCATAGAATGGAGCCCCTCCAGTACAGCCCTAGCCTGTGATAAGCAAGTGAAAAAACTCTGGGCTTTGACTAGGGAAGAAGTATTAAATAAAGCACCTATATATGCACGGTAGTTTTTGAAAAGAAGCACCAAACAATTCTTCAAGAAAAGAATGAGAGAAGGAAGAGAAGTGATATCCTTCTTCTCAGCAAGCGTGTGATAAGACGAGACTTAAAAGAGCATTGTCTGCTTCTGTAGGCACTTTTTATAAAAATATCAAGCACTGAAAGAGGCAGGAGATCTAGAAGAAAAACAGAATGAAACAGTGGAACTGAAAACTGGATCAAAGCTCATATGCACCAAGAGGCAGCGGGATGCACAGGGAAAGCCTGAAGTGCAAATGCTTCGCTTTACAACTCTAGGCACTCCTACCTTCTCCTCCGTGCAAGACAAATATCAGTCCTCAGTTTAGGCTTTTCACCCAGATCCTTGCTGAGTGCAACACATGGGCAAAGCTCATACTACAGTCAATCAAAGTGCCAAGGAGAAAAACAAGAGTCAAGGTGCTGTAAACACAGACAAACTTGGAAGTTCTGGTGGACGAGAAGCTCAACATGAGCCGGCAATGTGCACTTGCAGCCCAGAAAGCCAACCGTGTCCTGGGCTGCATCAAGTGAAGCGTGGCCAGCAGGTCCAGGGAGGAGATTCTGCCCCTTTACTCTGCTCTCATGAGACCCTACCTGGAGTCCTGCGTCCAGCTCTGGAGCCCCCAACATAAGAAGGACATGGATGTGTTGGAGCGGGTCCAGAGGAGGGACACGAAGATGATCCGAGGGCTGGAGCACTTCTCCTACGAGGACAGGCTGAGGGAGTTGGGGCTGTTCAGCCTGGAGAAGAGAAGGCTCCGGGGTGACCTTATAGCAGCCTGCCAGTACCTGAAGGGGCCGACAGGAAGGATGGAGCAGGACTTTTCACAAGGGTGTGTAGTGATAGGACAAGAGGGAACGGCTCTAAACTAAAAGAGGGCAGATTTAGATGAGATATTAGGAAGAAATTCTTCACCAGGAGGGTGCTGAAACACTGGCACAGGTTGCCCAGAGAAGCTGCGGATGCCCCCTCCCTGACAGTGTTCAAGGCCAGGTTGGATGGAGCTCTGAGCAACCTGGTCTGGTGGAAGATGTCCCTGCTCATTGCAGGGGGGTTGGAACCAGGTGATCTTCAAGGTCCTTTCCAACCCAAACCATTCTATGATTCTGTGATTCTAGTGGCAAAATGACCAGGATGGGGCCCTTTACTCAATACTCTCTGTTCCCATCAGTTTTACTTCCTGAAAGGTCAAGGAATAACATTGTAACATGAGCCTTGGTCTCTTCTCCAAAAGAGAGAAATGAAAGTTCAAGATCATAAAACCTAACCGTGTAAGACCAGGGGACAACCGTGCACGAGCAGTGAGTATGCAGAGGCAAGGGATCACTCGTTTAAATACCAAGTGAGGAAACAGAAGGGTTACAAGGCAAGTGAAACAGGGCACACAAGTATCAGAGCAAGGACAACAGAGCATCCCACCTGCACAGACTTCCAAGGTACAATTGCAGGGTTTAATCCAGCAGTGTAGAATGATTCAGGGTCACAGGGCCCTGTCAGAGCACTGAAATTCCATAAAAAGCACTCCTTAGCTTTGGGCAATGGCAAGAGCCAGGCTGCTTTCCCAGATTCATCCTCCAAAATCCTACTAGCAGGAAGCTGAGGGGTGGGAGGGAATTCCATCTCTTCTGCAAGCAGCATAGCTACTCGCTCTTGGATCCTTTGGCGGGCCTTCTCTGGGTCCTGAAGTAGTAATGGTGGAGGTGCAGTTGGGCCTCTTTTACGTCGTTTTTTCTCTTTAGAAAGAAAAGGAAGAGGAACTAAAATAAATAAACAGCTGAACACAGGGCAGAGGAGCTCATCATGCCAGCTCCTTCAAGTGTTGACTCAGTGATGCCCAAAAGGCAGCTGCTAGCTGAACACAACTCTAAAGATTTCCACAGGTAGTCCAAAGCCTCACATCACCCTTATGGGAGAAATGAACTCCAGAAAAGACTGACTCCTGCTCACACTGCTCTGCTGCCCGTTGGGAGCAGCCACATCTCTAAAAAATCTGGTCATTACAGAAGCAACCGGTATCCATGCAGTCTACCTCCCAGACCCATGGAATGGTGCCTGTACAGCGCTTGACTAGATCCCAGTGCTTCACAAAAAAGGGAGAAAAAAAAGCCAGTAAATCCATGAAGGACTCCTTTTCTTGTGTACTGGTTTCTGACGATACCAAACCACAGCTCACACAAACACTGCACAATTTCATTTGGAAATCCTGTGTCTTATGGCTTTTGTCTTACTAATGCCCAGCCCCAGATCCAACCGGCATTACTTATCGGCAGGAGGGGACCTGAGCAGTGTCACAAAGAGTGAATTCTCCCCTCTACGCAGTACTCAAAGATTTCCCCTGGCAGTGGTTTTCCTTTCTGAACATTTTTGCACACTGAAATAGTGCAGCATATGCTCAACAGCATGTAGCATACACACGTGTCTGTTACCGAAAGAAAACAGAGATAAGAGATAAGGCTGAAAAAGCTGCGTTAATCCAGGCTGTAGCAGGATGAATAGGGAAAAAATGTACTGCAGAAGAAATAACAATAATATTTTTGTGTTATTTCTTTTCACTTCCACAGTTTAAAAAAACACAACAGCTTAGCTTCAGAATATTTTACAGATCCAAAAGAATCAATAGGTAAAAAAAAAGCATCAGATTCCTAAGGGATTTCACTGAAACCCATGGACATCCTGCAGCCTTTCTTAACTGTGTGGATACTGCATATTGTTGAAGCTCTGACAGCATAAGTAAAACAGAAACAGGGCTGTCATCCCTCCTATACCCAACAGGAAAGTTTTAGTGAAGCGCGGGCTGTGTTACACTACTCCTCCAATAACACAGCCTTCGACACCAACTCACTTGAGCACATACCTGATCCTGGCTTCCATTTGATTGGCAAAGCAGCCACTGGTTTCACATTTGTAACTGATTTGGCTTGCTCCTGCTTTTCGTGCTCCAACAGGGAGCGTGACATTGCCATAGCAACCAGCAAATCTTCATCCTTCGTCTCCATTTTGGCCCTCTTCTGCATTTTCTTTGAGTCCTCTTTGGAAGAGACTTTTCGCTTTGACCTGTTCGGTTGATTGCTGAAATACAAGAATGCAGTGTGAAGCCCAAGTTAACGTGACTGGAGCAGAGACAAGAAACACTGAACAGTCCAGACCAGCTGCTCTACTTGCTCAGAGAGATTCTCATATCCAGGATAATGAAAAACTATTCAGTACCTTCTTCCCTGGCAGTGAGCAAATGATTTCTTCTCACCCATGGAATTCAGAGCAATTTAGAGAAAGTCTTCTTTCAAAAAGGTAACCACAAGACCACAGCACTGATGCAAACATCTGCTATCTCTATCTTGAATGTTTTTTTGTACCAAAGGGGAAAAAATAAGTTGAAGCAGGGAAAAAACAAGATCACCAGAAATTGCTTTCCCACTCTTCTACTTCCGTGGGGAACAGGCAACAGTCCTTCCTCAGCACAAAGGGACTTACAAGCCCGTCTGCAAATTCAGTCAGGCATCACTCGCTGTATTCCAAAGATTCTGCTCAAATCCAAGACAGCAGATGCAGCTCTGCATTTCAAAATATCACTTCTGTTTCCTCTTTGGCCCAGGGTGTAAAACATGTATTTCCATACAGCCACAAGCCGAATAGCTGAGGCATTGGCACGACAGATGCTCAGGAGAGACTGCACACTCGTACTATGTGGTTTGCTTAATACGCTCAAACACACCATTCAGCTTTACTGCGTAACTGCCTCACAGAGCACAAATGTTTCTGACACACCAGTGTAAGATTATTTACAGCCCATTTTGCTCCTGCCTGCTGACTTTTAAAGTCATCCACCACCTGACCACTTCTGAAGGAAAGCAAGACGATTTCTCCAACTACCGTGTTCTCCTTATGTGGGACCGGGTCATGGCTCCACTTCATCTTCTTTGGACTTGGGGCCCACCCAGCCTGCGAGTCTGCCCTGCTCCTACCATTCATCCCCAGGAGCACAGGGTCAACATCTCTCAGGCTAAAGAAAGTAACCAGCATTGTTTATTTTCACAAGCTTACCTGGGACACTGAAGAGGTGCATCACCCAGTGTGGACACCTGCAACTGCACCGCCTGAAGAAGCAGCTTAGGAGGAACATCCATCTCAACCGCACAGCGCTTCAAGTGACTGACTCTGCTCTGTGGGGTTTGGAACTGCTTCCCACAGATGGGACACTCAGGGACCAGTGGTTTGCTGGAGGACAACATTTGTGCTTCTTCCATCTCATCCAAACACCTGTGGGACGATGGCAAAGCTTACCTCTGAAGACTTTAAAACTTCCCACACTAAGATTCAAACCATATTAAAGAAAAGCAAGCACAATCATCTCTAATGTCTGTAACAGCCAGAAACATCCCCTAAAGAAACAAGAATTCTGTGCCCACCACTGTGATGAGTATGACGTGTAACAGTTACATGGAGATTACGGCCTCACAGGCATATTAAAAACATGTTGCTCAGAAGCAAGCACAGGTAATAACCTTCTTTAACTTCATCACGTGTCCATTACCTAATCCCTCTTCCTGCATTCATGCTAACGTCCCATTTAATTTATAAACCACTGTTAAAATAGGAATCACCCTACCAGAGAAATGGTAAGTCTTCCTTCCTGAAACAGGACTACTTCTGGTCCTTCTTACTACGACCACATGCAGTGTCAAGAAGGCAAGCGTTTTCAAGTCAGGTACCACACTTGACAAGGACAGTGTTTTATGTCAAAGAAAAGTGACCAGTGGAAATGAACACCGCACTCCAGAGTGAAGGATTATGCATTTCTAACAATTTCTGGTAGGCCAAAACTATACAGAAAAACCTAATGGTTCTTTTTCCTGTCCTCTCCAACGAGATTCAGGGTGTGAAATCCTAGCTCTGCAGTACCTATTATAAAAATAACTTCCTGATTAGGTAATGACACACACAGGGCTGTGTTAAGAGACCATTCACCTGATGGACTAGGACTGGTGACTATTAGCTTGCCAGTGCGTCCATCCGTCTGCAGCTTTATCTCTTGTGATGAAGACTGCTTTCAAAAAATCCATTGCTAACATCCCCTTGTAATCTCACCATATGACTACAAGCTTAACAGTTCAGAAAGCAGACTTAATTTCCAAAAAGCATTTCTGACACACTGTCACTGTTTTACAACCTCTGTCCTCTCAAGCAGCAGTAAGTATCTGAAGACAGAAACGGCAATAACAACTCTAAAGCTGCAGCTGCAGACGACCCTAATGAATGCAAGCCACCCAATAACATGATGCAGGACTGCACAAATCAAATCACTCTTACCTTCTGAAAGCGCTCAAAGTAAGAAATTACAGTCATTGAAATGTGCTGTTTCTGATAGTTTCTCAACAGAGATGCACAGACTTCTACTTTACGAATAGCTATCTGTACATAATATATTAACAGTACTTGATATTTACCACTAAGGAAAGTATTAAATTAAGGGCACTAATTTCAATTCAGTCATCTTTCTGAATAGTATCACCTTTCCCTTAGCAAACAGCTTGGATACGCAGTGACATACTAGCAGACCTTAGACAAATCATTTTTAGCAAACTAGAGCAAACATTACTTTGTTAGCTGAAATCAATAGATCTCAAAATCTGCAGTCACTAATTTTTACAGTCCCTTTACAATTGCAGCTCCTCTGCGACACTACTGATGAAACCAGCACTGGCCTCACCACACACATGCAGAAGCCCTGCAGGGCAAGACAATCAGCCTCTGCTTTGAGATCAAAACGGCTCGTTAATTCAAGCCATAAAGGTCAATGCCACGACGCACATTCCCCTGCTGCCACCACATTCTGTAAAGGCTGAGTGAGCAGTCTATGAGGTTAAGGGGGAGCAGATATGGAAAGGACACATCGGGCTGGTCTCTCACCTGTTAACATGCTGCTCTCGTCGCGTTGTGTTCATGGCTGAGAGATCCTTCTGGCAGATCTGACAAAAAAACAAGCCTGCATCCTCCAGGCTTGCCAGGGCTTCCTCTTTGGTTTCCTGCTGAAGAACCAAAGCCAGAGCACTGTCATGCTCCATGGATGGAAGATGGTGGGTATCTGGCAACGAAGGGAGAGACGATCAAAGACAGAAAACTAAGACTCCTGTATGAAAGGCATGGAGCCATTATACTTGTCATTATTAGTTTATTAAATCAGACATATAAAAATAAATTGCAATCTCTCTCTTGCATCTTCACCTTTGATCTCTCACAAGGGAATGTACAAACTGCACTCTTTAAATGTGACAGGACTGCGCTGCCCTGGGAGCAGGAGGTGGCAATTTGTTCACAGTACGTCACATGTCAGAGCTAAAGTTCTGGCTAAAGTTTCTGGGGAGAACATGGGATCTTCTACACCGCATATTAAAACACAGCAGATTTTCATGTCTGTACAGAACTAACAGGGTCTTGACTTGTAAAGAACCAAACCAGAGTAAAATTGCTGTGAATTTAATTCATCTGCATAGAACATATTACTTTTTTAGAGTGCCTGGAGATCTACCAAAGACAGGGCCTACGAGTCATTTTTACCTAACAGCTGCCTAGCGCTGTCCCAAGGGAAGGATGACAAAGTTCACTGATCCTGCTGGAATTTCAACCTGTTTCCAAGAAGACAATTATACCTCCAGAACTGAGCGTAAGGTTAATTCAGCCTCAGAGAAGAGCTGGCAGAAAAGCACTGATAGTCCATTAGCAATAGAGAAAGCAAACTTTCTCAGCGATCTGGAGTGATTTATTCAGTGCTGCACACTGGGCCGCTAGGCTAGCTGGGAACAAAGCCCAGGAATCTGGACTGCTTCTCATGCAACCATTCTCTCCAGCCCACAGAGCTCTTTCTGCAAGTACAAGAGCTAACAGGAGAAACGTACCATTCTCTGGTGGGTTCTGCTCCTGGCTTTCATCAGGGAAATCCCCGAGGGCTACAGACTTTGGCAAGCTGTCATCTGTGCTGTGTTTTAGCTGCTCAGGTGCCACTCTCTTGAACTGCTGCATTCTCTCCACTACCAGCTCTGCCACCCGCACCTTCGACCCTGCAAGCTGCGGTATCTTTGAGGTGGGTGAAGAGCAGGTCCCTGGCTGTGTAGCAGGATGGAAGGATAGTGTAGTCTGGGAACAGCCACTCACAGTATTTACTAGAGGGGGAGAAAACACCAGAGCTTTACAGTCAGGTTTAAACACACAGCTGAGCTGCCCAGATTGCTGCTTGGAAGCCTTTCCCAACAGCAGCCTAAGCCAGGCTCAGTTTTGCAACAACCATTCTTAAGAGGAAGCAGTGAACAATTTGTTCAGCTATTACATGACTTTATACTTGCTAACTACAGTAACGGTATCCGGCTTCTGTGCCACAGTGGAGTTTAGATCTATCTGGCAATGCCAGACTAACCCCTCAGCACACCACTGCTTCACTGGAGGTACCCTGTGGATACGGGCAGCATGCAGGGTGGGACCAAAGGTCTCGCCAGCCCAGTATCTTGCCCCTGAGTGCAGTCAGCAACACATGTTTAAGAAATGGCTCATCAGGACAGGACAGGTTCGTAATAATCCTTCTCCTGACTGACCTTATGTGCTGGTTTTGGCTGGGATACAGTTAATTTCTTCATAGTAGCTAGTATGGGGCTACGTTTTGGATTTGTGCTGAAAACGGTGTTGATAACACAGGGTTGTTTTCGTTATTGCTGAGCAGCGCTTACACAGAGCCAAGGCCTTTTCTGCTCCTCACCCCCCCACCAGCGAGTGACCAGAGGGATGTCCCACGCCACACGACGCCATGCTCAGCACATAAAGCTGGGGGAAGAAGAAGGAGGAGGGGGGATGTTCAGAGTGATGCCATTTGTCTTCCCAAGCAACCGCTACACGTGATGGAGCCCTGCTTTGCTGGAGATGGCTGAAAACCTGCCTGCCAATGGGAAGCAGTGAATGCATTCCTTGCTTCGCTTTGCTTGCCTGTCTGACTTTTGCTTTACCTGTTAAACCGTCTTTATCTCAACCCACAGGTTTCCTCATTTCTGCCCTTCCGATTCTCTCCCCCATCCCACCAGGGAAGAGTGAGTGAGTGGCTGCATGGTGCTTAGCTGCTGGCTGGGGTTAAACCACAACATCTTATTTATCAGTTTAAGGACTTCCTGCACTGGTGATGGCATCCTGGCCATCATGTTTAATAACCACTGAAGGACTAAGCCTTTATGAATTAATCCAACACCTTTCTTAACTTGTTTACATCTTTGGCCTTGTACCAAGACTTCACCTTCCTGAAGGACATCTTCTGTCTGCCTGTAGCACAGAACACACTCCTAGGTTAAACCCCTGGCTAAGCCTAAGTAGCTAAGTGTAGATGGAAACATGAGATGCAAGTCTGCTTCGATCAGTGCTGCTACATATCCCCTCCAGGTAGACTTCTGAAGAGCTCCACTGAACTACACAGTCTTTTCAGTCCTACCCGATTTCTGTTTGAAAGCTTTCAGTTCACTCACCTGTCAGAATCCTCTGGCTACACTCACTGGCCACCGTACTTAGCTGGCTTGCAGGGAAAGGGCTTCTTCTTCCATCCCTTTCCACAGTCTCACCACTACTACAGGCCACAGTGTCTCCACCTTCTTTGTGCACCAATGCTTGCTCCTTTGGACCCAAATCTTGAGGCAAGTTTGTTTCCTTTGCTGCTGGTAAGCGATGATGGTTTTGACTCCTAGCAGCAGCTTTACCTCTTCTTACTTTGCTTCTTGCTGCAGTGCTCTTTGACCTGTTCTGAGCCCTCTTTGCTGCATCCGCCTCCCCAGCTTTTTTCTTTGCTCTACCCAAAAGATTCGCCCACAACTCTTTAAAATCATTGTCCTGTTCATCCATTGGCCTGCAGTTTCCAGTAACACTGGCCTAATGACACTGTGAGGACAGGAGGGCAGGGGAAGATACCAGACAGTTCAGGATTGCATCCTCCGTGACCTCCAATTTTCACCAAGTCCCTTCCACCACCTCAAAGATCTCCATTCTCCAGACTTCAATGAGGTCAACACAGTGGGTGCTTCTCCGCTATTCTGACAGTTCATCCTTCTAGACTTAATTCAGAGCCATTTAGTAGAGCACATTCTCTCTCCAAGGACCCCACTTGCTTTCACACATAATGCACCAACAAGCTGGTTCTTCAGAGGTCTCTAGACTATAAGTTGAGCAGTTTGTGCAGAGCATGCATAGGAACTTCGTGATATACCACAGGGCTTCAGAAAGACACTTAATAAAGCCCTTAAATAAAGAAATAAAAAAGGTCATTATGCAGGATGGTATATGCAGATGCACTGTGGGACAGGGTTGGGGTAGAACTTCAAAGGAGGAGAGAATTTTTATAAAATAGTAAGATTAGAAAAAGCATGTATTGACCCAAACCACTATCACTATAATCGAACTAGAGACATGCAACAGCCACATTAGGGAACAAGAGGAAACCGTTCAAAACAGGTATCTGATACTGGGTAGGCTTTTGTGCTGGGGCTCGGAATTTGAGACTGTCCTTTTTTTATATGCATTCATACTTACATTTATATAACACAAGACCAGGGAATGCAGCAGGGGAAGAAAAAATAGTCCTTCAGATCAAGCAGCTATTCTAGAGTGTAAAATTCTGCTTTGTGACACAGCAGATTTAAAGAGGAGAGCCTGACCTCATTCTGAGAAGCAAATAAAGGCAATTTCTGGCATTTCAGAAGGGTTTCTGGGACAAGTCTGAGAATAACTCTGTCAAACAGGTTCATTCTTTCTCTTCTCTTACCTCCATGGCTGCTCACAACCAGGATTAGCTCTCCTGCTAACTAATACTGAACTCCTCCTCTGAGTAGTCAATAAACCATGGCACTGACCATGTTTCACAAACTGCTGTCAAATACACAAGGTAAACAGACTAAACAAATGATATTTTCCAATAAGTTTCTTAATCTTTTCAGCTACAGTAAGAACAGCAGTACTAGCTAGGGATTACTTGGAACAGCACTAGGTACAATGTGCAGATGGAAATGCCATCAACCCCCAGGCAACATTAAAACTAGATCTCTATTCTTAGACATTTTGATTGTCCTCTTCTTCCTAGTCCTAAGTTCACTACAGCTCTGGCTATTTTACCAGAGGTTTTATATTGCTCCCAAACCCCATTTCTTTCAAGCCTAAACCATAGTGTTTCACTTGGAATGGCAGCAGCTGAGGTTCAGTTTCTCCAGTAAAGCTCTGGGCACAGAAAGACTCAAAAAGCAGGAAAAACACATGCGAGATTGTTTTCTCAAATGGCTTGGCTGCAGACACGCGAGGCTGAGGAATGCTGGTTACACACTTTCATGGGTCAGCCTTTCCTATAAGCAATTACAGATGTTAATAGATTTATTTATTTTAAACTCAGGCTCCCAAACCAGCAGAGGATTTTGCTGTGAATCTTGGAGTCATTTCCTGTTAGAGAGAAACTGAAGTTTTATGTAGCCAGTTCATAAATTTAATTTTCCTGGACAGAATCTTGGTGTAGTTATCACTGTAAATGGACCATTTTCTTCTAAGTAGGAAACAGTATGTGGAGAAAAACAGAATCTCACATCCTCCATGGCTTTAAATACCTCTCACAGACACATCTGTACTGTCATATTAATTTATGGTGAGCTCCTGATACTAAACTTTAAAATAGATCAGCACTTTTGCATTTGCAATCAATGTTCAGTGCCCAGGTAGACAAGGTCAGATGCACAATTGATACAAATCTAACTAAGAACTTATCTGTCCTACTTCTCCCTTTCCAGACTTGTATTTGCAGACTCCTGCTCTGTTCAACATCTCAGTATTTCTGATGCTGCTGCTACTGATGTACCTAGCAGTCAGTTTTGGCGACAGTTTGTAGAGCTTGAAAAGTAACGGCTTTGAAAATAATTTATTTCAGTATAGTATTCATTTTGGAAGGTTTTAGGACTCAACAAATCACAAAGCTGGTCAAATAAAACAAAGGGCAGCACTTACCTATTCACTTAGACGCCAAATCTATAGCCCAGCTGTGCCCTTCAGGTAAATGTGCATCAGCAAAATGGTGCAAATCCGGACCAATAAGAATGAAAGATGGAACCTGGAAAATGGAAGGAAAAGGTTAGATTTTGCATATTTTGTACTGACTGCTCTTTTTGCTCAGGTTCCAAGTTGCAGGGGCAGAGAGACAGCAACAGGACGTGCTCTAATGGTGCTAAGCTCTGCCACTTCCATTCATCTATGTACCTGAAATACATATGCGTGTCAGATGCATTGCTCAGGGGCTGCTCAGCTCAGCACTGTGTCCCCGGCAGTGAGCAGCACCGCACGCCTCTGCAGAAAAAGCCCAGAACCCTTCAGCAGGCCGAACAGGTCAGACAGACTGGATAAAGCCCCAAGGAACCTGGTCTGACCCCACAGCTGACCCTGCTTTGAGCAGGACGCTGGACTAGAGAGGTCACTTCAAGCCTGAGTTATTCTACAATCCTACAAATCGTTTGTCCTTGCCTTTTCCACTTGGGACTCATTTTGTTTCCTGGTAACTTCCTTGAAACCAGAACCACAACAGTTAATTCTTACAGAAATCCATCAATGTTACTATCGCAACCCTCTAGCCATGTAACATCCTTGCCATTTTGATTCTGCCATTTTTAGGCTCACAGGCATCTACTGAATTGGGTTCCCTGCTTTAACTGAAAAACTCCAACAGAAAGTATGCCTTTTCTCAGTTTGCTTCACTGACTGCCTGCTGTTGAGACAAGGAAGACAGAAGCTCCAAATCCACTCTCTTCAAACCACTCAGTATTTTATTAAATTATAGGTACCACAACCTCCAGTGTCTGCTCTCTGAGTCCTAGTCTTTTCTCTTTTCCTAAGAGAATCTTTCCTGGCCCTTAATCATCTCCATCAGTATTCCCTGAGCCTCCTTCACTCTCCATTGCTTGTTCTGAGACACGCTCACCAGCACTGCAGACAGCAGACTGGGGATGAAGAATTTTTCTATTGTTCGCATTCCTTCCGCATCCAGGCCTTGCACATCCTAACACCTTCTTTGCTTTGTGTTGCAAGCACCTGCTTCCTGAGCAAAGGTTTTACATGAACAGAGATGCCCAAGGCTCTTTCAGTATCTGGTATCATTAAGGTGTTCCATATGATTTATCTCTTTTTCCACCTCCATGCTCCACTTTACAGTCCTCCACACCAAAGCTCATGATCTACTGTGTTACCTGCAGCTCAGAGCCTGCTGGAGCCACTTCTGATCTCAACTGAGCTGAAAAAGCTGCGTCACTGCCCCGTGGGACCACCAGGCACATGCCAAGGTAGATCCAGAATGAACCCTTGGATGCTCTTTGCTGCCTTTCAGCCAGTTTCCTCTCTCAGATGGTTTACCATTCATGGCAATTCCTCATCTCTTTCCCCTTTTCAAAAGATTTCTGAGCAAGCTACATTAAAGATTATTTCCTGATTTGTTGGCAGATTCAAACCACTCCATTAGACTACTGAGAGACGGTCTACTGGAGAAACTATGCTACAATGTTGATATGATGCTATCAGGTTAACAATATATAGTGACAGACATCTACAGATAACTTGATGATCATTTCAACCAGTTTAACATGTGCATATAAAAGCCTTACTGCATTGTAATTACCTGGTTCAATCATAGAATCCTTCTCAAAAAAACCCCATAAAACAGGTAAGATGTCTGCTACCCTCCCACCTTTCAGAGCAGCTTCATTTCTAACAACTGAAGGCGTATTTCTACCAGCAGTCCAACCACTTGATGCTATCTCTTCTGAGCTCTCAAATATACATCTGGGCCTGCTCGCTGGCAGCTTTGAACAGTCTGTTTGTTCCAGGAACAATTCTCCTGCCATTTCAGCCTCCAAGAATATGTCATCGTCATGGCTAGAAAGCATAGATCAACACTAGGTAGACCTCAAAAACTTGTACCCAGTAGATACCTTCTCCCCTCTCCACCCCCGCAGTGGTGCCTCGGTACATGTCCTCCTCAATTACTCAACTTTAAAGAAAGACCAGATCTACGCCTTCAAAAAAGGAAAGTGCCATGCTACATTGGGAGCAATTTCCTGGGTTTCACAAGAAATACTAGGGGAACAGTGATTATTTAACACTAGAAAGCGAGGCAAAGAGCAACCTGAATTCCTTTTCATACATACCGTTTCCTTGTGGTGAAAGTATGAATCGCCCCACGCTGCAGACAGAGCCTCTCCCCCAGTCTCCACCAGTGAAGCAGCCCAACAGGCAGCTGCATTCCTAACTGGGCACAGGAAGATGTGGTGCTGAGCCTGCAGCACCCACCTCCACAAGACACGAAGCGTGGAGTGAGGCTGCGCTCTGTGTGCCAGGCAGAGTGGGTTGCTGCAGGAAGGGTGGTACCTCCCTCGGCAGGAGCACCTTCTCACACCTCCTCCACCAGCAACATCCACACAGGAGTGGTCCTGACAGTCCTGCAAGGCTGGCCAGAACTTATGGGAAAGTCAAAGAATGGGATCAAAGTGACTGACATCATCTCAGTCTTCAGAAAGGAGTTAATTGCCATGGCCTGTATGAATCTAGGCTGTTAATTATAGAGTGTTGACAGCAGACAGGACAATGGGATGCACGATGTTGCATTGGCACTGAAAGTTTTATTGACCCCTCCTCCCCTTCTCTTTCTTTATAAGCTGCAGCCTAAAGATCTGAAGGTTGGTAGCAAAATTTTCAATCAAGCCCGTCCAAATACTGGAGAGGGAAAGAACTTCTGTAGTGTTTGTTCTGGAAACCACGCCAGAAGGCGGTCCCTAGGGATTCCTCCAGACCAAATCCTCTTAAAAAAAATCTTTCTACGGGTTCTTGATGGAGAAGAGCCTACACGTCAGCAGTATGTCTTCTGAAAAAGCATATTATCCTCCATACTTTTAGGGACTCTCTTCACTAGAGCCTGCTCTCTTCAGGTTCCTGCACTAACCTACACCTTTACCACAGTCACGACTCTGCCAAGACACAACACAAGATCTGTACAGTGCAGGGTCTCTGCGCTTGTGGAAGCGCAAACACATTAACACTGAGGACAGCAGTGCCTGTTCTCTGAGGAGAGGGCAAATGGAAGTGCAGAACAGGAATTCAAAGTCAGGTACCAACCCTCTTGCCCTGGTCTCTGCCCTGTGCCAGAAAACGCTAACAAAACCAGACATGGAAATACAGGAAATGCCAAATTAACTCAAGTCTACATAAGCAAGGAAATGATAGCTAGGAAAATTGTAATGAGATTCTAACGAGCAATCTTAGCAATGACCTGTATGAATGTCTACCTGATGCTACCCACTTCTATCCCCTGATATCCTGTCAGCGTACCATGCTCACATTTCTTTCAAAGACTACACCTCCCCCTACTAGTACCCTGTATGTATGGTAAAGCATTTCATAGCCAGTAAAATATCTATTACATTCCAGACATGAACTTTAAACCACTACTTACTTGACAAAATGCCCTTCTATCGTTCAAATACTGTAGAAACTAACCTTACCTTATAAAGCACTTCACAGAAATAGAAATTTTTACTTCATACCTCCTCTGGAAGGATAAAGGGGAAGTGAACATAAAACCAAAAACTAACGGTTGCTCAGGTGCAAATGCTCAAGGCTTGTATGCAAACACAGTAGCATACAAATTAGAAATATATATAGCCGGTGTTTCAAAAATGCTTATTTGATTTGATTGAAACAACAAAAAATTATTAATTTCAACAGAAAATTACAATTGAGAATTAAGGACTGAATAAAAACATTTCACTAGAGGCCCAAGAAAATCAATAAAGAGAACAAAACTTATTAAAACCTAATTTGGTGTTCAGAGAACTAGCAGTAATTAGAGTAATAATAAAAACAAATAGGTAAAATAGCATCTCGATAAGGGAATTGGATAGCACTGCACACAAACAAGGAATTGTATAAAACTAGAAGGAGGTACGATTACGTAAGATTAGTTTTCCGGTCAGAAAAGTTAAGGACTTTCAGAAAGATCTTTTGGTGTACATCAAAACCAAAAAAGAAAAACCTACCAAGGCTAGTAGGTCATCATAAAACAAACTGTAAAACTGTTAATACTGAGAAGGCGCAGAACTAAACATTCTTACAATCTCCAGAACGTGACGTTGACAAAAGTAGCCTATTCCAACAGCAATCCAAAGCGTACTCAACAGCAGCTACCAAAGGTATTTCTGTCAAGGGAATCAGATCATTGGCAAGCAGAAGTCACTGTGATTTTTCAAAAAGGACAATTAGAGAAGTAAACACCCATCTTTCAGACTGAGATCAGCGCCAGGCGGTTAAAGAAATGGCTTATATGGGAACTGATGAATAAAGATGGGTAATAAAATTAATAACAATCAACACAGTTTTATGAAAGCCAAGATCTCCTATGTTAAGCTAATACCTTTTTAATGAGACCTCTGTGCTTTAACAGAGGTGTAATTCTTTTGTAAACCATTAAAGAAGTATCGAGGGACAAAATGATTAATTAGAATCATACAAAATCAATACAACACATGCAAAATGATTAAAATGTAGCTAGATAGGTTTCAAAATGCAACTGCAAACAGCAGTCATTGAGCACGTATGTTTCTAGTACCATCCCACGGCGATTAACTCTCTGTCTACCCTGTTTTCTATTACTTAGGCTTAGGAAATGAGTTAGGAGAGACACAAACGACCGCTGATCAAGCTGTCTGATGACGCAGAGAGAGGAACTGTCAGGCGGTGCTGACGGCAGACAGAGGCAGAAGGATGCAGACCACCTGGTAAACTAGCACAAAGCCATCGTGTTGGGACAAGGCCATGCTTCCAGGACTGGTAAATCTGAGCTGGGAAGCGATGACTACAAAGGAGGTAGGAGTCCAGAGAGCTAATCAGCACAACGGCAGGTCCCTATACGACCCTGTGGCCATATCGACAGGCACACTGTAACCGTAAAAAGGCTCTATTTCCTTCACAGTGGTGAAATTGTTACAGTGAACCTACAGCACGACTCATTCAAAAGAGGATGCCTTGGCATTGACTGTGCAGCACCAGTGGCACACAGCCTGGGGACGGTGCTGTGCCACCTGCCTGTGCCATACCCAGTGCAAAGCCTTACTCAGCCCATCACTCTTCCAGACTGATCGTGACTTATCCCAAGTGTCTGAGTCCACTCCAACATGGATAATTCTGACCATGCCAGGCAACGCCACCATTTTGTAGATCAAGAATAGAGTAATCAATGTTATGGATGCTTGTGGCAAGAAAATCAACTGAATAATTAATGAAAAAGTGAATATAAAGAGAAATACGAACACTTTAATATTAAATACTCAAGCCATTTCTCTCCAGAAGACACTGGTATTCTAAAGGGCGCGTTCACTTCAAACAATGTAAGTTCTACCAGTACTATTTTTTCCCAAAAAGTGTAGCTTCTGATTTGTCATTAAGTTGAAGCTTATCATCGCAAAAGCCAAATATAAAGTGAAATTTAACACAGTATCTTGATTTCCCTACATTCTCTAAAACAGAAAGATGCTTGCTCTGAAAAGCACTCATCATGGATTTCTATAGGTGATCTAATAATCTATCTTTCACACTAACATTTCATTAATTTGTAACAAAGTATAACTTGCTCTCTTCTCAGCTAAAATGACACATAAGACCTACAGTAAAATACACAACACACTACTTTGTGGATATGTTGCTTCATGCTGCTTCCACACTATCAGATCTGCTCTCCATGCTCCAGCATCCATCATAAATAGGCTTGGTTTACTGTTCTGAAAATACATTTTAAAATTTCTTCTTCTCCTTTTCTTAACTTAGTTCCTTCTCAATATCCAAATATACTGCTACCTACAGCCTTGCTGCGAGTGCTCTGGGGAATGCTGCTATCACACCACTTCTCTCCCGGAAGCATAAATGTGTATCTTCCACGGACCGCTGTAGTAACAGCAAGAGGTCAGCTCTCAGACAATGACGGCAACTCCTCTGTGTTCAGCTCTCAGGAAAAGTTCTTTCTAGAAACTCTGGACAAGGGCCTTGAATTCAACTGAGGCACAGTCTGAGTTTCACTAGCATACAATAACGTGTCAAACATCCTGTTTAACCTGCTATTTTCTACCATTTGACAGGTTCTTTGGAAAAAAACTGTAATGAAAATTGACCCAGTGGGAAAAGCAAATGCTCAAAAGAACTCGAGGTCCATTTTCTTCCAAACGTAAAGCTTGTAATAAAAATTCTGTTTCTGGTCTGCCTCTGACACATCCGTATCGTGTAAAGCAATAAAATGACTTCTGGCTATCCACAAAACTGTTTTAATCCAAACAGCAAAACCAAAGGAGAGAGGAGGGACCAGGACGGAGATGAAAAATGGGATCTTAAGTAGATACGGCAGCCAGCCACACACGGGTCTGGTTCTGTAGCTAAAAGAGTGACCGCACCCAGCCTGTGATTCCCGAGAGTTTACACAGGAGCCAACAGACCGAGCACCAGGCAACGCTACCGCCTTTGGGCTTTACTAGACTCAAAGCATTCAGGACAACTAATGGATAGTTTTGGCCGGCAAATGCGTAATTTTGGATTTATTTAAAAAGGGCACGGTTAAAAGCAGCACCTGCGCATCTGCAGGACCAGGGATGAGGTGCTGCCAGTAAAACAGCCGCTATTTCCCCCTGGGGCCAGCCCATCCACTGCTCCTCGCGCCCCCGAGCCTGGAAGAGAAAGCTGAAGTTCTGCGTTGCTTCGTGAGGCAGCTGACAGGCTTCTCGGAGTTGCTTTCCCTGACACGGCTGCTGGAAACCAGTTTGCTTCGTGGCCAGATGCGTTAAACACATGTTTTAACGCCTCTCCTGAGCAGCCAAGGCACACCCAAACTCTGACCCCTCGTAGCCAGGCCTTCCGCCGAACAACTCTGCCTTCGCCGCCGAGTTTTTGCTTTTGGTGCCACGTAACCACCAAGGCCGGAGCCTCGTCCTGCCACCAGCCACCCCACGGCACCCAGCGTGAATGCCCCAGTGCGTCAGCGCTCCCATGCCGCGCTCCGAGGTGCCCTGCGGCCGCTGCTACTCCCCACTGTGACTGGGACAGGCCCCTCAGGCCTGGGGCTCCCCTCAGGCCCGGGGCTCCCCTCAGGCCCGGCGCCACCAGGCCCCGCGGCTGCCGCCTCGAGGGAGCCGCTCCTCGGGGGGGGGGATGACGTCACACCACTGACGTCGCACCCTGGAGGTGACGCCAACCCCGGGGATCGACGACGATGCCGCCTCCCCGCCGGCAGGTGGCGCCGCGCTGACGGCGCCGGCGTCATGACGTCACGCCGCCCGCCCGCCCGTTGCCGCCGTGAGAGGGCCGCCCCGCCCGC
>Ga0065711_1001616_pt1 | contig 42790 bp, 23 predicted proteins | sample Hoacrofraction12_FD_59098 | JGI IMG/M metagenome (GOLD analysis project Ga0065711, IMG submission 59098) | Hoatzin crop microbial communities from Cojedes, Venezuela - Epithelial fraction 12 v2 (version 2) | ecosystem: Host-associated > Birds > Digestive system > Esophagus > Crop | place...
CACTCATGGACCCCCCTGCCTTCGAGAGCCCTGGCCCACGGGATTCCTCCCAGTAGCTCCTTGAAGAGGGCAAAGTCAGCCCTCCTGAGGTCCAGGGTTTTGATCCTGCTTATCGCCCTGCTTCCTCCACTCAGGATCCTGAACTCAACAATTTCATGGTCACTGCAGCCGAGTCTACCTCCAACCTTCACATCCTCCACCAGTCCCACCTTGTTTGTTAATACAAGGTCCAGCAGAGCACCTTTCCTTGTTGGTTCCTCCACCACTTGCATCAGAAAGTTATCATCGATGCTCTGTAGGAACCTTCTGGATTGCGCCTGCCTAGCTGTATGGTCTTCCCAGCTGATGTCAGCTTTCCTACATGAGATCTTTTCTACCTTTAGTGCTGTTCATGGTGGTCTCCACAGTTTAAAAGTCGGTAATTATTTCTTCTGGCTGTTTCAATGCATTAGGTCTAATGTAACCTTGGCATAAGGGCAGAGATGTGAAATGGACTTATGTTAGCAATGAATTTAGCCCATTTTTATTAGAAATTTATAGCACAGAGGTTGTCCTGAGGGTCTCAGGCAACTGCTACAGTGATCAGTTTGGTTGTTCTAATATAATAAGCAGATATTGACTTTAGTTGAGGTGAACACCAAGATTTACTGTCTTGAAAGCTAAAATATTGACTGGGGAAAACCAGAGTCAATATTTACCTTGAGGGACAATAAATCTTGATGTTCGCTGAAATATGAAGTCACTATGATTTCAGAAGCATTGAACCTTGTTCTAGTTTACTCTGCAGGTGCTCATTGGAAAAGCTACCTGAAATATAGGTATGAATTTCTTTTAATGAGTCAAATCAATTGAGCAAGTGCACTCGTTTCTGTATGTCCTTTGCAAGGTCAGTATTATTCCTGACCTACATTTACATAAACAAGTTACAGAACATTCTAAATCACACCAAAGCTCTCTGGTGGTTTGATACTTGGACTTTTCATTAAAATGCAAGTATCAGCTTTTAAAAGAAAAAATAAATAGATTAACTTTTCTATATTGTGTTGAAGTAACCAGAAACTTCAAGATACTTTATCAAGGACTCAGGGTTTGCGTTGGAGTGAATGGGAGCTGGCCTGTTTTGCTAGGGCGAAACTATAGCAGTTTGTCTCTTAAAAGGTAGCTTCTGTCCTTCTTCCCTTGAAGTTATGTAGAACTGTGCCCATCAACTTCATTTTGGTGTTCAGATGTTAATGTGTTCCAGACTAATTTTGGCTACAAAGAGTGATACAGTGGGCCTGTGAAAGTCAGGGGCAAAACTCCCATTGACTGCAGTCAGGCATCATTTCACCCCTTGGTTCGTGGAGCCCAAAGCCCAGCACGTGAATATGAATAAAAATTGAGGAAAGTAGTTAATTTCCTAAAATGCCAGAAGTATTTTGATTGTGTTTATTTCTTGAAAGGTCTACAGGCGAGGTGCTGAGGGATAGAGCCAGGCTGGTCCCCTGGGCGCTGAGCTCTGCAGCTCCGCACAGGTCAGGGGTCTGCAGCTTCCAGCAGCTTTCTGCCCCATGAGCAGTGCAGAGCAACGGGCCCTGTGCTCATTGCATGGTCTTTTTTTAGTTTCTATCCTTCAGGAGACGGATCATGGTAGGACAGCCCCGTACGTGTGTTGGGTGGCTTGGTCTGAAGTTTCTTGTAAAGGAGCTGTCATAGTGGGTTTGCAGAAGTTTGGGGAAGAGTGAGCAGATTATTTTCAAAGGAACTGTTGTCTTTGTGCTTGGGATGAGAAGTGGAGTAGCTGGATAAGGGACATCTGGATCTGCAGTAGAGGCAGCAGATAGCAAATGTGATGTGGTCCAGGATACTGGGACTGTGTCTGATCTGAAGCTTGGACACACTCTACGCTGCAGCCAGGGATCTGTGGGAGCACGTCCCAACACTTTGGGTCCCTGGGTTGGGTGAGCAGTGGGGACACCACATCCCGTCCTAGCCTCTGTTCAGGGTCGGGAGAGGGTGCTCCCACAGAGCCAGGAGGTGAGAAGTGCTCGCAGGTCCCCTGGTTAGCGAGACCCAAAGAACAGCAAGGCTTAGCCAAATTCAAATCCTTTGAAAATGCAAAATCAAGAGGATCATCTGTTTGACCTTGTTAAGTACCACAGCTGTTAGCAAAAGATAGGCGTGAAAGGCTTTAAAGCTTTTTGCTTTTATTTTTTTTCAATACGTAAAAAGAGGAATTGGAAGTGGTTGAAAACAAATGATGGCAAACCAGAAGAGAGAAACAGGAGGAAAACATTGTCCTGTGGAGGAAAGGAACGCATGCCACATCACTGTGGCTTGTTAAATGCAAAGAGAGTTACAAATTATATTCACAGCTTCCAAAATGCATACGTACAGAGTTGGACTGGTGGAAGTCTTGCATCTCTTCATGACTCCCATTTAAAAGGTGTGACAGAGTCTACTGGTACACGTTGTAACTTGCTCTGAAGAAATCTGTCCCTCCTGATGACGCATGGTGGCCATTTACACCTTCCTGCGGTCTCAGAGGTGCTACCAGAGACGGTGTTGCTCGGCCCCGGCGCACGGCAGACGAGAGAGGACATGCAGTGGTGTCAGCACCATAACTTAGGAAACCGAGTTATTTGTAACAATTATATTTCAGGTTTTTGGCAGTGAATGTAACCTGGGAATCCTGACTGAATTGGAGGTACGGAACGGGTCAGCCGCAGACCGCCCGGGTGTTGGGGTACCGCAGGGATGGCGTGGCCGGGGCTGTGTGCCCTCCCTGCTCTGGCGCAGAGCAGGATGTCTGTCTGTCTGTCTGTCTGTCTGTTGGAGGAGGAGGAGGAGAAGGAGGAGGAGGAGGAGAGCTGGTGGGGCTTCACATGTAATCATACCGGCTTGACACGATTAGACAGCAGAATACAAATGCTCTATTAGTGGCTTTATTATTGCAATCCCGCCTGCTCTTGAAGGAGCGTGTTTGAAGTATCACTTCACACCACGTGTATTTGTGTCACTGCGTATGGGCTCTCCGTTTTGTCCTCACGCGTTTCCTCGGGTAGATCTTGGTTCATGTGGCATCCCATCCCTGCCCAAACCCTGCGGGTTTTCCTACGCAGCAATCACAGCAGGTAAGTGCCGCAGAAGGTTTTGACCACCAGAACGTGCTGGTAGGATATTCCTGGTGTCAGCCCTCTGCTGCTGTCCGCAGATGGGCTGTGCTGGTCCAGAGAGGCCCGAGGCTTAGCAGATGTTAACGCAGAGCGATGGAAGGTCACTGAGACAACGAGCCAGGATTGCCAAGCTCTCGGTCTGGCCAAGCGAGGAGCAGAGGCCGCTCGCTGCAGGCAGCGGGGTGAGGAATGAAAGGCTGACAGTGCTTGCGCCGTGACCCGCGGGATCCACAGCCATACCCTCTAACCCTGAGGAAGGGTTATTAATTAGGGCAAGGAAAAGAATCTTAAATGCCTAAAGCCACCGTTCGTGCTGTGCCTGCCCCGGCTGCCCAGCCATGCTTGCAGAGGGACGCAGGCAGCCTCTGTGCCGTCACCTCCCGGCCTCTCCCAGCCTCGTCCTTCTCTCCAAAAGTCTAAAGAGCAGGAACAGGCACCCGCCCAGCTCTTAACAAACTTACTAATAAATTACCTCCATTAACGTTGCCCGGTGAGACATCTGCTCCCTGGGCTGCGGGTGCCCTGCCCGCCGGCAGCCAGTTCTTGCGAACTTCGGTGCTTCGCTCTCTCTGGGTTTTGCCTCCCCTCTGCGGCGAGGGAAACTCTGGTCTAAAACACACGTTTGCCTTTTCGACTAATGGTCTCCTGCAGACGGCAGTATGTTTTGTCAGGAAACGTCACCACACTGTGGGTTTTGTTGTTTGTTTTTTTTCCTTCCCCGGTGTGGAGCAGGGAAAGTCATAAATACTCCCTGCCTCGGCATCCATCTCCCGGCTGTCCTCGGGCTCCCCGCTGCCAGGGGCTGAGCGCGGGTCCCGCTCCGCCGGCACTTCCTCTCTTCACTAATGTACACCCATTAACGCTAATGAGCATGGCTGCACAGCTAATTAGGGGCACTCCTGTCACCGCTTGCTCAGCCTAGGAAGCTCAGCCTCCATATGCACTGTGTATAGTACATAGCTACCCAGCTATCCTCTGGTTAGGCCAACAGCACCGCCTCGGCGTGTGGAAATCCTCGGCCCCCACCGAGTGACCGAGGTGCGCTGTGACCTTCCACCGAGCTTGGCCGAGCCCAGGAAAGCTGGGGGATGCGGCACGCCGCTCCCGGGAGGCTGCGGGTCAGCCCGCTGGCGTGTGCGGGAAGGTTGTGGTACCCAGCGTCGTGGCGGGGCGTGATTCATCCCCAACGTAGCAGTCCTGCTAAATTTTGCACGTTCTCCCGTGTTATTTGTGCCCAGGTTGTGAAAAGGGATTTATGCTGGAGAATATGTAGGAAAAATTGTGCTGATGGTATGACTGCCTTTGCCCGCTTCGCTCCCCTCGCTCTGCCCTTTCCCTGCGTGAGACGTAGTGCTCTGACTAGCTCATGCCGTGCTTGCCCCCACCAGTCCCGACTTCTGTTGCCCTCTCTCCTTTCTTATCTCCTTTGGCAGGGGGGTTGGACTAGATGACCCACAGACGTCCCTTCCAACCCCTACCATTCTGTGATTCTGTGATTCACCTGTTTTGCACTTTTGAGCCTGTCTTACTCTCTCCTCTCTGCAAAACCTATGCACAGTGTTTACAAGGACCTGCAGTTAAAATTGGTTGCTGACATTTGCTGTTCCTGAGGGGTTTTCTTTAGCAAGTTATCTGACTTTCATTTGGTGTGGAGCTATTTTTCTGATGGGACACCAGTTTTGTCTTCTGAGTGGTATCTCAATCTCTGTGCCCCCCCCTCCAAAATGTTGCAAATAAGGTTTCTTTATTGTTTTGACCACAATGTCTGCTATTTTAAAATGAAGCTGTAAACTGTTAAGCCTGTGGTTGAATTTGGGAGGGCTGGGAGGAAGGCTGTTGATTTAGTTATTTTAATGGTGAGATCCGAACGGCTCCACAGCAGCAAGGCCAAAGAAGTTTTGGTGCGTGGAAGAAGAAATTTTAGGTGCACTGTGTTTTCTCAGGGCAGTGCACTGTGCTTCATACAAAGCAACAGAGAACGCTGTGTCTTTAAATCAGCTTCTGCAGACAAACTGGCTTTAAAATAAATAACTTTTTTTCGTCACTGTAACAGAACTGTTGATGCATTAATTTGTTTAAATCTAAAAATCTATTAAAGTACCATATCTCAGTGTGCTGCTTTTAACAGCCTGAATATTCAGCACCTTTTAAAAATGTTTCTCAAACCTTTGGCTCTGTTTGTCTCTCTACACAGATACCATAGTTCAGGTGAATACATGATGCTGTTTGATTAGGAGATGCGTTAGAGATAAGTCACTTGCAGGGGAAAAAAGCATTTATAGCTTTTATGTATAAAAATGAAATTTATAGGATGCATGAAATGTCATTCTTTTACAGTAAATGACTTACAAGAATATGTTAGAAGCAAAGGTAAATGAGTGCTGATTTTAAGTTTGCATCTTCTGAAACGCAAAAGGATGCAGTACATGCGGTCCTGGTGAATGATGTGTGATAGATTATAGCGAGAGCAGCCTGAGCAAATGAAATTGTAATGGGGTTCCTCTTCTGGCTGCAGGAAAGAGCTGTTAGTTATCTTCCTTCCTAAGATGCTGCATGCATACTGGTGTTTATTATATACTTAAACATCTCTTGGCAAGTCAATAATGAATAAATGAACTTAAAAGCCGTTACAACACTCTTAGCATAAGGAGCGTGAGGCAGGGCGTTTTTCAGCGTCCTCTTTCCTGGGTTTGGCTGAGGCATTTCGGCAGAGATGCTAACCTGGGTAGTTCAAGTGAACAGTTTTGATTCTTTCTCCTGGCAGGTGCACGAGGCAGTCCCATGCTACGCCGAGTGCAATCAGTATGCTTGGGTAGTAGAACCGTGGTCTCCGTGCAAAATCAACAGCGAACAAAATTCCCTCCACTGTGGAGAAGGAATACAAACGAGGAAAGTCAGGTGCGTGAAGACAAAAGCCCAGGTACTCCAGGTGAAAAAAATCTGATACATACTTGTATAAAGCTGAAATGTCTGGCCGTCTGACAGTAAGTACGTTACTGAGTCCAGTGTATTGCAAACGAGAAGAAACATGCATTTATGTGCAATGGTTTACAGGAAAAGCATCTGGGAGATGCAGCCTTGTGTTATGATCAAGATCTTTCAGGAAGAAGGCATGGTGTTTAAATTGGAATTCTTCAACCTAAATGCCATATATGCATAAAGCCCCCTGAGGTGCAGTATTCTGACTTGCTAACGTTCTCCCCGAGTAATGGCACTGCACGCACCGGAGTGGCGTTCATTATTAGCAAGTATTCGTTCCCCAGGCACGGGGAGATGCTGAGCTATTTCCAAATGTTTGGATGTTACTAGCAGGAGCACAAAGGTTTGTTCTTGCTTGTTGTCATTTTCTGTGCGCTCGTCTGTCAGCCGATCAAAGTTAAAATCTCTCTGTATGAAGTTTGAAATGTTTATTTAACGTAGCTATTGAAATCTGTGTGTAACAGAAGCGTGTCGTGCATGTAGCTGGTTTTGATTTGCATTAAGACGATGAATTCTACGTTTTGACCAGCCATGCTGCACATAGCTGTTGTGTTACGTGTAGTGTCCTGTATGGGGTCAAGCAGACCTGTTGATATCCATCACTTCTGTAGTGCCCTGGTGATCCTCTAATGAAAATGTCTGTTTTCTGTGTAGGTGTGTGAGCACTGCTGAGGACCACGGAGGGGAGACTGTGCCCAGCGCACTGTGTAATCAGGCTGAAATCCCTGATGTAACGCAGAAGTGTAGCTTGTACTGTCCCAGTGAGTGTGCAGTGTCTGACTGGGGACAGTGGAGCAAATGTCCGCAGGTAGGCTCTCCTGCTGGTGTTTCTGTCGCGATGTTCCTCACACGTTGGTCTTCTCTGTCCTTCAGCCATTTCATGAGATCATTATTTTCTAACAAAGTAAATTATTTTCTGAGGGAAGCCAGGCTCAATGGATCCTGCCAGCATGGTTGAGTCTGGAGACTTTTTTATTTCTACAGAGCCTGAGCTGTAGAAAATTAGCTAGTAAAACACAGAGTTACTACTGTGACACTTGATTCCACTCATCCTTCCACTTGGTCTATGGGAAAGGACCCACACAATACAGCGGGTGAAGGGACCAGGATTGTAGCTGCAGTAAGGGCTGGCTGTGTTAGGAAATATTTGCAGGGGAGAGGTCTGCGAGCAATGCACGACTGCCATAAGAAGCTGCCGATAAACCGTGGTGGTGACACTGCTTCGGACAGGTCTTAGGCTGAGGGAATGACAGCTCTCCCTTCCTGACAGACGCCATTTCTGTCCAGCGTCTCCTCCTCCTCAAAACCTCGAGGGGAGATTTCAGGGAACAGCAACGGAAGGGCATGGCAGCAAGATGCCTGAACAACTTGGTCATGTCACAAAATGCTTAAAACTTTGTGAATTATGCAGGCATTCAAGCCACCACCAAGTGATCTGTTTTCCTACGTATGCAAGATGGAAAGAAGCTGCAAATTCTGCCTTGTGAAAACTCGCTGGCCTCAAAGCATGCAATTTCCAACCCATTGTTTCTCTCTGATCGGTGTTGAAATTGGTACCGGGTTTAATCTCAGGGGTTTTGTAATAGACTTGCTTGATGTATTTAAGTGACAAACATATATTCATTGCCCCTGTGTTAACAGGGCCATTATCAAAAGTCTGAGTGGTTATTGGACAGGTATTCATACTACTGCTGACACAGGTAATTTCCTCCCATAATATTTTGTGTAGCATATCAATATACTCAGTGAGAACATGTCAAATAAAATCTTGTGTTTCATTTCCTGCATTCGCCGCCTCCTGAGCAGCGGTAGCTTTGATGAAGTATAACAGTCCTGCAACCGATACAGAAGCTTGGATACCTTTCGAAGTCCCACTGTGGTTGGGCTGTTTCTTTGCCATTGACCTTTTTTTTTTTTTAAGAGATGGATTTTCTTCATTTTAGCACGCAGTAAACTAATGCAGAGATCCTCAAGGCGTTTGGGTATTTTCTGGTGCTTTGGTGGCAGTTGGTTGGTGGCAAAGGACTGCTGGAAGCTTTAAGCACCCTAGTATACTTAAGACACCCTGAGCTTTTGCCTGAAGACTCCTCTTTGGCAGTGGCAAAGCCTCTGTAGCCCACAGAAGCAGGAAAGGGGGGGCCAGAGCTCGTGGGCTGCACTCCATCAGGCAGCGAAGCTCTTGGCAGTCGCAGGGCCGAGTGGCACAATCCCTGTGTCTCCTTGTACATCCTTTTGCCACAAAAGATGTTAATTCATAAATGTGAGGGCATCTGCATGCCAATGCAATTAACTGAACAATATGTTTTCACAAGCTGTTCTGCAACGCCTTGTTGTGAAACTGAGATGACTGTGTGTGGATGGAGCATGTGTTTAAATAGTTCTGTCCAGATAGGAGGCAATAAACAGCTTGAAGTTTTATGGACAGATAAACCCCTCCCTTTGAAGAGTTTACAGCAGCGCTGTCTCCCGTTTATAGCTTCTCAGGCTATCTGTGTTCCTTTGGTTTGGAGAAAGGACCGCACAGCACCATCCCTGCCAGGCTGCACACGCTTAGCATCTCCAAGGCAAGTGCTGGGCTTGCTCTAAGTGCAGGATGGCTGTACCATGACGGGGGTTATCTTCAGTCTGGGGGGGGTGGTACCGGTGTGATAGTGTAGGGATTGAGGGAAACGTGGTGGCCAGGACTGAGACATTGCCAGCACCAGGGTAATTAACACAACCCTCCATCTCCTGAGTTGCTGCTAGGAAAGGTGGTCACTGAGAATGGCCACAAGCTGGTGGACATGGTCAATGGAGTTACAAAGGCAACGGAGCGTAGGGACGATCCTGTTTCCTCTTTAAGGGAAGAGCTACATGTCGTCAGTTGAGTAGCTCCACTGGTTGCAAGTGAGTGGTTGGGTCTGGACCTTGCGTGGAGACCCTACATGTAGACACCCAAATATAGGAGTCTGCACTTGGAGCTGAATCTCTTGTTAAGTCTTTTGGTCAGACTGTTGTGCCTCCAGCCTGCTTGAATTGTCTTCCCACGGAGCCCAAAAAATGTATCAGTAAGTGTAGAACCTCTGGCTCATTAGGACTGTCTATTTAACTGTGTTTGGGGGAATTTTGCTCAAGAGCTGCTATACTCATGCATGGTTTCTGATTCGTGCCAAACTGGAAGTAAATGCCTGTCTTCCGAGGGTGTATAAAGTGCTTTTTGAATATTCACTGAAAATCCGTTTTCTATGTATGGCTCCTTTCTCTTCCCCAAGTAATCCGAAAAATTTGAAGGATCACATTGAATTGAAATGAAAAAGCAAAACCGTACATCCTGGCTGCTCTTTTTCAAGCACATTTACATTTCATACCAAAATAGTTGGCACTCTTTTAGTCATAGCACTCTTGTGAGGCAGCTGCTGAAGAGCATTCTGGGAGATCTTCCTGTATCTCTGGTCATGTTTGGCTTTTTGGAGATAAAGAGGATTTGTGAAACTTGAAAAATTCTGGTTTGTAAGAAATGAGCAACCACAATTTCAGCCTCGTCTTTGCCTGAGTAGCTCTGTGAGTTGGGTTACTTTCAGATACCTCAGATTTTGGTCAGGTGAGAATTCTTTTCCAGTCGCTTTTGTGTTCTGCTCATATTTTATAGTGTTGATAATAAATTTATCCTGATAGTGGAATAACTAACTCTTATCAGCTGAATATAAAAAGGCCTTTTAGATTATCCGGTTTACCTCTTGTCAATATGTCATTATACTCTGGATACTTTCTAGGGTATTACTTGGTTTGATCTTGTAGCGATACTCTTCCCATGTGACTTCCACTTTCAGGATAGTAAATGATCTTGAATCATGTTGAAATCAATGAATCATAAAGGTGGCAACTGCTTTGTCAGTAGGAAGTATTTTCTTCAGTACTTCTTTCTGCTATAACATTGTATTTGTTCTACCTTTTTTGGCTGCTTTGCCCTTTTGCTTTTGAGCAGTTGTATTTCTAGGGTGATCTTTTGTAATTTCAGATGCTCCCACAATTCTTTTATGTGTATTTTCCAACCGGATTGCCATTTCTGCATCTTGATTGTAGTGCTATTTAACACTGCTACACAAAGCTAAATTTAAATATTTCCTCTAACGCCACTGTGCCGTGACCCAGAAATGCAGCTGTCTGAAATGTAATACTTCGAGGTTACTTCTGAGGTTTTGTCTGTCTACTGTATTCAAGAAATTCGTAATTACCGATTTAAAGCTTCCCTATTATTCTCATATTCTCTATTGTGAGAGGTAAATTCAGAATGGTTTTCCCTCTGATTGAAGGCTGTTTTTTGGCTCATAAAGTTTTCTTCTGTATCACTAAGTAACATCCACGTAACTTAAATATCAAGGCTTTAAAGCCATTTAAAATAACAGTTTGAAGCTTGCTAGTCAGGAAAAAAAAATGTCATGAGCAAATTAGATTGGCTTGCATTTTGCTTCAGAGATTTCGTATTCGTTCCAGCTACAATAGCGTGTTCAGTCAGACATCATCACTTGATTGCTCAAAGACCCTGCTAAACAGTCTGGAAACTGAAATCCTATCGGCTCTGTTACATATTCAGTGATCGAATAGCACACACTACCTGCGGTGTCTCGACTTTGTATTCATCTGACTTGGAAATGTAATTAATTGACTTCAATTGAATTCATCAAAGCATTCTTAAAAAGAGTTAATATGTGAGTTGTGCTACAAGTCCCTGAAATAATTACCTCGAATTTATTTTGTTAGCTCTCTTGCTGCCATGTGGGTAGCTGTTGCAGCCCACGTAGCCGATCGGAGTGCCCTCCTTGTTTGCCTCAGCTGTTGGCATTTCCAGCAGCTAATTCTAAGAGGTCTGAAATTAGTTAATTATAGGAGGTTGCATGTCTAGTGGGTGAGAACAGCTGTCTCTGTTTCAGTGAGCATTTTCCTCATGGATCAGCAGCGATGCACAGTGCTCAGGACTTGTGACAGTTGAGTAGTTATTCTCTCGAATCTGGGGGGTGGCAGTGGTGTAGTATTGCAAAAACTGGTCCTATTAACAGTGGCACCCTGCAATACAGCCGACTCTCAGGTTTTGCAGTGACTTTCATCTTAGATGTGAGTCCTAGTCGTTGTAGTTTGGCAATGCTTTCCCTCCTGAGCCAAGTGGAAGAGAAGTTGCGGACTTGTGTAGACGCTGGGACTCACTGAAGTCTTCATCACAACTAGTACCGTTATACGTAGGTTTGGCAGAGGACCTGCAGTATGGAGGCTGGATTGAAGAATGAAGCTTGCACAGAGATGTATTTCTAGCCCTAGAGAGAATTTATTCAGGTCAAGCGTGAGAATTATGCTGGTCCAAGGCTTTTCTGCAAGAACATCCACTTCTCCTTATGCATAGCTGGGACTTGATTTTTTTTTTATCAGAAAGTTAGTAACTGCTGTATTTTTTTAGAACCATTGGTTTATTTTTACTCATCTTTATTAACAATCATTTTTTTAAAAAGCATTGTTTATATATGGAGGCAGATGAGGTTTCAGAACCTAGATGCATCTCAAAAAGAAATTTAATGCAAATGCATTTTCATTTCAAAAGACTGCTCATGTTATTGTAAATGGCTTGTTAAATTGTTACAAAACATCCACATCGGCGTGAACAATATAACGGTTCATTTGCACTGTTAAAAATAGTCAAATCCTGTTGCTGCCAACGCAGTTACCTTCATTTGAGGTTGTATGTTTCCTTATGAATAGCCAGTTAAATATAATGTGGCCAGCTATTTATAGTGCAGTATGCATTATAAAAGCTGCTTGATAAATTAAACAGCTTAAAGGGCTCTCTAATGGGTAACAGCCTTTGTGCTGTACAGTTATGATGCATATGAAAGCTTAGATCAATGGACAGCTTTTAAGATCCATCACAGAGAAGGCCTAATAGCATATATTAATGAGTGATATGTTAACAGCTCTTACTCTGGAACTTAGCATTCATAACCTTGTGGTTTTATTTTATTTAATATCCTTCTCTTCCAGAACAAACTTTCTGTGCTTTGTTCTGTTCTTGACTGGAGCAAAGGCTGGGTACATCCTTTGTGTGTGTTTGTGTCTCTTACTTTTTATGTTAGCTTAAAGTAGTGACAAGTGGTCGTGGTGGAAAAATGTGATTGGCTAAAAGAAATATTAAAAAATGCAGTTATTAATAGTTCAAATAATTCCTCCATAGAATCAAGACGATGGCTATTATAATTTCTGAATGGTCATATGGGAAAAACTCCACTTCATTCCTACCTGAACATTTTATGTACCTCCCAGTGCTTCAGAATATTTTGTTTCTGTAGTGGTTTATATAAGCTGGCCTACAGATCCCTAGCTCTAGCTCAACTTTCTCACACTTCATAGAAAAGGATAATGGAAATGGTGAGATTTAATACAATAAAATAGGCTGAAACAGTATAGTTGCACACGTAAAGAAACATACTGTGTCTGTGTATGAAGTCCTATTGCTGTAGGCTATTAATGGGTGACCTGAGCTAGGTCTTCGTTACTATTTCCATCCAGAAATTAATTCCATTCCTATCACTGATACCAAAGGAAGCACATGCCTGAACTGCACACCCCATTGCTTACAGTCATCAAGAAGGAATCTGGATCAAATCCAACAAAGAACATAGGCTGTAAAACGTAACTGCCAAACTGAGCTGACACCTGACCCTGAAGGTACATGGAGTTCAGCACCTGCACGGCGTTCTGCATTGTGCTCAGTTCAACCCATCACCTGGCTTTGACACTGCCTAAATCTGTCTTAATAAATCATTGCAATCTATCACCCTGCCTTCCAGTTTCTGCATAAGGAGATTTGCAGTTATGCCCAATTCTTCCCCATTGTTACATACCAAATTCTTCAACTATGGAAACTAGTTAACGGCTTTTGTAACCACAGGCATAAAAGTAAGTAGCATGACCATAAAGAGATACAAGACATACAAGTCAAACTCCCACAGCTGAATGCTTCCATTGTATGTACCAGCCTTTCTCTTATCAGTGTTGTTGGCTGCACCTTTTCCTCTTTCCGTGTGCCTCCACTGTAGAAGTGTTGGCTAATGCTGAGGACAAGCCAGTTGTGATTACCTCACAGGAGGTAATGGCTGACTTCAGGTGAAAATAAGTAAAAAAAAGCTTAATCTATGATCAGTGAAAATAGTAGTTATTAATAGAACAGCAGGAAGTAAAATAATGTCTTTGAAAGTATGGCATCCACTTAGTGGGAAGAGAGGAGTTGTAAATGAAGATACTCCCTAAAGGACTGCTCGAGCACAGTGCGTTTTATTTATTTAAATCCTCCACGACTGTAGGTTCATAGATGCTTGTGATAAGAACCTTGGTTTCCTGGCAGGGTAGAGCAGATCCAGTCTTCATCCGTGTGTCTGAATGGCACCGTCACTATCTCGTATGGAAGAGTATTTGAACAGTCAAGTTGGTTTTGTCAGTTTCTTAATTTGTGAGAATATTCAAATCAACCACTTCTGTAATCTTGCCCAAATCTTAATTAATTCTGTGGTAATTTCTTACTCTAGTTACTGAAGTAATATTTATTTCTTTTGCTGCCTTTTCTATAATATCACTGACTGCAGTTTCTGTCCTACCTCCTAAAAATGTAATTTGCCATTGATGGTGATTGGTTTTTCTCTCAGTACTTTTTAAGATCCAGATTCAGGACTAGATACTCACCATTGGTAGCGATGGCATTGGTGACAGAAGATCTTCCTCTTGCTATGCAGCTTACACACTTCTCTCCATTATTGCTCGTTAATACACTCAGCGTCTCCCCACTGGAAACAGTCCCCTTTCTTTAACTTTCACCGCTCACATCCCCTAATGACTTAGTCTGCCACGCCATTCCTCAGCCCTTGCCACGTCGTAAATATTTAATGTTTCCAGCCTGGGATTTTGGAGGGGTCCTGCAGGAGCTGTGCACCCAAGCCTGGTGAGATTCCCGGGTAGCTGGGTACTCAGCTCTCTCTTGCTCCTTTGAAAATTCCAGCTTTCATCTTTTTCTTTGAAAGTCAGTCCCTCCTGCTGCTTATTCAGTTCCATATATATTTGGCTCAATTTTTTACGTAGTTAACTTGAAAGAGTAAGGCCAGAAAATCAATTACAAAACTAAATTGACTTCTCAATTGACGTAAAGAGAAATTCAACAAATAATATTACAGGATATTAGTTACAGTTTGCCGACTTTGAATTTTTGCATGTTTCCTGTGTACTCGGCTTGATTAAATGAAGACTTTTCCTACAGAGATTCTTTATTTTTCAAAACTGGTAAAAGTGGCAAGCTTATCGCATCAGCTCTGGCTGCTGAACGGCGTGCCTCATCGGCGCAGTGAGAATGCCGGAGCCTCAGAGCTGCGGTAAACCTGGTCGTTCCTTTGGAGCCTGGCAAACACCAGACAGGCTTTGACTTGTTGGGGTCACGCCTGTGAAACTGGTCTGCTACCCGCCAGGAGGACATCAGGGACAGAGACCGGTCCTGCTCGCCAAGGAAAGCTGGGTGGCTGTGGGACAGCGTGTGCGGCGCTGAGCTGCGTCCGGGCCCCGTAGCCGAGCACAGCGGGGTGCGTGCTAGACAGGGGAAAAAGTACTATTTTATTAAAAGAAGTTACTTATCTACAAATGACGCATGTTTTAAGTCTGCGGGTTCTTATTTTGAAGGGAGTAAAAGCAGGTGCTTGTGAGATGGCACAGACTGAAATTCTTTCACAGCATTCATTGATTTTTTTTTTTCCCCTTTGGTAACATAATGCAGAAAAGCGTTAATTAGGAGTAGCTACTGAGGTACATTCTGTGATTTTTTTATTTGTTTTGTTTTATTGGAAAATCATTGAAGTTATTAGTATTAGTTGTGTGGATGAAAAATCTGATTGGTTGTGAAAAAGGCAGTAAACTATTGGTAAACACTTAGCATAGGTTTAATTTTCAGATAATTAAAAACAGTTGGGTATTTTAGACAACCATGGATATTCAAATAAGATTACAATTTAAAATGAGTTGACGAGGTGTGTGTCAGCAATAAAAGCATAGTAGAATTTCCTTCACATAGTGTAAGCAGAAGGACAATAGGCCCTGACAATGTATTTTGAGACCAGACCAGATTTTTTTCGTATTTGTCCTGATACTTATTCTGTTTAGTTGTGCTGTCATCTGTGCGAGTAATCCAGTTTACAGCAGTCTGAGGTCTACGTTTCTGCTGCAGTGCCATTACATTTCTCTTTAATATTCACAATACAGGAATTATCCATACTTTCAGCAGTGCAGGGTTCAGTGTTTGCAGGCAATTAGTTGCATGATAATAAGCCTGTGGCTTTAAACTATTAGTTATTTTTTGTAATTACTCTGTTAGAAAAAACATGGTTTAAATTCCCAAACATTTATGAAATTATGTTTCTACGTGCATTGTTTTTTTTGTTTTTTTTGCTGTTCCTGGGCAATCTTTAGTCCTAATGAGAGACTGTTAGGAATTAAATAGGTCATCTTGTTCGGTAAATGGCTGTGATTACCTTTAATAGGGATTTATTTCCATGAGGTTTGCCATGACCAGTTCCACGCACCCATTCCCACTGTACTGGATTGAGGGAAAACTCTGCTGAATCTCAGCGGTTCACTTGGGGCTGCTTTTCTGTCCCAGCCTTGCAGCCAAAATGACGATTACGTACTCCCATAATCACCCTGGATTCAGAATAAACTTATTTAGCCTTTTTTTTTGTCGATTCATTTAATGAGACAAAGCAGCAATCCTTAGTGCTCTTCATCTTGGCCTTGCCTGGTGTCACAGGCATTTGATCGTTGGTACCGCGTCTCCTTCCTCCTGAAATAGTTCCCCTCTGGATGGGACAGCTGGCGTGGGGACACCGGCAGCGGCACCGCCTTCCCCGTGGCGCAGCCAGTGCTTATGCTATAGCCCCAAATTAAGTAAACAAGGAAAAACTTAAGAAATACTTCGCAGCGCCGGGCGACATCCAAAGAGAAGCTCTCTCTACTGAGGAGGGGTAAGCAGAAGGCTGCAGGAGGGGATTTGTGGGGATGAGCAGATGCTTTCATCTGCACAGAGGGGATGTTTCCTGGAAGGCAGAAAGCATTTAGTCACTATTGCTCTATCTGCAGCTGAAATGGAAAGCAAAATAGCCCCATGCCACAGTGCTAAGAGAGTGAGGATGGGGGACTGCTAAAACCAAACAATTTTCATGCTTGTGATGTACAAGCACAGATGAAAACCGGCCTCACTTGGTTCATATTCACATGAAAATATAAATAAGCAAATACTGGTTTACAGGCCATCAGATATCAGTATTTGTATCACGTACTCTGAAACATCACCCCTTCTTCTTGTCAGCATCATAACTGATATGCAATTACAGATGTCCTTCCTAGCAGTGAAAGCTTTGCTGTGACATCAGTTACTGCTTAAAAATGCCTTAATTGTGCCAGAAATCCAGTCCCATTATTCAGTACTATGGCATTCTACTGCAGGTCCTGGGAAGAGGCGGAGTGCAGAGCACAGCAAAATGGCACAGTCTTTATCCCGTTGTCCCCAAGGATCCTTACAAGAAGTTATGGAAATAAATAGTACAGGGGTGCCTAAAATAGCCAGATCAGGGTGGACGAAAGATGACTTTCAGTAATATTGGTTTCTTACCTTTGAACCACATTTCTTTTCCTTCATGTGCTTTTAAGCGTCTTTAGAACAGAGGTGTGATCGTGTCGTAGCTCGGTGTGGCTGTGGATGTGCATGTGACAGCCACGGGCGGTTGGTGCCCAGATGATTTATTTTCTGGGGTCTCTCGTACTGTCCCTCACTTTTGTATATAGGTGTGTGATCCGAATGTGATGCAAACCCGAACTCGACAAGTGCTGAGGTCTTCTGTCAATACAAAGCCCTGCCCTGAAATTTCACAGAAGAAGCCGTGTATTCTTAACCAAAATTGCTTCCAGTATCAGTACAATCTAACAGGTCGGTATAACTTTCCAATATACTCTTAGCAGAAAGTGACACCAGCTACAGCATATATTAAATTGATGTTCTGCTTTTCCAAATGTCTTTGCATGAAAGGTTCAGCTCCTTAAAGGCTTTCTCCAGTTATATTTTATTTGTTTGCTTGTGGTGTTGGTTAAAGCCTTGACATTAGAAGAGTTATATGTGGACATCACTGGTTTCACTAACGTTAATTACATGCCTACATTTTTTTTGTCGACAGGTGAGTAGGGAAATGCACAACTTTTAATTTAAGTTGTCATTGCAGGTACACTGGAAATAAAACAGGTTAAATATCTCCTTTTTGTTGGGTTATCAACAGAATTAACGACGAAATTCCAGTTAAAAGAGTATCATCTGTGTGAGTCTGGTGAAGCCAATAATACCAACAGTGGCGTAATTTGAAGGCAATATGGGTGGGCACAGGCTATGCAGAGCAAAATGCATTATTTAGGACCTCAGAAGCAATTAGATCTGTTGCAAACAAACTAACAAAAAAAGAAAAAGGAAAAAATCCTTTTGTTTTGACCAGCTTGGATAAATGAGAAAGCAGAGAGAGGAGAGGAGATCTAAGAGGAGTTTTGGGGGCTGGTGGAAAGGGAGAACAAAGCAGGAGAAGATGTTCTGTCTGAACATAAACTCAGCCTGCTTGCAGTAAAAGCCCTTGAAACACACAGGCAGCAGGACGATGCCTTTTGTATCACCACATTTCAGAAATGCAGAACATTGATGTGTTCATGTTTATCAGAGGTGGAAGACACAAAGCCATGGATTTTCTTCTCCTGTGCTTCCTAGTTGGTGGTGGTGGTGTATGGAAATCTTTGTTGTCTGTGTTATGCTTTTCTGTTCTTTTTAAATAGTGTTTTAAGGCTTATTTTAGTTTAGATGTATTCTGACCATCGTAATTTCAAACAAGGAATAGGATATAAATTTTCTTCTGCTAGACATACTGTTTTTATTTCATCAGTATTAAAGCTTAGTTTTTAAATAATGGAAAGCTTTGCCGTGGAGTCAAGAAATAGGTTAAACCAGAGGTACCCTTCAGAAACTTCCCCAGCTGCTTTATCAAAGCGAAAGTTTGCTTCGGACAATAGTGTCTTGTAGAGGCTCCAGCTGGGTTGAACCGGTGCACATTATCAGCGTGTGACGGTTTTCTGTGCTCCCTGATGTACCGGTTTTGTTAAGCGGCTATCGGAGTGCAAAGTAAGGAGTTTCTCCTCCGAGACTTGCTCGGTTTTGAGAGCAACGTTCTTTTGTGGGGGTTGTTCCTGGGTCTGGGATGCTCCGACATGTGGAAGCGCTGCGCTCGGGGAAGGTGACCCACGCATTGAGTAACAGAAGGTGGGAAGGTGGAACGACGGCCATGGCCTGCGGCACAGCGCCCTTTGCTTTGTGTCCGCAGGCTGGAGTGGGTGCCAGCTGAGTGCCAACGCGGTGTGCGGGCGCGGGGAGCGGCGTCGTCTGCTGAGCTGCCAGCGCAGTGATGGGGCCACGGTCAGCACGCGGCTCTGCCAGCGGGTGAGGACGGCGCGCGTGCGGCACGGCAGCAACCGCATGTCTGTGTTGTTTATAGAAAGCCGGTGCCTTCTGATCCACACCGAGACACTGTCCATAGGTGGTGGAGGAGTTGTGTTTGTGCTGGGAGAGCAGAAGTTGGGGGTTTGGGCAAATAAAGACATCCCAAAGCTGTTAGTGAGTGGTATCACTCTTTGACTCAAACGGGAGGTTTTGGAGTTGGAGGAGCACGCATGGGGCACAGCTATAGCCCTGCACCATGGCTCCAACAAAGCTGGCCACCACAGAATGGTTTGGGTTGGAAGGGACCTTAAAGGTCACCCAGTTCCAACCCCCCTGCCATGGACAGGGACACCTTCCCCCAGACCAGGTTTCTCCAAGCCCCGTCCAACCTGGCCTTGAACCCTACCAGGGAGGGGGCAGCCACAGCTTCTCTGGACAACCTGGGCCAGGGCCTCACCACCCTCAGAGTAAAGAATTACTTCCTTATGTCTAATCTAAATCTGCCCTCTTTTAGTTTACAGCCATTCCCGCTTGTCCTATCCCTACAAGCCCTTGTGAAAAGTCCCTCTCCATCCTTCCTGTAGGCCCCTTCAGGTACTGGAAGGCTGCTCTAAGGTCTCCCCAGAACCTTCTCTTCTCCAGGCTGAACAGCCCCAACTCTCTCTGCCTTTTGTCATAGGAGAGGTCTTCCATCCCTCTGATCATTTTTGTGGCCTCCTCTGGACCTGCTCCAACAGGTCCTTGAGAATGTGCCAGGGAGATTGTGCCATGCTGGAAGTTTGGGATTGTCCTTTTAGAGTAGTACCCAAGCACTGATGGACTCGTAGACGTGAAATGCTTCAACACTGAAACTGATTTCACCAATTGCACCCTCAGGAAAACTCCCTGTAAGCAGCAACGTTGGCATCCCGCCGGCGTCGCTGCCAATTTTCGGTGTCCTGACCCAGTGCCCAGCGGCGGCGGGGTGGCCGGGGGCCTTGGGGAGCCTGACACCTGTGTTTCCTTCTCCTCCCGCAGCTCCACCTGGAGAAGCCCTTGCAGACGAGCAGCCGGTGCATGGTGGGGTGCGCGGTGGACTGCCGGCTCTCAGCGTGGTCAGCCTGGTCGCAGTGCTCCCAGACATGTGGCGCTGGCGGTGAGTCCCCCCTGTCCCCTCTCCCCCCACGCTTCAGCCTGCAGCGCAGACGGGACCCCCAGCCCAGGGGGGTCACACAGCCCCCAAGCAACAGGACTGAGCACGGGGATGGCCCCCAGCCACACCAAACCCTTCGTGGCTGGTGTCTGGGCACTCTCAAGGTCATGGGGTGTTGGGTTTTTTGAACAGAGCGGGCTGTTTTCAAAGTACTTGAAAGTTAAAAATGCAGTTTAGGAAACCAAACGGACAGATGGCTGGAGGGTTATTTGATTAATTAACTCAGACTCTCAGAATTCAGTCAGAGGAAGCACTAACCCCAGAGTCAGGAGAAGTAAGTAGAGCTAGCAAAGAGCTGAGGAGAGTTACAGGATTCTTAAAAAATGGATGAATAACTAAATACAAATCCTCTGGTGAAGTTACTTTTAGTAACATAGTTACATGCCACTGAAGAAAAAACACTGAAAACTAAATTTCATCATTTAGTATATGCCTCTCTCTCTCCATCCTGTATCCACAGGTCCCTTAATACTTGTATGACTCCAGTAACTGCAGCGAGGTTTTTTATAGCCAGTAAGGTTCACTAGCATACAAAAACTGAAAGGATGAGGACCTTTTTTTTGACTTTACATGTTTTGAAAAACCCTTTGAGTATTGACATGAGGAAATGCGTTGAAGCTTTTATTCAAAATAAGCTTGTGACATTATTTCCCAGGCTTCTGATGTGCATTAGATGTACAGCTAATGGTCTTTCAGGTTCGAGAGCCGTAATGTATATTTGAATCAAATTCACTTAAGGTCAAAAAGAAAAAAGCTCTTAACTTCCATAAAGTGACTCCTTCAGATAGATTTCTGAGATCAAAGCATGTTACAGAAAAAGCTTAATATTTGGGTTAGTGATGTTCTTTCTTTGCTGAGCTTTTAGACCTTTTGTAAAGTAGTGCTTTCTTAACAGAAATGAATAATTCATAGACAGTGTTTTAACAACAACACACTAGGAATACTATTAATTCCAAATTTTTTTTTTTCTTCAAAATCCATTTTGGAATGTTAATGCACATATAGCTGAATGGACTGAAATTATTTTTTTGAGTGTTCAATCACTTACTAAAATAAACAGAGCTACGTGTGCAAAAACAAGTTGTAACTTCTTTATGGCTTTTAGATTGCTAAGAGAGCAGCTCATCCTGTATAATGCCTGAAGGTTTTTATGTCCTGAGCTCTTACATTGCATAGTCTGCAAAGGGACGTCTGTGAGTAAAGATATGTCTCGTATTCCGCTCCTGATCCTGAAATACTTAGGTAAATCCTAAAGAGTGGTTTAAAAGCTGGTGGTTCCCAGTGCATGTAAGGAGCAACCAGTTACTTCATGTCCTAAATCAGAGCTGGGCTTCTGCAGAGGAAGACTGGAAACATCCGTGCCCTGTCGGAGCAGACCTCGGCTCTTCTGTAAGTGCTGTAGGTGCCAAACTACATGAAGGCTACTAGAACCACAGTCAAGCCCAAGCTCAGCTCAGTCTATGGGCCACCTCCTGGTCCTCAAAGATGATAACTCCGTTTTACAGCTAGCTAGAGAGCTAGCTCGTACAGTTCAGGACATGGACATGTACAATTTAAACGCTGGAGATACTGTTTTATGAACCTGCGGCAGCTAAGCAACCGGGAAAATCTTAAAAACGGTGTCATAAGGAAGCCAAGTTTTGCCCAGTCCTTCTCTGTCACTTGAATAGCTTAGTAGGGACCCAAGGGTCTTCTGAATCTCGTCCCAGAGCAGGCATGTCAATGAAGCATTTGCATTCAAGTTGCTCCGAGCGCATGGTTTATTTCCTGCAGCCCCAGTCCTGAGCTGAGTTTTGCTGCAGCAACCAAATGTGGAGCTACACTCATGGCAGACATCCATGGTGGAGGGACCTTGGCACGAATCCTGTGACTGTGGCCTTTGTGTGGTTCTAATAGCAGGAACACTGTCATTTCAGCTTCTTCACGGAGTTCCAGTTGGTTATAAGTACTACTTGATGATGGTATTAACAGAGAAGATGTTAATTATGGACTCCTCTACAGGTGGTACTTTGCAGATGAGTACAGTGAGGGATTCCTTTCCAAAGGTTCATAGGCTGCAGTACCTTTGAAATCATCATGAGTTTCTCAGAGGCATTTGTGAGAGTAGGGTGAAGCCTCAAATTCAACAGGGAAAACCAAAGCATGACGGTAAACGAGCTGTGGGAATTGGCTGTAGTAACCACTGATTCGGGTTCCCTTTGCCAAATAAGTAGTTGCCCACTATTTGATAAAGCTACAATGTAGATGCATGGTTCTCAGAAATAATTCACAGCAAATCAGTTGCAGGCATCGTTACTGCCTCCACTCACCATAATATTCTGCTTTTCTGGCTGTTCTTGGAGAGTGTGTGAAGGGCCTGCTGAAGTACCCTAAACGACTTCAAAGAGAAACATAATTTAAATATCATTCAGATCAGAATTTAGTGTTGCTGGATTTACGTTTTCATGTGTTTCTTAACTCAGGCATTGTTGCTAACATTTCTATTCCAGCAGCAGTTTGCTCTGATATATTTTAATGGATGGTACCTTTCTCTTGCTCGGGTTTTATTTTATGGAACAATGCATTTAAACGTGAAGTGGTGCTGCTGTGTATGTGGCACTGACAGCTAATATGGTTCTGGTACACAGCAGCCAAAGGCGAATATATTGATTTTTATAAATGATGATGAGTAAAGCAGATCTCTCCTTCCTGCCTGCGCAGAGCCTACGGAGATGTGTAACTGATATTTGCCCGTTGCAGCTGTAGTTCTGGGCAGCATCTGTTCGGGATGCTGGCTAGGGCTTTAGGCTGACACCGGGTTATATATTAGGGCTCCCCGTATCAGTTGGTGTGCTGCTATGGAAAGATGTATAGCACGGCGTTAATGGATGATGCTCCTGCAGCCTGAATCAAAGATACTGGGAAGATGTGTGGTACGGATAATCCCCAGCAATTTGTATTTTCTTTGTTAAGGCAAATGAATACTCAAAGATGCTGAATTTTTCTACCTAAACGTTTTCCAATCCTGTAGGATTCCTCCCAAGCTGTCTAAGAGGAGTGCTAAATAGTATAAGAACACCTAAACCCAAGCTTTGTCACTTCTAAAGCTGACATTATCAGATAAATGATGGGACTTACCGGAGTTACCCGGGGCTGAACACTCTGCTGTGCCTTGCTCAGCCCTCAGAGCCTGGAAGAGACAGTAGTGGGTTACAGAGACGTGCACCCCAACACCAGACTGACCCGTGGGACAGGAATGAGGGGGGCAAGGGCATGCCCGACTGAAAAATTTGGAGGTTACATATTTCACTGATGCATCACCGATTTGGGAAAACATTTTTGGTTTTGCCTCCAGAAGAAGAAACTTCTGTGACTTTTTCTCGCTTGCTCCTCAAATTCGTTAAGCTCCAGTTCGACAGTGCTGGGAGGCATTGCTGGAAGAGGGGCCACCAAAACCTCTCCCAGAGTGGTGGATGCCCCAGTGCCCACTGGTGGGACTGGCAGTGGGAAGTGGAGGAAAAGCCCCGTTTATCACCAGTGCCCTTTGCTCGTGACTTGACCTGACGTGACCTCCAGAGCTGTATTTAAGGAACTTCATTGCCGCTCTGGTCTTTGCGGTTGCTTGGTGGGGCTGTGCTTTATATGCTCTGCTCACGCTCATCAAGCAGATAACGACGTGTCAGTAATTTTGACTGGGGTGAACTCTAGCAGGAATTTTAATCATCTTGGTTTCAGCTGTGATGCATCACTTCGTGGGGATATAATGCAAGGAACGGCAAGATTTTTGGAGGGTAAAATATCTTATTCTTTTGCTTTGGAAATATGATCCTGTGTTTCTGAGATGAAATTTTAGCCGCTGATGCAAAACAGGTTTTTAAGTGACCAGCATGAACAAGACTAGCCTCTTTTTTCCTCCTTTCAAAACTAATGACAAATTTGAGGATATGAAGAAATACTTATTTTCAGTTTTCAGCACACTTTCTGTCTAAATTTTTGTACCATTTAACACCGCAAAGCAGAGGAAACAGAGATGTGGCCAATTCATGGGACAAGTAAAGAAAAAATCCACTGGGAAATTTAAGAAACAACTAGGATTGCTGTGACGCTTCCAGAGTTTGTATTGGAACAAAAATAATTTGAGAGGCAGTGAGATTCTGTTCTCCATAGGCAGCAAAAGATAAGGTATTTAAGAAGTAAAGACTGGGATTTTTTGTGCTACTTGAGTGGTAACCAGGCACCTAGAGAATGTTTATGGAGTGAGAGAAAAAAATCAGAGCTTTAAGAAACTCGCTGCAGTGATTGTGCAAAGAAAGATTTCAATGAAATTTCTTTGTCCGATGATTTGTTCCCAGTACAAAAAGAAAGTGATAGATGAAGTGAGTCAAGCACCAGCTGACCACTGTGAATGCAGGGAGTTTAAATGATTTGGATAACCAACTGCAGGAAAATAAAATGTGAATAAATACAGAACGGTTGTTAATTCCTCTTAAAAGGAAAATCGTGTTTTCTGTTCAATGATCTTCCCACTTACATTTTGCTAGAAAGATGTTAAACAGAGTGTACAAAAGGAAATTATTTCTTTAATTAAAATAGCTTGATGAATGCTTCAGGCTTTCAAGTCCCTCCTAATGAAAATGGATCTTTCAAGCTTAGGGGATCTCCTTTCCTGTCGCTGCCGTGTTGGGAGCTCGTGCCTGGCGGGGCCGCGTTGCTCCCTGGCCCGGGTGAGCCTCCTGCCCCAGGGCATCCCGAAATCCCCGTGGCCACAGGCTTCCTACGGTCTCCCAAAAAGCCTTTTCCGTTGCTTGCCAGCCCACAGCATCCAGAATTAAGAAGACTCAGGGTGAACCACAGGATTTTCTTACCCTGCCTTTCCTCTCAGCTGGTAGGAATTTTTTCCACCTCCTAATGTGCTGATTCCGTGATGGCTGAGTGCACAGTCATGTGGATAAGAACTTTTATCATCACTTCTCTTACAAACTCCCCAGGTCTGGGGGATTAGAACTGGAAAAGGAAGAAGTCTTAAAATTGGTTTAAATGGGTTCAAAAATGGATTCAATAGGTCAGAGCAAGGCAATAGCATTTTAAAGGTAAGAGAGCTTGGTAAAGTAACCATCAGTAGCTTTTTCAGGTGCGTCTGCTTTTGATTTTTATTTGCTAAAATGTTTTTGGAACCCCTGCTCTGTAGACAGTCACGATGACAGTTATTAGAAATGTACCTTCAACCCAGCTGCAGTACCGTTAATTAAAAAGTGCGTGCATAAGTAGCTGGGAGAAGGATCTGGCTGGGTATCGCAGCCTCTCCGCTTCGCGGGGGTGTTTGTTCTCCCCCCCCGGACTCCCCTCTGCTCACGATTGCAGCTGAACCACTGCGATACAAATGGGGGAGCTCCACCGCAACACGCTATCTCTTTCCTTTTCAGTGAGTTAGCAATTACGGCTCGCATCTGTCTTGTTGCATGTGTGTACCCTTATTACCCACTCTTTTAGTTTTTTTTTAACTGCCTCTCAAATCCACGCCTATTGAAAGTCAGGGCAGAAATTTTATCCGCAGCACAATCTTCTGCGTCCCGTTGTATAAGGGCTTGCTTTTTTTTTTTTTCTTGACTTTTCTTTTTAATTGGAGCTGGGATTCTAATTGAAACATTTTGAGTGAAAGCATTCCTGGAAGTAAATGGACAGCAAAGGAGATGGAAATGGAACTGCTGTAACTTTAATGAATATATTCAGTTTTTGTATTTCAAAAGTAGTAACATAATTGCTTTTTCCATTCAGTGGCTGAAGAAGTTTTCACCAATAACAAACAGGATTTTAATGGAAATGGCAGAAGTGGTTATGGACGGTAATAGCTACTAGCGTGTTTGCAGTTGCACGTAATTGCTCATAAAAAGAAGATTTCATTTGTTAAAAATCTCTGGAAACATACTGAATGTGTAATGTTAGAGATGATGCTGCCGTAGGAATTATTTTCTTGTCATATTTAATAATCAGGATTTAGTCAAGTATTTAAATGTGTTGCATAAACAAATAATATATTTGGAAAACATACTAAACAGTGTTTAAAAACTGTGTTTGAAAGTATCAGTGACTGCATCACTTAGGCTTAATAACTGCATCCGTATTATCCAAACTGTCTTCCCAATTAATTGCTTTTTTAACCAATTTTAGTGGTGGAAAATGAATTCAAAAGAACGATAAATCACAAAATCTGCCTTTCTCTCCTTCACTGTGTCCCTTCTCCTCCCCTCGCCTAGGCCAGATGGTGCGCGGGCGCTCGGTGCTCCTGCAGGCAGCGGGCGAGGGCAGACCCTGCCCGGAGCAGCTCACCCAGCACCGGAGCTGCCCGGTGAAGCCCTGCTACAGCTGGCTGCTGGGGCCGTGGTCTCCCTGCCGAGTCCAGGTACGGCTCCCTCCCGCGCTCCTCCTCGCGCCCGCCGCGGCCGCGGTCGACGACGAAACCCATCGTTAGATGGCAGAATGGATTGGGGCTGCCGGTCGCGGGTTGGAGGGGTCTCTGGGACCATTGGAGGTGCTGGTAAGGTCCATGGGAAAGCAGGGGAAGTTCAGGAGCGGTAAACTGCGGCACCTCATCTTCCAGCCGTCTGCAGCGATTTGTGACAATGCGGGTTCAAGTACCGCGAGCTTATAGAGGTATTAAAGGAGATTTACGGAGTAAATGTGCTTGAGTGAGCATAGTCATGGGGACCTATAATTTAATTACATAAAATAACTCTAACAGGAAAATAGATACACTAGATTTCAAGAGCACTTAGTCTTTTAAATCTTCCCCTCCCCCCTCCCCCCCCCACCTTGTTTTTTTTAAAGTACTGTACAGCAGGTCTTTCCTCACAAGGTCTCCGGTACAATAGTGTGAGTTATTGTATGAAGTGCTGGTTTCTACTTTCTCCTTAGCCTGGCTGTCTTCTCAACAATCTAAAAATGGCTGGATTCAGTTGCGATGTGCTGCACCTGCGCTCGGCACCTCCACATTGCCGTCACTGCAGCTGTCATTTTCTCCCTGCTGGTGACTTGCATCAGGCTACAATGAATTCCACCCTGTCCTTGTCTACTAGATCGCATTTCCAATTCTAAAACATACCAGTCAGTAACCCAGTTTAAGCAGGGGTGAATCTTTCATAGAATCATAGAATGGTTTGGGTTGGAAGGGACCTTAAAGATCATCTGGTTCCAAACCTCTGCCATGGGCAGGGACATCTTCCACTAGACCCGGTTGCTCAGAGCTCCATCCAACCTGGCCTCGAACACTTCCACTTTCACACTGGTGTTTTGTGGGCAAAGTCCTGTCGGGCTGCTTAAAGCCAGCTTTGCGGAGATGCTGGTGGGACAAGTGTGGTTGGGGTGGAAGAGTGCCCTGTCTGGTCCCTGGGGACAGGACCTCTGTGCAAATCTGTGGCTGCTTCTCCATATTACGCCATGTAGGAGACTGAAGCCAATAATGTGCGTAAAGACACATCCCTTGTGATTTCTGCTCTGCCCTCTGCTATGCTGTGAATGCCTGGAATACCTGTCTGGTTTCTAGGTGTGGTAGATGGACGTGTAGCGAATACTGCGGGTGGCAGAATACCTACCCAGAGTTTTCCCAGGTTTTCACTGATGAAAACTGGAGCAGAACAGTCTTTGGACAGTCCAAGACCAGAGAAACAGATATAGATTTATCTTTTATATAGTGAACAACAACTCATGGCAACTAGCGATGTGAATGTGGTCTTTGTATGTACTGCACTCAGTATTTATTTGTGTTTAACATAAATATAATAAATTCATAACATTAGCTGATATTTTGTCCAGATAATGTAAGCAAATTCTGTTAAGCATTAGGGAGGAGACCTTCAACCATAGGAGCTAGCAGAGCTGATAAAAGAATTAGTAGGGAAGCTGAATTAACACCCTGGTGTACTCCAGATGAGTAACTCATTGTGCAGATTAAAAGTGCGCGCATCCAGAACCCACTGAAGTTTCAGCCCAGAGCAAGTAATCACAGCCTTCCCTAACCAGATCTCATCCTGTGCTTTCAGTGAGATAGAGCCTGCTTCTCTCCTTAAGTTACTGTGATGTACTTTCTCTACCCTTTACTTTGTTTTGGAGAGGAGCCATTTTATTCGTGTTCACTTCTCTTTAACGAGGTGCTTAGGAATTCAGTGTGGTTCATAAATACAGGGTGATTTATTCCTGTGCCTTACTGGAAATAAGCTTAAGCTTACTTTCGAAAGGAAGCTTTTGGAAGTCCTGTTTTCAAGGATGCTTTGTGAAATAATGTAAATGCCATGCTATGGTAAGACCAACACGCACATTGTGAAGGTGTCTTCCTATAATAATATAAACAGGACAATTAATTACAAGGCTAAAATATTTTCTCCTTGTGTTATGAGATAACTGAGACTGTATTTCTTAACTGTAGAAGGACTATTTTATGCTAAATTGACTTCATGTGAATAATAAGAGGTGTCTGCGTGTTTCGGAATGGAGCCTGCTAAGCGTTCTGTATTGCTGATTTTCACTGTACAGAACTCAGTGCGTTGCTCTCCAGGTAATTACACATGTCACAGGCACACGTCCGGCAGGCCTGGGCCGTTTCTGCAGCATTCAGAGGGGTGCAGAACTTAGGAAATGGTCAATGCAACCCTAATCTTAAAAGGTTACATTACATTAATCATTTTCCTGCTGGAGTTGAAGTGGTTTACCCTGATTAGCTTAAAAAAAAAAAATTAGCAGTGGCTGACACTGTTCATAATTTTTCAATTAAAGGAATATAAGTGAAGTAGCTAAACATCATCAGGCACCAGCTGCCTAGCATTCGTAGGACTAAGAACCCTTCCTTTCTAACGTCCTTTAAAAACACCCCCTCATAACGTGGTCATGCAACGCTTCCTCATTAAAGAAAACTTTTAGCTGATTAAATGCTCATCAGCCTGTGGAAGCATTGCCCAATCAAGACTTTACCTAAAATAATTGTGAACACACATGAACCCCAGTAAAAGCTGAAAAAGGAGAACTTTTTTTAAAGGCACATCTGGGCAACGCATCTCATTAGGTCTTTTGTCTTATTAGTGTGTTGTATGGGGGAAGCGTCGGAGGGCGATGCGAGGGAGGGTTTGTGCAGATGCCGTTAGGGTTGGTCAATTCAGAAGATCCCTGGCTGTCAAAACAGCCCTGGTGTAAACCATCTCCTTGTTTTACTGCTGGTCAGCTGGAGCGAGAGGGGTGAGAGGTGGAGGCTCCGTGCAGGTGCTCCTGGGGAGCCCCGTACCTCCAGGCTACATCTGGGGGACCCAGGGTGGGTTCTGCATCCTCCATAGGGTTAGTGTTGAAATTTTTGGAGCCAAATGGGGGGGATCCCCTCTGGAAGTCAAATCCCTGCGTATCTCCTGCCACAAGCTCGTGACTCAAGAGGCAAATACTGGTTCTAGGCAAACCTCAGGTGATCACATCTTCCAAGGGAGAGCATTTACAATACAGATTTGATCCCCCAAGTTTTGAATATGTGATCATCTCCTTGGCAGTTCTCCTCTGATTAGCAGCTATTCCCTGCATCCTCAGTGTGCCGTTACAGCAGCAAACTTCCACTGATTCCACACCTATTAATTAGATCTCTAAATGTATAATTTTGGGGTCATGAATAATTTTTAAGATGATAAGGAAGTTAATCCAGTGCTTCTGCATTGCTTATGACCTTGCCAAATACACCAAAAAACATCTCCCTCTATAAGTGACAGGATGACACTTTATCTTTTAAGTGTGTTCAATTGATTGTCAAAACACACTGCTGGTCTTGAAAGAAGGCAAGCAAGTGGAAGTCACTGTTAAAAAGAGCACTTTTATCTTTGGAGTTGTTTGAGAGTCCGTGGCTTCTATTTATTTTTCATGCTAAACTTTGGAAAATATGAATGTGTTCCCAATATTGCATGATAGAAGAATGAAGCATGCTGCTTTGAAGCATGTGGACTTTTATAGTGGAGACTGCTGCACCAAAAAAATGTATTGTTTTCCCTATTATTTATATTTATTTCTCAATATTCATATAACTTTTTGTATATTGATATGTATATAAACTTCTATATATTGTTTACACAAGAATAAGTATCTTTTTAAAAACTTTTTTCATCCTTTCCAGTAATCTTTAGTCATTCCTTGAGCCCCTTTGAGCTGGAAATACACTGCAGATTGATTAGTGTCCATTTCCCCTGAGAATTTTCTCCACATCATCTTCTGTTTCCACCAGCCATTTCTAAGAGCTCTAACCCAATTGACAGCTGCGTGAGTTATTCACACACCATTAATCTCAGACCGCAATAGAGGTTTTGGTGGTGAAACAGTAATTTAGAACAGTAAGTTACATACTGACGAAAGTGAAACACGGTGTGAAAAACTTGAAATCTGGCGGCATATAGTAAATCTACACTAATACTTCTCTAAGATGCTTTTGATTAGGAACTGCTCTAAATCCAGATAGTTATGCTCGTACTTCTGTTTCTTTGGGGGTCTGCAACAGAAGGGATGGAGGGATGAGAAAGCCACCAGGCGTGTGCAGGAGAGCCGTTCCTGCTCACGGACCCAGTGCCCAGGCAGCCTAGGGTGCCGTGACCCTTGCAGTCCAGTTGAATGTGCTGGAGGATTGTTGCTGTTGCAGGGTTTAAGCCGTGTGAGTGCTCCTGTTGAGCCCTGTCGTCACGGGATGTGAGTGGAAATGTCCGTTCCTTACGGGCAGGCTCTGCTCTTGGCCTCTTTAGAGAAGCCAAAAATTTCTGTATTCGTGTAGCTGGGCACTAATTAAGAATCAGTAAATTCACTAGTTCTAGTAAAAGGCATGAAGGGCCGACCCCAAAGACAGCATTCATCTTTTATGGTACACACCTCTTCTCCAGCTCTGGTTACGACACACTTTTCTGTGTGGCTCTGCCCCTGCCTCTGAGCTTCTGTAGAGACCTGTACACAGGAGATCTCCATCTGTCTTCCCATAGCTGGCGACACTGTTGCAGTCCAAAGACCAAATTTGTGTCTCTGAAGTCTTTTTGGGCAGAATCAACTGTGTTTCTTATGTCATCTGCTAACATCGGCGACGTGTGTCTCTGTTCCCTTCTATCGTTTCATAGGGTGGACAGTGTGGAGATGGACTGCAAGTCCGCAGCCTCACGTGTGTAGTGCATGATGCATCCGTTTCTGCTACATCCAAACCAGTAGAAAATGCATTATGTGGTGAGCTGCCATCAAAAGAGAGCGTGCTGCAGTTACCGTGCTCTGTGCCTTGCCCAGGTAAGGCCTTTGGAAACTCACAGTGCGTTTCTGCCTGTGATAGCTGTTGGAGATGGAGATGCTTCCATAGCTCTGAGTACTGTTAGTTGCTGTAGTAAGAATTTGTACTTCAGCAGATCAGGTTCATGCTCTGCTGTTTCTAGATCATCTGAAAAAGACTTCTACTCTTTTTCGAGAAAATGAGATGCACCAGGAAGCAGAAAATCTGAATATTGCATACCACTGAGTGATAAACTGGGGGTATTTCACTATGAGAGCTGTTGTATGCTTAGGTTGTCCTTATCCTTTAAGGCTGATTCCTTTTGACAACCTGTGATTTATTCTGTCAACATGCAGGCGACTGCCACCTGACAGAGTGGTCAGAGTGGAGCTCCTGCGAGCTCACCTGCATCAACGGCAGGAGCTTCGAGACAACAGGGCGCCAGTCTCGATCCAGGACATTCGTCGTTCAGTCTCCTGAGAACCAGGAGAGCTGCTCCGGACAAGCGATGGAAACGCGGCCTTGCTCAGGTAGCGTGGCCACAGCACTGCTGCCTCCAGTTCAAGAGACTGTTCTGGTTTTGTGGCAAGGTGAAGACTAACTGGTGTTGATATTGCAGGAGGGACGTGTTATGACTACCTGTGGAAAACCAGCCTTTGGCGAGACAACGTACGCACGGTGTGGTGTCAGCGCTCAGATGGAATAAATGTCACAGGTATACCCACAAATTGCCATGCAAAGGTATGAGTGAAAAGTCTCCATTCAGGTTTTTCTTCTTCTGCATCAGTTGCGCAGAGGGAAGCTGGACATCCTTCCCAACTCCTCCAGAATTTCAGTTCAGATTTGTGTGTAGGAAAGACAGATGGGAGCTCGCCAGCCTTGCTGTCAGGTCAACATCACACGTGTTATTACATGAGAGTATTTGGGCGAGTTATCCCTACTGTGGTATTGGTCATGGGAAGAAATGAGTGTACGTGTACTAAAAGGGCTGCCTGGGCTGGCTTGCACAGCCGTTAGTGCAGTTTTCCTGTAACTGTGGAGAACAGAAGAGCACATCACACGTGTGGTAGAGAGCCCAGCTTCTGTACCTCTGCTTCTGTTCGACACACAGGAGGCTCAAATCGCTCAAACTGTGAGATTCCTGCTGTTGCTGTGACCTACAAATTCTGCTTGTGCAGGATGAAAAAGGGAAATTCGTGGTCAGCACTTTGAAACTCCATAAGAGATTGGCAGAGGCAGTAGGGCTCGCACATCCCCAGGATCTCTCTCAATATGCCAGGGGCAAACGAGGAGAGAGTAGAAATCAAAATGCAGGTGTTCTCATCTCGTTCTATTTATGATGACTAGTTAAGATAATAACAGAAGTTTTATGTGCAAAGGCTGCCGAGTAGTTAAGAACTCATTAACATGTTTTTATTTCTGTAGAAGCACAGACTTCCCCAAGTGAGGATGGGCAAGGCGCTATGTGGATTATGTCTTCTTATGTAGATAAGACATTAATGAGGACATAGAAGATCTGCATCTAATTCCCGATTCTGTCCCCAACTTCCTATGTGGCCTGTGGCAAATTGCTTATATCTGTATATCTCTGTTCTCCATTAACAAGATGGGTATGATAATAATTCCCTGCCTTGTTAAGGCAAATTAATTAATGCGATGCCTACAGATACTATGCTAATGTGCTCAATATAGACTAGTATTTAACTATATGAAATAAGCAAGCAAACAGTTCTTACGCTGTGGTGATCCACGCCAAAAACATTTAAAAACATACCCTTGAAGGCACTCAGGAGTTTCTTTTTCAGGAGGGTGTGCTCTTCGGATGAAACCCGCTGAAGTTTGGCACTGCAGCCCGGCGTGCAGAAAGCCGTTCTCCTACTGCACACAGGTAATTGCTCGCTGCAGAATACAGTGGAGAAATTAACACCTCAAAATCTGTTCAATTAGCTTCTGTATCTTAAATGCATTCCAGAACCTAGAAAATAGTTTAGTGTGTCCATGGTACCACCTCGAGGAAGTAGTTGGAATTTCAGTCTGAAAGAAAAACAAACCTGCACAAACAAGTGATGGAGTATTTATGTGGTGTTACAAGTTTGGTTTTGTTCCGTGGAGGGCTTTTGGATCATCTGGATTTAATTTTCATTGAATGCTATTGTACTGTCCTGAAGAAAGTGGACTGTTTAGAACTTCTGTAAAAGAGCAGATAAAAAGAGCATGTCCACTCCATGGACACAGAAGGCCCCCGTGAGTGTGGGGAAGCTGTAGCAGCGTGATCCCACCATCCCCACACGGCCTTCTAAAGCAAAACCTGGAAGTGGCCTTTTTTGCTGAAAAGTTGAGCACCTGCAACACTTGCTGAGTCACGGAAGCACTGCCCCTTCTTCGCCTCTGAGCAAAGACGAGCCCAGAGCTTATGCATGGCCCTTCCTGCAGTACCAAACTCCAGAGTAAGGGCTTCCCGAAATGTCTTATCCCTGTCAGTACTGTGATGGAGTGTAAAACCCAGAACCCTTAAAGTAGTCAGAGGCAGTTTGGATTTAGGTATTTATATTTTGAAAATAGCCTCCGCAGCTCTCAGCTTCAGCTGAGGAATTGCCATTGGAAACTAGCTCATGGGCCATCAAATGTGGCTGAGAGGATGTTCGTTAGAGTGCTCAGAGCCTACGGGAACATAAGTGATGGGTAAGCATGAAGTTGTGAGCTAAAAAAACTCTTGAGACTGCATCTTTTGTCAAAAAAAGCTCTGGATCATGTCTGTCAACAAGTGGGGGATGTTGTGACAACAAAATTGATGTCAAGAGCTAAATTCTTATCACTGAGATATTGTAAATCAACTGCCTGTTTGGATTGTAACCGAGGGTACCAGACCCTCGAACAGGTATTGCAATTATAAGATAGTTAGTGAAGAAAAACAATCTAAAAAAGCTGTTTTAAAGTAGAAATTTTAAAAAATGGAGTATCTATTTAGCAAACCACAGACTTCTAAGAAACCTCTTGATAAAACTGTTAGACTGATTCAGGGCAGTGGATATTTGGCTGTAAGAAAGCAAGCTTCATTTCAGAGAGCCCTGTGAAGTACTGGGGTGGGAATACACGGGGAGGGCTTGGGTCTGAGGTGTGAGTGTTCCTTGTGCATCTCTTCAGTCGGAAAATTGTTGATGAGAAGAGTTTGGATCAAGCCACAGATGCCTGTTATTAAGCCTGTTAGGATGAAAATATTTGTCTGTTGGGCTTCTGTGTAATTGTTGACTCTTTTTCAACCAATTCCCCAAATATATGTTGGCTTTTTGAACTGAAAGGGGTTTGCAGGCACCGGTTTCTGACTGGTTTGGTTTGATGGTGGTGAGGTTGTGTGTGCAGGATAATACCTTCCAGTTTCTTCATAGCTGGCCTACAATTTGCGCTGTTCTGTGGGAGGATACTATTTGGTTTAATATTGAATTCTCTTTTATCACCTAGAGAGGAGTCTGCGGTTGTGAGCGAGGATATACAGAAATAATGAGATCAAATGGTTCCCTGGATTACTGCATGAAGGTACCAGGTTTAGAAGATAAGAAAGCTGATGTTAAGACCATTGCAGGAAAAAATAAACCTGTCAACTCAAAAATGCATGACATTTTCAAAGGATGGTCTATTCAACCTTTTAATCCAGGTGAAAAACTTAAATATGAATGGAATAAATTGTCTTTACAATGCTTCTGTAGAAGAAAGGTACAAGCTTTGTAGATCATAACATCAGAGATTGTGTCTGGGAGCTGCAGAGCAGCCTCCCAGTTTCTAACTCGCATGCCATCTTTCATTCCTTTGTGCCTGTACAGGGTAATCACAATCTCTGACGCTGAGAGATAGCAAAGACAGAATGAAGCAATAATATTTTGCAAAAATATACTCATATGTGACTGGGGGGGGATGCTTGGAACTGTTATCTGATGATGTTTCTAGAAGTAATATGTTTGGACAAAGAAAGATATTGATCACTAGCGCTTCAGAAGATTCCGAGCACAAAGTACTTAAGATTTCATTATAGAAAACATTGTTACTTGCCATATTTCGAAAGTATATGAGAAAAACAGCGTGGAAAGTGTGGAGTTTAGAGTTTTAAGAGCTGAAGTTAAGATATTAAAAAAAAAACACAACTCAAAAAGCAGACAAGCTACTGTGCCCAAGCAGTGCATCCGAAGTGGATCTTTGACTCCCACACCAAAAAATGCTTCCCAGTTGGAACTGCGTGCTGGATGTGCCCAGACTGGTCCACAGGGCTGGTACTGTAACTGTAACAGCTGATTATAATTTTGACTGTTATTTTGCAAGATTGATTCATTCAAAATAAATATCTGAAATACAAATAGGACTTTAAAATGGGAGCCAGAGGTGTCAGGCGCTTGATTTTTACTGAAATGCGTTAGTTCTCCCCATATTCCAAAATCCTGGCAGCGCAGTCTTCCCCCTCCTCTGTTACCTGACATTGCATTTGTTTCCTATTATTTTGTAATGAACACAAGACTTTAGAAAACATGTAACGAAAGGTTCTGTTATGGGATTCAGGGAGCCATAATTCTGTCTGATATATGTGATCACACTTTGAATGTTACATTTACATATTTGATTTGCATAGAGTAGTTAACCTTTGCATTGACAGTCTCCGAGCTCATAGAACTCGGTCCAAAGCCTTTTGAAGTTGGCTGGTTTTTGATCAAGCCCGTCATCCAGAAGCTCACGCAGTTCACCAGCAGTTTGAGTCACAGGTCTGGGGTTAATTGCCTTTTTGTCAGCATCCATAGCCCTCTGCAGGCTGTCTTACTTAGGTGTCATCTCTTCTGCTGGTACCTTTACAGGGTTAGAAAAAGGGAGAGAGGTGTAGGTGGATGCTGCAATCCTCTCTTTTTAAATCAACATTCGAGGCTGCAGCCCTGAAAGCTTCTGGTGGGCTTGACCTCAGTGCAGCATACATGCACCAGTTCTCACCCGGGGGCTACAAGACAGAAATAGGGACTAAGGAGCTCTACAGAACATGGTGCTGTGTAATTTTAGGGCAGAAGTGTTACAGAAAAAATATATGGGAAGGGAATAAACGTGCTCCGTGTGTGCTAAGTGTATCGCCAAGCCCATGGCACCCTGCAGGCAACTCTTCGGTCTGTGTGTGCCCTTGAGACCAGCTCAAGGCTGGTCCTCTTCAAATCACTCCTCTTTGTCAGGCTTCTTGACAAAATACATAATTGCTGCCCTTAAACAGGCTCTTAGGCTTACTAGTCTGGGGTTTGCAATAATTACTGCTAGCTGAGCCAGGAAACTGCTGTTACCTACCGGTTGCGCTCTTGATAGCAGGTCTATGGTGAATGCCCCCCGGAAGGCATTCACCACCCTTCAGTACCACAGTCCTTGACATCTGCGTACGTCTGAGGACTTCTATCTGTCAGTAGAAGTGTACGTCCCTTTCTCCAGTTAATATCTGATTTCCCTTCCCGTTTACAGTTTGCAACACAACTTCTATTACGATTTAATGAGGCTGATGTTTTTTGTTCTTTTAAATGCTCTGCAGGAGCACACAGGACTGATTTTGAATCAGGCTGTGTTTTTCCTTTCTGTACCACACTCTGGGAGGCCAGAGTTCAGGTACGGAAACTTTTTTCAAGTTGAGAGGCAGTTTAAATAGCATGGTTTAAATTGCAGGATGACATGGTCCAATGCCTGTATGTTGGGGATGAGAGCCTAGCTGCCTTCACAGCAGACATGGTGGGATGCCTTTTTGTTGCTGTGACGGTCCCTTTGCAGGACTGCTGAATGCTTCTTGGCCATCTCCAGTTGAGAGGGTGACAAACTTCATACCCATGCTTTAGTGAAAAAAAAAACAACAACCCAGACCTGATGAACAGATCTCTTATGGAAGATAGGCTGCAAGTGTTTTGAGAAGAAGAGAAAATCTGTGAGAGGTACTCAGCCTTTCCACAAAGCCTGGAAGAACACAGAGAAAGAATGGGATCTGATTAAATATGTTTCTCTTTGGAAAAGAATTCATCATTCAAACATAAAATGTAAAACAGGCTCAGTGATTGTCCTGTGAATTAACTCCCCGCTCGCATGACTGAGTTTGAAACGGTGTCTGTCAACCCGCGGGCAGGGCGCAGGCCCGTATTCCTGCCTCCAGTATGTATTAACCGCTCTGGTGAGGTGAATCAGCTCAGACTGCTGCTGCGCGGGAAAAATAGCATCACTGTTCCCCACAAGGAAAGCTCTACAGCCAGATCGGAACAAGAACCAGAAGTATTGGTCTTTTAAAAATTATTATTATTGTTATTAATGCGAAGCTTGTAGTTAAGGACCTGTCCAAACAATGTGTTTTGAGACAGAATCACAGAATCACAGAATGGTAGGGGTTAGAAGGGACCTCTGTGGGTCATCTAGTCCAGCTCCCTGATGAAGCAGGGTCACCCAGAGCAGGCTGCACAGGACCTTGTCCAGCTGGGTATTGAATATCTCCAGAGAAGGAGACTCCACAACCTCCGTGGGCAGCCTGTTCCCGTGCTCCATCACCCTCAGAGGGAAGAAGTTCTTCCTTGTGTTCAACTGGAACTTCCTCTGCTTCATTTTGTGCCCGTTGCCCCTTGTCCTGTTCCTGGGCACCACTGAAAAGAGTCTGGCCCCATCCTCCTGACACCCACCCTTCAGATATTTAGAAGCATTGATAAGGTCCCTTCTCAGCCTTCTGTTCTTCAGGCCAAACAAGCCGAGCTCCCTCAGCCTTTCCTCATAGGAGAGATGTTCCAGTCCCCTCATCATCCTCGTAGCCCTCTGCTGGACTCTCTCCGGTAGCTCCTCATCTTTCTTGAACTGGACACTCCAGAACCTGAGACTTTCTGTCAGAGGGAAATATTTCCACACACTGAAGCTCACATGTGCATGGAGGGGTTCCTGCAAGGGCCGCAGAGTGGGTCCCCTGGCATTGCAACCCGAACAGCCCTGACAAGAGTCTTTCCTTGTCTTAAAGCCACTTATGGCCCCTGCTCCTGTGGCCCAGATGGAAAGCTCTTGGACAACTTTATCCCTCTCACTATTACAAAGCGTATTCTTGTTTTTGTTCTAAGCCGAATTTATTCCCAGTTGTTGCCCAAGCATTTTTCAGCTCTAAGTAGCTTGTTCACTTATGCTCACTGGTGTTTACCCCACTTGACCCCCAAGTATTTACAGAGAACAATCCTGTCCTTTCTCAGCCCTCTTTTCTTGAGGCTAAACGTATCAGTCGTTACCTGCGTTTCTGTCTGGGTCAGCTCAACATTGCCTTTGCCAGAGAGGCCACTGGGGCTCCTGAGTGAATGTGCTGCAATTATCTCGTGCCCCAGCTCCCTTCCACGGGCAGGAGCCTGGCTGGGTTGTAATTCTTGCGCTGCACCACGTGCCCGGGCTGCCCGTAATGAACTGCAGGAGCTCGGCCAGAGGGGAGGTTAGGAAATAATGCTGCTTTGGGAAACCGAGGCGAAGCGTTCATTTTCAGTTTTCATTGAGGAAAACCTACGCTCCTTACCAAAGTTAAGATTTTGTCTTTAAACCGATTGATTTTTACAGGAATCTTTTTCTGTCAAAAGTGTGGGGTTTATGGATTATCCCCAGCCAATCGTTGCTGTGTTTCCCGTTTGCTTGTGTCTTTTCTCTTTGCTTAATCTCTTAATAATTTGTGTATTTCAGAATATTTTTTTTTATTCTCCCCTTTTCTCCCTCTGTCCTTTTTCCTCATCTTCCTACAGATGGGAAACTGAAGATGTGGGTATATGGAGTATCAGCTGGCGGGTTCCTCATCATAGTTTTCCTGATTTTTACATCCTACCTGATGTGGTGAGTGTGGCATGTATTTTGTCCTTAACTAAAAGCAAATTTGCTTTTGTTTAAATAATCCAAAATATATCACAACGCTCTGTGTTGCAGAGATTTAATCCTCAAGGCTTTAGGAAAGATAGCACTTGGATTGTGTAACTGCCTGCATTTGGCCCCTACCTCAGAGTAATTTAAAACTCTCCGAATTGTAAATTCTATCTGCTGTAATCATGAAGGAGTGTGGTGGCCATGCAGGGAAAGAATTATTTTTGGTGATCGGTAGACCCTTATATTTATTCAGACTTCTGGTGGCATTAGAGAGGGCTTTTTATTGTATCCTTCAAAAAAAAAAAAAAGATAAAGTAAAACTGAAAAAAGGCAAGGAGGCTGATTGGATCGAGGAGCTGGCTTCCGCTCAAGGAAGGACTAAATAGAATAGGGGCATTCAGTTGGAAAATGATGTTTGACGTGGGAATACAATAGAGATCTATGAAATCATGAATGGAGTAGAATAGGGCGCTAGGGAATTTTTATTTCCCACAATATAAGATGTAGGAGGCATCTGATGAAATGATCGTTTAAAATAAACAAAAGATTTTATTTTTCACACAGTGTGTTATTACCCTGTGAGCTTACCGCTGCCAGGGACTGTGCATGCCAGGAAGATAAATGGATTCAGAGATGGCATAACATTCACGGGAGACGGGGTCTCTTGGTGTTAATTGTGGTTTTCTGGATGTACTCTCCAGCTCAGGAAATCCCTAAATAGATTTTTGCAGTGAATACATCAGGTGGAAACATGTCATGTGTCTGGAGCTGCTGTTACCAGCCACTGTTGGAAATAGGGTGCTGGGTGTCCTGGTCTACACCAGTGCATCTCTGGTGGTGGGCTCTACTGGTGGGAGACGTGTCCACCCTCCTGCAAAGCGATGGTCGCCCCAGTCGCCCCGGGCGGGGGTGGTAGGCTGAGCTTGACAGGGCTGGTGTTGCACTCTCTGGTTTGAGCGTTTGGAAGGGCTCTGCCGTTGATGGGTCTTGGAGGATACGAAGGGAGCAGTGGCCAGCGTCCGTGTGTCCTGCAATGCCCACAGCTGTCCCTGAGGGCCATGGAGCTGGCCTGGGCTTTACAAACCTTAATGGCGCAAGCTGCCCCAACCCGTGTCAGATCAGGGCGGGCAACCAGAGAGTCACAGCCATGGCCTGGCAGCATCATTGCCCTCTTTCATCCAAAATCACTTTATTCTCTCTCACTCTTTTAATCTTTCTCTCAGTCCTTCTCTTCAATTAGGAGCTTAAATAACAGCGTTTCGACGCTGGTTAGGAGTTGCAGCTTCCTTATTTTCCAAGCCATGTAGCTACCGTTTCTCTGTGGCTTCACAGTGGAGCATACGGTGGATTTTTTTAAATAACATTACGTAGTTCTTCATCACTTGAAGGCTGGTGAGGAAGTGTGTTTCTCAACAGTAATTCTTGTTGCTTCAATACCATGCCAAAGAAAAAATGAGAATATCCCACTCCTAAACAGTTCAGGTTTCAATTTTTCTGCGAGGTGTTCCTTGTTTTGTCAGCTGTGAGAAGACATGGGAGACAAGTACGCTCTGTTTCCTCTCTGGACGATGAGCGTGGTTGGCTGCCCGTTGTTGGCAGGCTGTGTCCCTGTACCACACACGGAATGGCACCCAAGCAGGTCCGTGTGGTTCTTCTTGGAAGTAGTCACTGTACTGCAGCGTCACCTAGTTGCAAAATGAAATAGCCGTTGTGGGAAGCTGATTTTTTGTGGAAGTTGGGGTTTTGATGATGTTTCTGAGCTTATTACAGTTTATAATTTTGCCTCCTGAAATATTTTTCTTGCAGCAAAAAAACAAAGCAGCATCAAAGCACTCCTCCACAGCAGAAGCCTCTAACCTTAGCCTATGACGGAGACATTGATATGTAACATAAAAAAGAAATCCAAATTTAGACATCGACTGCCTTAACTGCTTTCTTTTTTGGGACTCTCAGACTTCTCAGTTTTTTGAGGAATCTCCTGATGTGTAATATACTGGGCAGAACAGAAGTATTGCAAGCTTAAACTTTTGCCACCTCTTTATTAAAAAAAATGGAGTCAAAGACTTAGATCTTGTGCAACTTTTCTGAAGAGACCAGAAAATACATCTCTTCCTGTTCAGCAATGGGAATACAAAAACCCGAGAGAATCTACAGACATCAAAAGGAATTAGTGAAGAAAAAAATAAAAGGCATGACAATCCTGAGGAAAATGTGACATTTACTGTAAATGACAAGTTTGACACAGCATCATTATGCACTATATTAGTGCAGGGTTCTTTATTCTTCACATATTTCAACAATGAGTTTTCTAGTGTTTACATTTCGTTCAAAGACTTTAAAACCGGATGATGTATTTTGAGAAACGCAAGGAAGAATGAGTTGAAGTGTCTGAAGTTATCAGGTTTTTTAAAGTTTCTTCCTTCTTATCCTGTTTTCTAGTCTGGGATATGATTTTGCTTTATTTCCACCTACAGGACAGAATAAGGATTGTTATGAAAAAGCATAGGTGGCTTCTTAACTTAAGAATATTTTTAAAAGAGTTGGGTAGATAGGTGTTTTGATGAATGGCTAGAGGATTTGATTGTTTAAAAAGTATTTTAAATTAAATTAAACCATGTAGATACATTATGGCCAGTTTAAATCGTTATTCAGTTTAATTAATACAAACTCTGCTTTTGTATTTAAATTTTCTTATCTGAAATATTTATAAATTCTTTTTTTGAATTTAATTACCTGACCTCATTTAATATACATCAAACACAAATGCAGTTTGTAGAAGGTCTTGCTTTTTTAAATGTTTCAAAACCACTGAGAAATTAGATGTCGTAAACATCTGGGAACATTTGAAGAGGATTAGTGTTTATAATACTGTGTGTCGCAAGTAAGAAAGTGCCATCTTGTGGTATTGACTTGTATTTATAAGCAAATAAAATGCTAAAGAGAGTGAGAAAATTGCTTCTGGTGTGTTGAATTAAATGTGTGTAAACAACATTCCTTATTAGTCTTCTACTGTGTCTGAGATTGGACTTGGATTTCAAACAATTCTGGCATATTTTGTGCAGCAGTGATTAGTGAAAGAGATATTCTAGACAAGTACAAGTTGAGAGAATAATTGCAGATCTGGAGGATGCTTGGTCTTATTTTTAGCTCAATGCTGCTGCTTATTCCAATAATTAGAAAGGAGAGAAGAATAGTTACCAGCCTCGCACCTGTGCGGTCCTTCTCAATCCGCAGTTACTTAGAGCGGATCATCGCAGGAGAAAGGTATAGCTAGGGCAGAAGGCAGCGCTCGTCTGGTTGTGTTGCTGTTCACAGCTATGGAAAGTGATTTGAATGTTGCAGTGTCATTGGAAAAATGATGGATTTGCAGATAGGTTTCCTCCCCAGGGCAGGATCCCACCCATCCAGCGCTTCTCCCACAGCGTCGGATTGAGATGATGTTGTGTCACCAAAGCAAGGCCAGGAATGCGCTTTCCTCTCCTGGCATTAAAAAGGAAGGCGGGTGGAATTGCGAGGGGAAATTGTCTCACTTCTTTCTGGCCCTGAAGATGGTCTGCTGGCCCTGCTTTCTACCTTAGGGCTGTAACTGTTCATGGTACAAAAAGCAGGATCTGTGATGTTCCCCAGTAACACTGGGGGCCTAAATATTTTTTTAACCCTGCCCTGCACTGAACCTTTGAGCAACATGTATAGAATAAAAGCTACAAGGAGAATAATGATCTAGTGCTGTTAGGAAGAATACTTCCGGATCTTAATACGTTTTGTCTGTGGGTTACAATGTGAGGAGAATGGTTATCTCTGAATAATGAAGAAATAAACTCACTTAAGCGTGCTGTTCCAAAAGGCATTGGAGTGGGAAAGTT
>Ga0065711_1028228_pt1 | contig 42779 bp, 26 predicted proteins | sample Hoacrofraction12_FD_59098 | JGI IMG/M metagenome (GOLD analysis project Ga0065711, IMG submission 59098) | Hoatzin crop microbial communities from Cojedes, Venezuela - Epithelial fraction 12 v2 (version 2) | ecosystem: Host-associated > Birds > Digestive system > Esophagus > Crop | place...
CCCCCCCCCACCTGGAGCAGGAGAAAAATGCAATCTGACCATTTCTCCCCCCTCCAGTTCCCAGGTCACTTACGAGGTCACCTCGAGGCGCTTCCTGATAGTCTGCTGAAAAGCAGGACATCGAACTTCTTGCGCCGTTGCTCTCACTGGCTTGCCGTGGAGGCTGTGCATATTGCCTGTATGTAGCACTCTTCGGGGTCCAGCGAAACAGATTGATTGACTCACGAACACAACGCTCAATATCAATCTCTGATCAGGGATTTAAAGAAGAAAACAAGAAATATAAGCATGAAAAATCAGTAAAGCCAATTAACCTAGCTATGACATTGTTAAGTACACATATATCCATCTATACCTCCGTCTCTCTCCCCGCCCATAAAGGGCACGTAGTTTTCAAAAACATTTTCCCATTAAAAAAATATTAGAAATTTTAAATGAAAAATTAGCAAAGACATTATAAGCATTAATTTTACCCCTAGTTATGTATGGCAATCTAAGAGAAGTGTAACAGAACTTTCATCAATGCAAAGACAAGAATATAAACAAAGTCTAGTCATTGTAAGGCATCTTCATTAAAAGTCTTTGCAAGTCAGACTCTTGACTCTTAAATATAAGTACATGCAGCACATCAAAAGTACATTTCATGTAGTGTATGAACATCAGGATTTTTGGATTAACTGAGTGTCTTATCTGTCAATAAATACTGCTACGAGCCAGAATGAAAGCTTCCAGTTGTTGAACTTTGTGCAGCCTGCCATTTTGACAAACCTATATGTTATCTGTTTGGTGGAAGACAGGAGTTCTCAACACTAATTTGTGCTTGATGGCAAACAAAGTAGATTTATTTTGGAGCTTTTTTTTTTTTTTTTTTAATAAAAAGTACAGTCCAAAACCCAACCAGACACTCACAGTGAAACATTCTGGCTGAAGGAGTGAAGTGCCGTGTGTGACAAAATAGTACTCAAATTAGGAGGAAAGCAGAAATGGGAAGCATCCTAAAATAAGTTGTGGTCAAATAAAAATCACCAAAGCATAACGAAAAACATATGCAAGAGAAAAAAAAAAACTATTACAAATATAATTTTTTAAATACTAAGTATCCCACATGCATCTACATTCTAATAAGATGTAACATAAAAGTCATTTACTTTTCTATCACTATAAAAAGACTGGTTAGTTTTGCATCTCCTGTCTGCAGTCTCACGAAGACAAAAATTATCCAAGTTTGCTTTTTACGACACAGTGTAGTATGTTAGACAAACAATGGGTACATTAGCACTTCTTTTTTGCATCTGTCCCAAGCATCTTGCATGATTCATTACAGCACTCACAATTTAGAAGACTGAAGCATCAGCTTCCACAAAGAAAACAGAGGCACTATAGCCAAGCTTTATCTGTATGTTTATCTCAAACCGATTTGATGCATTGCCATCAATCCTTCATTGCCATCAACCAATTTGATGCATTGCCACCTATCATCAGGGAGTCACTCCAGAAACCTCAGTCACTAGCAGGGCCGTGAGTGAAAGACGCTGAAATTGAAGCTTGGGGCAGAATATTCCAGTTAGATACTTACTTTGTTTAAAATCTGAATGAATGATGTGATCTATTAATCTCTCATTCAAAAAGCTGTCCGTATTCAGGTAGGATACAACCTGCAGCATAAGCTTTAATTCCACTGAAGACAATATGCTTGTGTGCTATCCTGGTTCTGAAACTCTGAAAAATCTGGGACCAAAGCTATGATTTACCCAATTTTAATTCTAGCTCTAAAACCTTTTTGTGGATGTGAAAGTATATCACAATTTTCCTTAACCATATCACATTCCCTAACTACTTGGAATAATACTTGCCAGAGATAAATGGACAAAGTGTTGTCTCAACAGTAACTAACAATTTGTCATTCTGTGATGAAAGCATTAGATTTTTCATTTTTAATATACTGTAATGGAAGGTTGTTATTTAGTATCATTGCCATGGATAATCCACGCAACTGGAGAATTTTACACAATTTCTAAATTCGGGTAAAGACAGCAGATGCCTTTTACAGCTCAGAATACACTCTGAAGCATGGTCGTTACAGTCACATTTTCTCTACATTTCATTTATAACAAGTTTGCAATTTCAGTTCAAGACTGTAGTACATTCATTAGTTGTTTTTTTTTTTTCCTGTGATGAGACTGCTACAACTGTGAGTTATAGCCCTGTCTCCTGAGATTCTTAGCTAAGGAAACATTAGCAGTACTTTTGTAATAAGTGAGATAAATGCTGAATTTCGCCAGTTAAAAAAAAAAAAAAATCTGAACAACAGCAATTAATAGCATGAGAAACATTTGGTTGTGACAGGGCATAACAGCCTACAAATATCCGAAATTGAAAACAGAGAACTGGGGGATGGAATAGGAACACTATGTACAGCAGAAAGTTATGAAAAAGCTGAAAGCAGAAACTGAGATTGACAGAGTTAAGCATTGAGAAAGACTATCAAAATATTTTTCCTAGAAACAAGCTCTGTAATTCCAAAAGGATTCCATTTAGAGAACTGGAAAATGCAGCAGTGGGTTTCCCTAAAAATGATAAACAGTTCTCACACATCGGGGTGCAAGTAAAAATATGCAGGAGTTTGTTGTTCTGTGATTCTTGGTTTCTCATTTCTTCTACGCAGCATTTCAGGAGGACAATGGCCATGGCTGAAAATGAAATTCCATAGAACAAGAGAGAATCTTAAATGGTATGGGTGGGAGGCCATCAAAAGCCTAACACCAATTTACAGTCTGCTGATTAATTGATCTGCTTCTAAGTAACGCAAAATAAAAATATAGCAAGCAGATTGTGCTTTCCACAAATAATAATAATGAAAAAAATGTATGCACACAGGCACATGTATGCATACATATGGGAATGGTCAACCTTTATCACTCATAGGGGAGACAAGACTACTGGTGGCGAAAGAATTTACTCACATTCTTTTTTTTAAAAACAACTAGTTTCAGGATACTGGAATTTAAAACTACACTAAACTGGTGTAAATATTTACAGAATATTTATTAGTCACATTGCATGAACAGGCTTCACACTTGAGTAACCTCCAAGCCCATCTTCACCCTTTGTTTGAAACTTCAGTTTAAGAAAAAACACTTCTCATCAGTAACTAAAATGCAGTGCAATCTTTTGCAGCCTTGCTCGATAAGATCTTTTCTCCTCCTTTTGGCTAATAAGTAAGGGTCTGCTGTGCTACTTCAATTCTGATTTCTTCCCATGCCCTTTCAAATATATGACAAATGAGTCAGTCTCTGAGTAAATGTCCATCTTTTGTTATTGCACCAAGACTTTGCATTCACACAGTATTAATCCTGCTTAAACTCTTCCTGCTCCCAAATAACTGTGGTACAAGCCAGAAAGCATTAAAGCTTACACATTATTAAAAACATACTGTTGGTATGTCAGAAGTGTAAATATATCAAGTCAGTGCCTAGATTCCTGAGCAGGACTATGAACAAATGAACAGAGAGTACCTCACCAGGATGCCAGACGACTTGACCTGTGCAAACAACTTAGAAGAACATCCTTCCATAAGCAGGCTCTGCATAAATCTCAAGGCATCATCAAGAAGTGAACAGAAACATTTAGAAAGGAGAGGGAGGGCCTGTTCACTCATGGAGATGTGCATATAACACCTATCTGCTCTCCAAGATCCCAACACTGGGATGTTTTGCAGTTCAAAAAGCACATGCCTGCTGATTTTATTCATACAAATTATTTTGCTGGAAAATCTGTAACGACAACGTGCTGACATAACATGGTGTCATTAACTGTGAAGTGTGCACTGAAAAAATTTATGCCTGACTTTAAACATAGTACAAATACTATAAAAATAAGTTCTCATTTCAAAATTTAGTACATCTTCAGGCAGTCTGGTTTTCAAAAGTCCAGAGCACCTGCATTTCAAAAAGCCACAGTTGGCACCCAAGTACCTAGGAACTAAAAATCACAAGTTTCATTTTGAAACATTGGTTTTAGGAGTTCTGGCTCAACTGAGCTATTTTACAGTCAAGCAGCAAATAAGCCTTACAGGAAACAATTCTATGCTGCAGCTAATTACTCCATTACTTGGCATCAAATGCCTTTTCCTGAGGTTTCTAAATATGCAAATAATGAGGGAATTGAAACAGGCGGGGGTGGGGAAGTAAACAAAAAGTGATCTAACATTAATATCCTGGTTTTGCCATGGCCCTATCCTAACAAACAAGCTTAGTGAAATGTTTTCCTCCTTTTCTGAACTAAACCTCCTGGTTGCTCCAAGATGTTATTCATTTTGCTCTGTTCATGCCTAAATTATCACTCCCTACCAATCTGCTGCCTCCCTCTGTCAATAGCATGAACAGAAGAGGATGGTTCAGCCTGACATAGCTGCTTTTTAAGCTACATAAATTTAGTGTTTATTATTATAGATACAGGAGAGAAGTAGACCACACTTGAAACAGATGTTATAAAGAAAGCATCAGTCTAAAAGCAATACACCTGTAACAAAAGCACACAGAATGTTTTATTTTTACAGTAAAACTGGATGTGCATACGTTGTTCACAGCAAGTGAAAGCAAGTAATGGAGAAACACATAACACGAATGGTTCTTTCTTAATGAAAATGTACACAAACCAAGTCTTTGTGTGCAGTTAATCAATTCCAGAGCCCTCTCCTTGGGTAACAGGACACCAGCTAAGAAATTTGGCCAAAATAAACTGCATCTGCATTTTGGAAACAGCCCAGAATTTTACGGGCTTGGTTTGACCTCTCCATCACAAATACTTTATTCATACCCTGCCACGTAACACCAGCTTTCACCGCACAGCCACATAAATAAGACCAGAAAACCTCTGTGCTATAAAGCTGCAAAGCTGAATAGGTCAGTCAGTTCAATCTCATGACCCCTGCTCTCAGAAGAAATAGCGGTGAAAGGCCAGAAACTTCTACTTTTCTGACAACATACAAAAAGTTACACTAAGTCTAGATATTTAAAAGGACAAATCTGGGCAGAGAAGTGACATTTCTACCCAACATCTCTATATCTATGGCTGCTAGAAGGTTACTATAAATCAAAAGGTCAATGCAAAATTATTCTTTTTATGTAATTTATTTCATATGTTACAGGATAGTTGTGTTACTTCGTTGTTTTGTGGATAGTAATTTACTCTTACGTATGCACATCAGCATCCCTTTCAGTGCATCTTTGGACTAAATTTCAAAGGCAACATAAATATCAGTCATTAATTTTAAAACTCTTCAGCTAATACAATAGAAGTCTTTGTTCTTCTTTCTACATGGATGCAAAGTGTGCATCTTTCAAGAGCTGCTGGGAGGACAAATGCTGTCAATCAAGCAGCCATCATTTTTTTGGTAATACAGCAGATGAACAGCAGTTGCACTCAGCTAGAAAAATGACTGGATGCAGAAAAAAGGAACAAACTATCGTACTATGTCTTCAGACAGATTGCATGTTGCACAGCTGTAATAAGGATCAGTAATTTCAATGCTGCACTGACAGGCTACCATGCCTGAGAGCACATTACTCTACAATTCTTTTAGTTATCTTGAAATAGAAAAAAAATCTCTAGATAGTTCTCCACAGTCAATATTGTTTACTACGTTTGGATGGTATTGCTGTTTTCAGTGTACAGGCGACCAGTTATCTTGCTGTTGGACAGAAAGACAACAATTTAAACTATTCTTGAGTCTGAATGGCCACAAGCAGCAGTTACTGTATAAAAAATGAAATGTTCCAGGCCCTTACTTCCTGAAAGCACATCAGTCACCTGCATCAGGGTTCAGAAACACTGGGAAGAGAAGGACTTCTGTTTTCATGTAATGAAATCACATGCAATGTCCAAAGAGCAGAAAAAGAACTTCTTGATCTCTTGCTTTCATCCATAAAGGAGATGTTGGAGTACCGAGAAATTAAAAATGTATCAAGAGTTCTGTAGCAGAGGGTGTTATGAAGATAACAATTCAAGTAGGAATGACATAATAAATATGAGATACTGACACTTCTGCTGAGACCAACAGTAGGTATGTTTGCAGCCTGTGTATGAATTAGACAAGCTGAGAGTTACGGAAAGTAGAATTATAATAGTACCTGCAGTTATGTAGTCATCTGGAGCCATTCTAGCAACACTCAAAGCAGTGAGGAACAGAGAGAAGCAGCAGTAAACATTGAGTTATTCCCTGAGACATTAGACTGCATAAAGGACAAACGTGAATCCTTTTCTCAGTCGTGATTGTAAAAATTACTCTGACTCAGCAGTTTAGTGAAAAGGTTTCATAAAGAATGCCTTCTAGTATGGAAACGTGATGTTGTCCTGCGCTGATAATCATGAGCGGCGAAGACACAGGATGATGAATGGCTGTACAAGGAGTACAGGTTTACTGTAAGTGAACCACCAAATGCCACGTGCTATGTCTTACTGAGAAAGAAGACTAAAACAGATTACAAAAAGACTGTAATGTTGACTAAGCTCTAACAGGACAGTGTGTTTTAACAGTTTTATGGGGTGTGCCAGGGCTGTTTAACCACAGACATTTCCACAAACTTACAAAATGTTTACATCTGGACCTAACATCAGATAAGGTTACTGGCCAACAACAGGTGGCCAGGAATTCATACTATATAATGGAAATAGTCAGATGGAGGCTACTACGCAAAAACTGAGATACACAAGAATAAGGGGAAATAAAGCAGATCAGCAGAAGAACGAACATTATTTCACAGCTAGATGATAACTATCTACAGAAGATGCATAAATGGACAGCTCTACGAAATTGCAGGGATCAGCTCACAGGAGAAAACCAAGGAGATGAGAAATTTGTGCCACCAACACTACGTCCAACAACATTCCATATTTGAAGGAAAAACATATTTTTGGATTTTCTGTGTGGTATGGTTTGTTAAAATCTTTCTAAAACTGACTCAACAGACATTTAGCAACCTCAAATACTAGTTCATCTTACCCCCTTTATGCTAAATCTGTGTTTCACAGAAGTAATATGCAAATCCTGAAGCTCAGTACACATTAGTAAAGAGCATGCTGTTTTCTAGCTAGGTGGTAACTATGAGCCACTTCAGCTGTTTCCCAGACACAACAGGCATAAACTTGTAAAAAACTCTACAACCAGAAACTCTGACCACACGAAATGCTTATAAAACTGAGCAATCTCTAAAGTGCCATAAGTAGAAGACCTTTGTATTATCATACCTCTCCTCTTCTTAGTCTTAAGGATATATTAAAGGAAATAATATGAAGTAACTTGTAATTTCTGTTTTTGAAATAAGACAAAAATTCAAATAACTTTCAAAAGGAGTACCTGTCTCCATGAGAAAAGGATCAAAGCCTCTAATTTGACCCGTTTGTTCCTGGACGAATAATGGAAAAACTTTGGGTAAAGATTAATATAGACATGATATCTAGATCTGCCTAAAGAGTATCCTGAACCACGTAACACCCACAAAATACTACAGAGCAAGAAACATATTATTCAAGACTGAAATGTTATAAATTTCCTACAAATACAGCAACTGGAAGGATAATAACCATCTCACTTACGTACCCATGCTTAAATCTGCTTTAATTTCTAAACAAAAAAGCTCTTGCCACTTGGCACTACAGTAGACAACTTACTGAGGTGCAAAACTTTCAGTGTTTACCATTTGTCAAGTCTATGGAAGTGTTTCACAGTGCAAAACTAGTAGCTTTAAGTATGCAACACCAGGCAAACCTTGTCAATATACATTTCTAAATGATTTAAAGTTTGCGGCATAATTAACCTCCTCAGAAGTTGAGCAAATAAGTTCCCCTACTCTGTGAAAAAGCTTTCTAACAGCCCCCATTTGAATTGACACATAGAAGTATTTAAGAAGTATATTCCTAAATATCATCTTTTTATAACAAAAAAAACAAAAAAAGACCATCTTTAAGATATTTTTAAGTTTGTGCCATTTCAGGGTTACATTCCCAGCACAGTTTGTGGTTTATACTCTATCAGCTTACATAACTGCTGAATTTTGTTTACTTAGAACTATGCTATACTGGTGAGGAAAAAAAAAAAAAAGAAAAAAAAGAAAAAAAAGTTGCTTTTTTTTTAAAAAAAAAGCATAATGATTGAAGAACCAGCAAGAAATTGCCTAGCTCCTTCCCTTGTTCTGAAGCCAAATGATATGCGACTAGCCTATCCCCTAACAGATGCCTGTCTAGATTTATTTTTGCAGTTACAGAGGTTTCATCTGACGCACCTCTGATAGGTACAAAGCCCATTTATCACCATTTTCAGAATACAGACTACATTCTTCACATACAATATGAGCTTTTCCCAGTTGGGATATCTGTTCTTCCTGAACAAATTTTGCCATTCAGTGGTAACAATCCAGTCCTGAAATTTATTCTGAGCTTGCAATATCAACAACGTCTTAGCCCTGCTCTAGTTCTCCATGTTAAGTTTTGGACTTTCTGTTGATTTCTACTAAACTCCAGTTCTTAGTACATTGAGAACAAAGAAGTTTGGAGAGACAGAATCAAATGCCTCATGCAGATTTATAAAGGCAAGAGTTTAAGCTCTTTGAATATGGGAAAGTAAACCAAAGGGAACTGACAGCTATCCCAAAGTATGAGAGCACTGAGAATTCACTTAAACGGACTTTGTTTCTCACTCCTTATTTTGGCAGAAAGATCATTCTAGCTCTCAGCCTACACTGTCATTCCAATTCTGTATTTAAGCAGTTATATGTATCTCTATTAACAACACTGGATATACACACCACCAAAATATATCTACAGTTATATAGAGATGTGCTGCTAATGTACATTTTAATCAAGGAATTATAACAGTGCAGTGTTTGTGTAGCTGCTTTTATAATCCTCCTCAATTAACAATTAGAGAACTAAAGATTACTGAGAAGACCACTTACATCTGTACAGGCAAACAAACACATTCAGCATAACAAAGATAAAGACAGACACCCTAGTAGGCACCTTGCTCTGTCAGCAACATTTTCTGTAATTGTAAAAGGGAAAAAAAAAAATACAGTGCATACTCTTCCTAAGCACTAGTCTAATCCTGAACCAGTCATGCTAATAATTTTAATGAAATAAAAAAAAAGAGAGAGGGAAATATTTTCCCAAGACACCTTTGTAAAGAGAAAAATACAATAATTCATCACATCTAGGAGCAAAGCTCAGATAAGAGCAGCCTGAATTTTGTCTTTCCGTTCCTAGAAATGCTAGTATGTTTGACAGTCTAGTTTCCTGTACTTTGATTTTATTCTAGTGTAAAAGTGTACAAAAACCTAGATGACTAACAGGTGGATTATTCTACTCTCTGAAGTCCCCTTTCGCTATGAAGAGTACATACAGGCTCTATCAAGAAACAGCAGGCATCAGCTGTGCAGACTGATTTTAAGACATGTACTAGGTAAGTTCTACTGATGAACTCACTTTTCACCCTTTTTATGAAATACCATCTCTTGAGACAGACAGTCCTTTGCTAATGGATATATATTTGATTTTCTTCTGCCAGTGACAACTACAGATTAGCAAGAACACTAATATGAATAAAACAAAGGATTTTTTTTTTCTTAGTGTGTCACCCACCACAGCATTTCTTTTTAATCTCAAGAGGGCAGAATATATAAATAGATATATTTATATATCTATTTTTCTTCATGTCACTACAAGTGGAAAATGTGAATAGTTAAAGAATTCACAGCTTCAGGTAAAATGACATCAATCTTACAGAGTTTGACACTACCAAACAGCCTTGGTGAGCAGGTGTGCCCTAACAAATCACTCTGCTTCTGTACCAAAGCCAGCTCCCAACTCACAGCTGGCTGTGAGCCATTAAAGAAAGAGAGAGAGCAAGAGGAAAAAAAAGAGAGAGAAACAAACAAAAAACCACTTACTAGCAACTACACAGAGTTTCTGCTTCATGTTACTATTTAGCAACAATGATCTTCAGGAATTGCATTATGAAATACACCTGCATGTACGAAAAAACATCTAACATAGCAAACATGAGGAATATGTTCAGAAAAGATGTTTCCATAAATATCAGCCCCACCTACATCTTTCAAGAAAAGAGAACTAGAAACGTGATTTCCTTTTTAATTCTGATGTCTTTTGATATTTCCAATCCATTTTTTATGTCACAGTTATAGCACCATTATCATGCGCATCACATGACAGAGACCAAATTACTGTTTTTCTCCAGCTACACTATAATTTGAGAAAGCAGTCCATCTTCACTAACTCCATGATAAATCACCTTGCAGTGTCATCTTCCATGAGGGACAACTGTTTTGAACTTGGACAAGCTACAACTAAGCCACATGTCAAAATTTCATAGCTGAAGTTATAAAAAGTTTCCTTTTAAAAGAGCTATTATGACTTCTGTTCTTCAGAGCCTTCATGTAAACAATAGGACATTTTCAAAACTGTGTGATAAAAAGTCAAACCCTAATCAAGACACTACGTTACCTTTGCTTTTCTACTGCTTACTGGCATATGGAAGATGCCACTGTATCTCTCTCAGTCTCTTCAAAGTTGGTGTTTTGATATCAGAGTTTACATTTTCATTGAGCAGTAGTGAAACAAATGGGAACAGGCACCAAACACTCAGAAACTCAGCATGGGCTTGGCAGCCAACTGCGATTTCTTCTTCCTACCAAATCTTCATTAACTAAATGCCGAACCACGAGAAATTCTGGCACAAAAGAAGTGTATGAACCACAGATGTGGGCAGACAATGGATTTTCAGGAAGAAAAACAAAGAAAAAAGGTAGCTACCCAGGGTCGGATACGTATCTAACGTAGAGTTCTCTGATGCTTGTCTAATTCTGCATCTGTCAGCAGAAACACATAAGTCAAAACTGCTCCATACAATCTTACTGTAGAATTTCCACTATTTTTGAATCTTTAGTCCATTTCTGAGCTGTAATCCTTCTAAGTATTTGTATCGCTTTCATTATCATGGGATTCAACGTTTTGGCACCTCATTCCAATGCCAACAGATGTAATTGTTTCTCCCACATTAGAGAAAATCTGTTCCTTAGAGAACCATTTATTTTTGTGGTTTGATGATAGCTAGAACTTTGACTGCACGTTGCATCTTCAAGCTACATGTCTGTGTCTCACAAAGTGGAATACGTTTAACACTTCAATCATTTTGTTGTAGCTCCTTGTTGAACTGGATTGCTGTTCCACAGCAAGTCTTTCTGTACTTCCTACCTGAGGCCAAGGTTGTTCCTTTGGAAGGACTGACTACCCTGGAGCCAGCAACAAGACACCTTCCTAAGGTGCACAGCATTAAAAGAACAAACCCTCCTCTTGTTCTGAAATTACAGAAGACGAGGTTATTGTGTGAACTAACCTAAAAGGCTTATTTGAAAGTATGTTTTATCTCATGTCTAGGCTTAGTGTTTTCCTGTTCTCTAATAGCATCTGTCCCCGTCTTTTTGTTCGTTGCCCTATCCCTTCTCAAAGCCATAATTAATCTCTGTATGTCAGTGATGATATTGGCATAGATCTCTGGAGGAATATCTATTTGCCAGTAGGCAATGAACTTACTACTCAAGTCAAGCTACAATAACTATAATTTTTGAGTTGCATAATATACATTACCACACAAACTCACAGAAAGATACTAACAAGCAAAACTTCAAGTTTTAAAGTTAAGTTACTTCTACAGTTGGCCCTCAATACATGGAAGAGCCTTCTGGGTTGTAAATTTACTGATACACAAGATGCAGACATATCCAAACTGGCTTAGTACTGGTCTGAAAGCAGAGTCCTGCCTCTGTTGTTGGTACCTCAGGAACCACATCATAGTACCCCCCTTACCATCATCATTTTCCTGCCACATTCTCCTGCTACATGTCAGAATTAGATAAAGGAGAAACAAAAGGTAACGCATACTGTGTTTGCTATCTCTGCATCACCTGAGTAAGATGAAATTTACTAAATCTCAAAACTACATATCAAGAATTAGTAATGACTCCAGGGTTTGTTTTGTTTCTCTGTCTCAAACAGTACCTCCTGAATATTCTCCAGTATTTATATTTGAATAAAGTTTATACTTCACAGAGCTCCTTAACACAAAGAAAAAAATACGGAAGAACAAATGAAAGACAATAAAAAACCTCACCTTGGGGTAGTAATTCCCTAAACAATCTAAGTTTTAGCAGTTGCTTATATGTCCCCTTTATGCAGCCCCACAAGGTATGAACTAGGACATTTGTTGCTACAGCAAAGGGATTTTCCAGTATTCTTAATTAACCAATTATTTTGTTAAATACTTCAAATAGATTTGCTAATATGCTAGAATATTGTTAAAACTATATAAAAACAAATGAAATTTTCCAATAGAGCTCCCAAAAATAGTAAGTAATGCCTAATTTTATTTGGTTTACAGATAAAATACGGCCAAAGTTTTGAGACAAGCATTGGAAGGGGTTTTCAGAATCAAATAATCAATAATGGCACTGTTCCCCTTTTTTTTTCTCACATCATTAACTTTTTTAAACAGTAATTGAAACTGTGTTATATACAGTGAACTGGAAATAAAGCAGTGTTTTTTTTGTTTTGGTTTTGTTTGTTTTGTTTTTATAACTTCAAATACACATTTTTTGAAATATCTACTGTAAAAACAAGAGATCTTAAAAAGGGTTCCATAAAGTTGCAGGATTGCAGTAAAATAGGTTTATCAGTCTGGAAAGCAAGTCACTTCCACTGGCAGCCTGAGATAAGCCATTCCAGTGCACAAAAAGCTTAAAAACCACAGGAGTTTCAGACCATTGAGCACCAATTGATTTTAGATTGAAATTATTGCAGATGTTTTGAACAACACAATCTCTTCCTCAGGGTGACCCAGTTTCAGGTGAAGGTTGTCTGTAAATTACTTCCAGAATATTCTCAGGCATGGCACACAATTTATTTCAACCAAAATAGCAGAAGTCCTGGTTGGACACAGGTGACAAAAAGCATAAGCAGCCAACACTTCTTACACAGAAACAGACTCAGGTCAGAAAGAGAAGGCATAAGTCTACGATAATAATATATTCAAAGAATTTACTGTAAGTCTTAGCTAGATCAATAACATTCAACTTTTAAGTCACACTAGGATTGTCTTCCATCCTCATTCTTTTCTCCCTTAGCAGTCAGTTTATGATATGCTTTGGATTAATCTCACAATATTCAATTTTTCCACTGCTGACATCCAAAATATTACAGACATCACAAACATTAAAAAAACCCAGATATGTATTATGAGAACTAATGTGTTCTTATGCATGACCTCAGCATAAAGTACTTCAACTGTCAGTAAATCAGCTGGTTCAAGATACATTGAAATATATAATTTAGAAGCACTCAAGGAAAAAAAAATAGGGATAAATTACCTTAGGCAAGAAAATAAGCTAAATATTAGTGAATCTACATTTAACTACGATATACAGCTAATAGATGGGGCAGGAAAGAATGAGGAGAGACAAACTTTTAGTTTAGCACTCACCTTCAGACCATCTGAAAATATCCAGTTAAATTTAATAAGAGCATCTGAAATGACTAAGCATATAGACTGAAAATGAAAAAAAACTATACCATAAGGAATGACCTAATTAAATTTCTTATGAACTGACAAACACAGTAGCAATTGTATAGTACATACTAAACTGAAAGGTAGTAGAAAAGCAAAATTTTGAAATCTGGACAAATGTTGAAGGGTATACAGCGAGAGAATTTGTTACAATACTACTTAGAGAAATCACAGAGCTTCATCTGTGAGAACTTGTTGAACTTCTGCGAGATTGATTTATGTAACCGTGAACTTAGCTTCAGTCTTCTTCCTGCCATATGCTAGACTACTACTAACTTCTGCAAACTCTGCAGTTGTGGAGACTGCCACAATAAACAAGACCTTTTAAGCTTAAATGCTATTCCAAACTTGATTCTGCAATTCAGTTCTGAAAAAGAATGACGTCTGTTTAAAGGAATTATGAATTACCGAATTGCATACAGAGCCCACCAAATTTATAATTAGCCCAGGAATTTCCCAAAAGTTAAAGTTCTCTTAAGAAAGGCCACACAATTAAAACAGTGTCACCTCTTAAAGACCTATATTATGTTAGTAAGATCCTGGGTTGGAGAGAGATAATTTACACAAGAACATAAGTATGTTCTGTGTGCAGCAGCCTTCCAATTCCAATTCATGTGTTATGTAAGTATCAGTCCATCACAAATGAAAACGCATCTTTCAGTTGACATGGCTTACTCATTTCAAATGCATTCTGCTGTCACACTAGAAACTTCCTCAGAAAGCAGACCCAAACTTGATGGTTAACTGCATTTTTTTTTTTTTTAAAGATGCAACACTTGTCTGTAAAGATTGGTCAACCACCTCCCACTGAACAAGACGACAGAACTTCTGCACAACAATCATGCAGCCTCCGATCTGATTTTGAAGATTCTTCTGAAAGCTCTATGTTTCAAATCAAAACTGATTTAACACATAGCAATTCCAAAGGCTTCTGTAGTGCTTTCCCTAATACTTCTACATTAATTGCTTCCACAGCAAAAGTTTAATTATTTTTGAAAGGAAAACAGGCTAGTACCAGCATCAAAGTAGAAAAGTACTGTTCAGAACAGCATTAATTTTTTTTTCACTAAGAATTCCCTTTCAACTGCATTGTTTCTGTATGTGGCATGTCTACAAACAGTCACTTATGAATTATTCACAATCATTCTAAATTTCACAAGTACTCCAACCTTCACCTGGAAATAATAACAAGCTCACCGAGTTCTTGCTTATGACAGCAAAAAGACTTCTACTAACTTCATAAAGCTCTAGTTAAGACCTTCACACTCTGACAGTGAGTTTGTCTAAACCTACCATGATTTCAAGACATATGTAAGATTTGTAGTGTATATTCACATGTAAGCACACACTTTTTTCAGCAACTCACTGGGGAAGACAGAGAAGGAGGGAAGAAATAGTTTCTTCTGTACCTGGCAAGTCTGAAAATAGGAGAATGCATTCATTGAATCCATTAGCCAGAAGACGATCCCTCAGCTGTTGAAGTATTGCAACTCCAATACAGAACGGGAAGGAGGAATTTCCAAGCAGTAATGTATCCCACAAGTGAAAAATTTTGTGTAAAGGAAAGACATCTGCATGACGAACAAGCACAATAAAAAAAAAAAAGCTGTAAGCATGTAAGCTGGTAAAAACAAATACACACACTCACAGTCTTAAGGAGTTGCCTATATACTTTTGTCCTCTCCCATCTTAGGGTTATTTTTTTCACTTGGGAGCAAAAAGGACTCAACCTTTTTAGAAACAGGTTTGTCTTCATATACAGTTTTATTATTAAATACTTAGAAACGTGCAGGTCTTCATATTTCAAACAACACAGAATCAGGAATTTTATTTTTCCTTTGGTATAGTGCAGTTACGCATTAGGACATGTGTATCAGTTTTTCCAATAGTACAAAGACATTAATGAGTTCATCAATACGCTCAACTACTTAAAATTAGAAAGTGAGCAGAATAGAGCAAAAATTGGTAGAACAAAGGAAAGACAAGAAGAAAGGCCTGTTAAACACAGCAACATTTAAAATATAAAGCTGCAGGTGTCTCTCCTAAAATAAGCTATCCTCCAACTAAATAGTTCTAACATTTTATTGCAATTCATTACCAAGGAAACCATCTCCTTGGTTTTCCAAAGGTGGTGATTCTCATAGAAGTTTTAGAAGAATGGAAAAGTGCAAGAACTAGTGCTTTACAGTCAAGATCTTTAGAAAGTGCAGTCAAGAATCGCACATTAAATTCTTTGATATTTCACCACAGAAATATTCACCAGCTCTTTCCAACCTGCTACTTTCTTTTTTTTTTAATTCAAACTCTGCCAGTGTTGACATGACATGAAAAAAATCACAGAGATATTTGAGGAAAGGAGATTTTTAATTGCTTTTTAGACTGCCCTCTTTCCTTAAAAGCTCAAAATATTCTAAAGCTCTTTTTGTTCCTAACATAAATGCACAAATACCACAGTAAAATAGTCCCAGTAGAATAACAATGTGTCACAGTGCAATAAAAATTCTTGGTTTGTCTTCAAAAATAAAGTTACTCTCTTTGTTACATTATTTGGGTGAGGGCAGGGGAAAGTGGTGAGGTTTGGCTTTTTTTTTTTAACTATTAATATATTTTTCCAGTAGATAGCAGCTTCCTTTGCACACTCCCTAAATACTGCATGTGTAAAATAATCCAGTTCAAATGTAACATTATACATTCTTTAAAAAATAAGAAAACACTAATTTTTGTCAAAACAGTGCAGAAAGTATGTGACAGGCATTGTTGAGACAAACCACAGCACACATCCTTGCAGATTACAAGCGACCTAGTAAATTATAGACACATCACACCAATTAGGAAGGCTTTAGCTGAAAAAGTGAGAAAAATCATGTTTAAGAAATATAAGAACACTTAATTAGAGAAAGAGAATGCATACTCACGTGTAAACATTGTAAGAAACCAAGGAATAGCATAAAGCTGCAAAAGAAGGGGGGAAGAGAAAAAGATAATGTTTTAAGAACTAAAGCTGTTTGTAACAATTGTCTACTACATTAAAAATTGCCTAGCTTGGCATGAATGTATTTAAAATGGGAAATAAGTGCAGCTGCAGAACCACTATCACACAATATTTAGCCCCTCAGAGAAGCTTTTTCCTTCCCCAGGCCCCCAGTTCTCATCTCTTTCAAAGTTTCTGATACTGTATTCAAAACAATAACAAAAACAACCACCACCCTCACTAGGCTTATGTTCACAAAAAATAACCCCCAAAGTCTTAAAGAATGCAAAAACCCACTCTATTAAATTGCCACAGGACTCACTTTACACATATATATACACTGCTAAGTGAAAATTAGTGAAGGATGTCTGAGCACACATAAAACAACTTGATTCAATATATGTTTTTGACTGTGGAAAAAAACCTGATTTTACATAAATAATTAAAAGTGCAAACAGAAAAATTAACCGTATTTACCTTCTTCTCCTATATTCGTATTAATTAAAATGTATACTTCTCAGTGAAAGGCAAGATGAATGGTTTCATTCTCAAAAGCATATAGTATCAGTTACTAACACCTTTAACTTTTATGTTGTTCTACCGTGACCTTTAAAGGCAGGTGTCATCTGAAGAATTTGAAGCTGCTTCAGTACTTATGCTACTATCAGACTGTCTTAAGAACTTGTCCTGCTGCAATGGCTACAGAAAACCTTTAGTTTCTGCGAACTTTCATACTCATGACATCATAGACAGAAAATTCCATATGCATTAGAAGAGCTAAGCATTTATGACGCCTTAAGAGTTTCATAATTTTCAATGAAGTATTTAGCATGTTGAAGGCAAAAGAATCTGTTTTCTTGAAACATCAAACCACACAAAGTCCCCACAAATTAGGAATGCAAGAGCGAGACGATCATTGTTAAATTTTACTCAGTTGCATAGCTCGTGCTCTGTTTTCCACTTCTGAATTACAGTTAGACATAAAGCTTAATATATTACTTTTTAGCTCATAAAAAGTGCAAATTAGTCCTCCTATTAAGCTTTCCCTGGAAGTAAGCAAATGAGAAGCAGAAAGCACAATCAGTATTATGTTAATAAATTATTACTTATTCCATAAACTCTTAACAGGGTTACGGCACTACTAAATGATGCACACATTTGCTGAAAAGGTCTTTAGCACAGCGCTCTCTAAATTTTATTCCTATGCCTTCATCTGAGCATCTGAACCACACTGTCCATAAAACTAAAAAAGCTGCGAGGACCAAACTGTTCACCACTTCCAATATTCAGGAGGTTTTTACAAAGCTTGGCCTCCAACTCACCAATTGATTTCCAGGGTTCAAAAACCAAATCCATTTCTATCACCATTTTCATCTTCTAACACACTCATACTATTTCTTTCGGTATATCTTTCTCACGCCTTCAATAGATGGCTCTCTACTGAATAACAACACACGCTGCCCCCTGAAATATCCCCTGCAGCGGTTGTGATCGGCTAATACCTATTTACCTGCTTGCTTGTATGCAATATCTCGCATTCCATGCAGCAGGAAAACAAGTATTCCTAACAGCCTGAGGTGTCTCTTTGCTTGCAGGTTCATATTATGCGGATGTCATTTTGAACTACATTACTTCCTTGGTATTTAAAAGCAATTATTTTCTCCTTTTCATATATTGGATTAAAATGTTTTACCAAAGCAGATCCACACTTTCTCCTAATTTCACAAACACCTCTATCTTGTATGTATCTACATAGAAATATATAAGAAAAAGCACACAATTTAAACATTAAACAGATTATTAAAAGGTAACCATAAGGCAAAGTACCACTTTGCTCTAAACCATCCTTGACAAATGTATCAACAGTGACATTGAAAAGTAGGCCAAACTATTTAAGTAGAAGGTATTAGGCAAGTTTTTATTGAAGGGATGTTTCCCTCCGATTTTCATAAAGACAATGTTTTAAGACAAGGTGGTCTCAGTACACTTGAAGAGGTTATAATTACTACTAATAAGCAGGCAAAGAAAAGCCACAGTACTGGTGCTGGTATTCCATCATGCAAGTCAAATCAAAAACACAGGCAAAAAGAACTCCACTGACTTGAAGTCCTCAACAAAATAAGCTACCAAATTCTTTTAAATTGCTGCACTTTTAACATATTATTAGTAAATACTGCCCTCTAGCCATCACGGGTTGGAATAGCATTGTGCCATACTCCTGTACTAACAAGCCGCTGTTAAAAAGCTGTTCAACCCTTCACTACAAAACCCTGAAACAAAATGGGGTTATGGTTTTTGTTGACACTTAACTCTCCATAGCTGGGAAGCATACCTAATGTTTAATCAAAGTAGCGTTTGAACTGCTGGACAGCCTGAGAATGTCACATTAAAATAAGAGCCTGTAAAACCTATACTTCATTTTTTTAGAGTGAGCTTGAGTTCAGCAACGCCATATTTATCATTTTGCTTTGCAAGTAAAATACAAGGACCTGGATGTCCATTTCTTACACATGAAGAACACAGCAGCTCCCTAACATCAGATTCCATTCAAACAATCTGAATAAATCCACAGGTTTTTTTTAGTTACAATTCAAATCTCTTGTCTTTAGACTTGGTTTCATTCTCTATCTTTCCACTATCCCTAGCTAAAGCTTCCTGTCCAATAGTGCTCTGCTATGACAAATTCTGCTTAGTACCTGAGCTTGGAGTTGCAGTTCATTGTTTTTCAACAAGGTGAAGATGTTTACTTGTCCATAGTTAGATGGGCATATTTTGAGAGGAATGCATCTCCTACCAGACCTTCAAAGCTCTTAGAGATATTGGTTCAAATCTTGATGAAAGCCTTTTCCATGGGGATTTTGTTATTGGCCTGTCATTACTGTCTGGATTGTTTCATTATTTGACTGTTCCTCCAGAAGATGAGAGCTTTACAACACTTGTGTCTACAGAAGACTGAAATTTCAGTTGTAAAGACAACAGTTTTAAAGAAATTTAGGCTCGGAGAATTTTGATTCTAAAATTATTTTAGAAGGAATAGTGAGGTGAAAATGAATGTTAAAGTTTGCTGATAGAGATGGTAGGGAGTATTAGAAGCCACACACAAGTGTCTTGCTCTGTGAAAAGTCTAAGAATAAAGTGGCTGTCCTGTACGATCCAGGTGCACCATATGAACATCATAAGACAGCCACAGTGAAGCTATGCACCCGGTTGGAGGATAATGAAAATGAATTATTTAAAATTGAAGGTTTGAGCTTTCAAAACATCAAAAATTCCAGCATACTTCACAAGTTCTTGTTTGTTATGCATGTATATAATACTTACATTTACCAAAAACCTCTCAGAAAATTCAAAAATCTCCTGCACACCTCATAGAATTACAAAGCTGAGATCAAGGTTAAATACCTACAGTTCTAAAGCGAACAAACATAACAGGAGTAATCATTATACCTGCAATCTTTTATAGAAGAATCCTCACCTGACCATCTGTCATTCAATGCAGTGTGTTATTTTAAACTGGTAAACTGTCATGTCTTCACGATTATAAAAATAATTTATAGATGGATAACAAAAGAACCCTATGCTACAGCATGTATTTCACACTATGTTCAGTGTTCAAGACTTTCCAGTGTTGGAGCTTTTCCTTCTCAAAGCTGAAGTCACACTTAACAGGAATACAGGAACTACCACAATGAATGTCAACACGGGCAAGTATTCTACCTCCAACAGCGAGTAGCTCATTTGCTTCAGGAGAACATGCTAAAACCCCTCTGATGGACAGCTGTAATATAGTTTCTCTGCCATGCCAACCTCTTTCTACACACTTTAGGCAGGCACTAGCTTAAATGACAACAGAAAGAATTCAGAAAAGATCATATATTTCTTTCCTGATTGATTCCCCTTCTCCTAAGCAACAAAATGTCAAGGCCCTGCTTTCTTTCTTAAAAGCACTTGAAAGAAGGATTTGTTTGTATTTTTAATTTACATTTCTTATTTTTGTACATATTGTTAGGAGGTCCACCATTTTTAAGTGATCTCGGATTGACCAAAAGGAGCTTTGAAGTGAGTATCACTCTCGTTACATATCTCTGACTTTACTTGTGGCTGTGGCTAGGCCCAAACCATCATGTCAAAGGAGAATAAAACAAAACCTTGTTAAAAAAAAAAAGAAAAAAAAAAAAAGACGACAAAAAAGAAAAAAAAAAAATTACAATACTATACTCAGCATTCCAGTAACTTTTTCTGTGTATGTACTTTAGCTGTACCATAGCTCATAGTCAGTACGAGATGGCAAAACCAAAGATAACCAGTTTTTTTCTTTTTTTTTCTCTATGAAGTTGCTGTTTATTTTTTCTTTTTTTTTGGCCTCTTTGATGTATGTGTGAAACAACGTTGTCCAACAATAAACCAGAATTATATTTTGCCGAGTTGTCCACAAGGCTGCCCCCCAACTTCTGCTTTTTGTTTTAATTTTCATTTGACAAGAAAAAATTTTTTGCTCTCTACAGCTTCCTGAGGAGGGGAAGAGGAGAGGGAGGTGTTGATCTCTTCTCCCTGGTATCCAGTGAAAGGACACGAAGGAATGGTTCAAAGCTGCATAAGAAGAGGTTTAGACTGGACATCAGGAAGCATTTCCTTACCAAGAGGGTGTTGAAACACTTGAAGGGGCTTACTAGAGAGGTGGTCGATGCCCCAAGCCTGCCTCTGTTTAAGAGGCATTTGGGCAATGCCCTTAACAACATGCTTTAACTTTTAGTCAGCCCTGAATTGGTCAGACAGTTGGACTAGCTGATCGTTGCAGGTCTCTTCCAACTGAAACAGTCTGTTCTACAAAACCCTGATCTTGCACCTTCATGTTCTGTCTTTGAAATACATACACACATACTTAGCTTCAAGCCTACATGGTGCCTAGACAATTAATCATACATTTAAATGCTACGGAAAGGTGCAAAATGTTTTGACTGGGGATGCAAAGAGAATGCAGATTGAGTCAATTTTTAATATTAGATTCTACCCATCTATATGCACCTACACAAACAAAATTTTAAAAATGATCACTTTCCTCACAAGATACCAGCAAAGAAACCCCTCCCCCAGACTCACAAGTAGGTAATCGTGTAACAGAACAAACAGAGATGAAGTACTTCAATTACAGGATTTTTAATTCTCAGTGAAATGAAGCCCTATTACCAACACATCCTGCAAATTGCCAAAACCATGCTAGGGTACCTATGACAGCAGGTCCAGTGTGATGATACTAAGTAACTGCAGCCAGACTTTGTCATCTCTGTTAATAGCCAGCTGACAACCATGTCTAGCTTCCATAATCTGCAGCTGAAAGCTCTTTAGAATAATTTATGGCTATAGTTACCCTTTTAGTACTGTAGCTGACTGCCTTGTTTTTTCTTCAGTTCAAAATGGTCTGCTGTTGATGACAGAATTGTTCAGTAAAATAGAGAACGTGTTAAAGTATTATATAGGGTGGGGGAGATTATGAACTTTGAGAGAGTGAGCAAAGAACTGGAAGATTCATGGTACATATCCCTCTATTTACATGTAAATCACACAGCCACAGCAATGTACTTAATCCAGGCACCACATCAGCTAACAACATTCACAACTATTCAAGCTTCAGCAGTGTTCAATACTCTGCAAGCTACGTGACCTGCAGCAAATGGGAAGGGTGCCAAGAAACAATCTTTCCTGCAGCAGAGCCTGCAATCCAGTGATGAAAGATTAATCAGGGTTTACTTAGACAGAATTAGTACTCAAGCACAAAAGTCTGGTCATTACTACAGTGCATATCCTCCACTTTGATGGATCCTGTGCTGTTTGGCTACAGGTACAAAAATCACCCCTCTCACTGATCTAACAGACAAAACAACCCTTTTTATAATATAAATAAAAGGCAGACTATTCAGAAATGACAACCACTCTTCACAGGGTAATGTTAATTTTAGAACTAGCATTTGTATTCAATAACAGGGTTTTGGTTTGGGTTTTTTTTTTATTTTTAAAATATACCTCTGGTTTGTAATTATTTACTGCATTACCTAATCATCTCTAGACTGTAACACTTAGAGACAGGGCTCACATTTGACTACATGCTGTCCAATGACTAGCACACAGAAAAACTAAAATACAACAAAACAGGTGATTTTAAACTATTCTGTCTGACCTGCACCTTCAGAGTTTTCAGTGGAGAACTGTAACTGTGTAAGCAGACACCAGGAGCTGCTGAAAGATCAACACCTTAGATGGATTGCTACAGAACTCTCATGTAGGTTAGTAGCAGAAATGGGACCTGTAAAATGGTTACATTTCTACCTCATCAGTGGAAACCAGTATCCTGGATGAAATACACAGAGGAGCTTTGGTCATCCACAGCCTTTAACAAATAAATATCAAGTGCATTTACATAGTGATGCTGCAAAATTGATTCTCCCTCAGGAACTTAAACACTGCTGTTACCGATGCCCTTCATCCCCAGCAAATATTTAGGCTTTCCACAGATGACCGTTCTCCCTTCTCCCCATCCTCCCTTCATCTTCCTCCCACTCGACCTCTTCAGATGTGGATCATCAGCAATACATGTGGCCTTCTCAAACATCTCTATAATGCAATACACTGTCTTTCTCTTCTCCTCATTTTAATGCCACAGAATCTTTCGAATTCATGTCATTCATAAGCAACATTATTACAGTAAAAATACTGCTATAAATAAAAGCATATATGTGCTTTTCCATTACAACCTGTGTAAACAGTGATAACGAGTATCTGCCAGTCCCAAAGACACACAAATTCACCCAGGAATTATATACATACATATGTACATACATAATGACTTTCAGAGACTTGGCCTTACTACTTCAATTCAAAGCATTTCCTAATAAGCATAAGGCTTTTCTGATAAAATAAGCTTTATATTGCTTACAGAAGAAATGCATATAGACTTCTTATTTATGAAATTTATATTTATACATCAGCATTTCCTGACTTCAGTCTCCTTACATTTTGGCCTCTCAGTCATCACCTGTTCTTACAGCCAGCTTGTAATTACCAAGTTTCTACATGTCAAATATATCGATATAGATTGTCAATTAAAAATGTTCTCTCTATTGCCTTGCCTAAAGCTATTTTTCAGAAAGATCAGCTATAAACTTTGATAATGCTATAGTAGGCAGAAAAAACATTTTTATAGAGTATTGGCTTTCTGGACTATACATACTTCTCTATAAACAAACCAGAAAAGCTTCACTATTTACAGTGACAGCTAAAAGTAAGGCTCTAAAGAAGGCCTTGTTTTGCTTTTTGCAACATAGTCCTCCCTCTCTACGACATTTTGGCTGTGTTCTCACTTTTCATTTTCCTCCATCTTACAGACTTCTTCCAATGAACACATAAAACTTGGACACACTTTATGCACTTGTCCACTGTTTCTGATGGACTCCAACAAATGACTAAGCATTTTCCAAGGTTGCTTGCACATATTTTTTGTACTTGAAAACTGATGTCTCTTTTGTATTAACTAACAGCATTTAATTCGCCTGCAGAAATTTTGCTATTAGTCATTTATGGCCACATTAATTTTTGTGTATCAATCCACACTTAAAAATAAAATTACATACATCTTTCAAGATGAAGCTGCAAGTTATAATTGACTAGTAGTATTTTTATTGTATTTACCATGCCAACAAAATGGGAAAGACTGAGGTATGTAAAACAACAACCAAAACTTTACCATTTTATCAGTATACTCAGAAAGGCCCATTAATATGAAAAATTCACTTAATCTCAAGCCACTACTGAAACAGTCTGGAAAGGCATCTCATCCTAGTTGCCCTCATTTTCCTTTTTTTTTTTTTTCTTTTTTTTTTTTTACTTCCTTTGAACAATATTTACAAGAACGTTAGCACTTACATCTGGAATAAAACCAATTTCATTAAGGTGGTTACTCAGCTCTGGATCATGGAACGCAATCATCTGGGAAAACACCGTCAGGTATTCTGAAATGACAAGCAAATTCAAGATCATCATCAAAACCACAACCCACCACATGCTGCCAGCTCACAATAGAGCTGTACAAAGGGAAGAACATTATTTTTTTTTAAATTATTTTTAAACCTACAGTAAAACAGCAAGTGAATACCACTATTGCCCTCCTTGTCACCATTATATTCAATACAGAGGAGGAAAGGTTTCATTTCTCATCCTTAGTACTTCTCAATTTGTATTTTCAACAATGGCTTACTTGGTTCATATTTAGGTTGTGATGTATGTTCAACATGCAAAGTTAAAGACTTTTCAGTATGAGTATGAGCCACAAGATATTGATGGAAACAAATTAGAACAAGACTGTTTCAAGGATTTTATTTTTATATACATATATACACACACATATATATATATATAAAATATTTTGTGTGGCTTCTTTTCTACAAAGTTAAATTTTGTAATCCAGAAGTTGCTGTTTTCAGGCAATGGGGCTTTAAAGTCATCATTTCCATGATCGGGAACATCTTAATTTGTATTTTTCTGAACACATAAGGACAAATATTTCTTGTAAAAGATAAAATTTATTACATCTTCAGCATGGCACATTTGGTTGACGGGTAAAATGTCACTAAGTTGTCCAAGTAACACTTCCATTTAATTGGAAGAGAAGCAGACAGCAGACAGATTGCTCGCTCTCTCTATTCTGCCCCTCTCCCAGTTTTGTCCATGCTGTCATATGCTTTGTTAGCAGGAAGCTCCACAAATTAGACATCCAGAGCTGCCACTGCTTCCTTCAAAGTCTACTGTAAGGACCAGATGCCTACTACTGTCTCTCTTTGGGAGAGCAAATAACTCCCTGCTCCTCAGTTTGTCTTCATGCCTGAAGTGGCAAAATTAAATACCAATTCCACTGCTAAGAAGCACAGAAGTGGCTCTGCCGGGATAATTCCATGCATAGACATCTTTGTTTAAGAATAGAAGTGGGTCTAAACATTCAGTTGTTCATAGACTCCTATCTTACTTAAATTTTGACTATCTGCACCCAAGTTAGCTCCTCTCAGGTTAATCCTGCAAGGTAAGAACTACTCCTCTGTAAAATCATTATATCTGGACTAGATATTTTAAAAGCTGATTCTGCTTCAGGAGGACTGATAAACAATGTTCTCACTGTAGGAACACAACGGAAACAAGCCACAGTCCTACTGTAAATTAGACTTGAAAGGATGCCTAATTCTCCAAGATCAGTTGCAATAAAAATTAAGATCTTTTGAGCCTGCTTCAGAATTTCACAACTTTTGCTTCAAGCTGCAAAGACAAAGCCACTGCACGCTAAGCCTCTTTGGAGGTTTCTAACGTCTTAGGAGTGCCAGTCTCTCCCCTCTGATACTGCATCTCTATTATGCCACAGATACCCTGGCAGCACACAGCTGTGGAGTTAAGTGGGTAAATAGACGCATGCCGAGTTTTGCATCACCAAGGCCAGACTGCTTTGGAGCTACTCATGTCTCACATTTTCTCAGTTTCAAGCCAAAATTATTCTTATTCACATGCATACCAGTTAGAGAGGTAACTGTATCCATGCCTTAAATGCATACCCCACTACGTGATAATAATTTTTAAAAAGTGCATCACTAGGGTGCATCTTACATCAATTTTATTTCATGAAACAGCCAGTAACCACAAGTCAGGTACAGCAAACCAGTAATCCCACACATAATCTTCCTTTAAAATTGTATTTACACATTGGTGGTTGACATACAGCCCTAAAAAGGATTAAACGAGAATACTGAAAGAACCCTAAAAGGTCTAGTCTGCTCAACTCCTTGATGATGCCAGATGTTGCACAGAAACTCAGGAACGCCTACACTACGTGGGTTCACAGAATCCTACTGACCTGTATTTCTAACTTTGGCTGATACATGTTTTTGTAAAGCCTCTTAGGAATAACATCAGGGAACTCGAGAGAGCAAAAGCAGTGTTTTATGGAAGAGCATAACCCCCTGAGAAAAGTCTTTTCCAAGCTATTAACCTTGAAGTCTAAAGTGGTTATCTCCACAGGAGCATCTGACACAATATACTTACTCTTTCCATTTTTAGACCTTTACTACCCTTTTTTTTTTTTCCAGCAAGCACTCTTTCATTACAGAAAACAGGATGCAAACAAGTTCCCTTGAGTAGTTTTTCCAAACTATTATTTTACATATTCAGTTTATAACACCTCTTACCCATTGTCTTTCATATGTAAACTCTCCTAACCACTGTGCTCTCTCCTGTCCTGGTTTCATCTGGGATAGAGTTAATTTTCCTCTCAGTAGCTGCTGTATTTTGGATTTAGTAGGAGAAGAATGTTGATAACACTGATGTTTTCCGTTGTTGCCGTGATACGAAGGACTTTTTTCCAGTTTCTCATATTCATCTGATGAGCAGGTGCTGCGAGGGAGCACGGCCAGGCAGCCAGCCCAAGTTGGCCAAGGGAAATATTCCATACTATAGGCGTCATGCTCAGTTTATGAATGAGGTTGGCCAAGGGGGCAGGAACCTATCTGATCTTCTCATTTCCAGGAGTTTGAAACCCTTCTTCTATGGGAGCTTGAACTTTTTCTGGACTTTCGTGATTTTTGGCATTCCACGATTGCTGCTTGAGGACTGACCATGAATCAGTTGTCAGGTGGTGAGAAAAATTGTATGGTATATAATTTGTTTTGCATATTCATTATTATAATTGTTACTATCATCACTATTATTATTTTGTTTCCTTATTAAACTGCCTTTATCTCGACCCATGAATTTTCCCTTTTGTCCATTTCTCCTGTCCACCCCACTGGAGGCGAAGGGGAGGGGTGAGCAAGTGGCTGTCTAGCGCTTAGTCACCAGCTGCCAGGTTGAACTATGACATGTCCTTATGTTAGCTCTTTCCCTGTTATCCAATATGTAACTGCTTTTATGTCCAACTATATTTAGTTGATCAGTTCTTAATTTCATTTTTTGACGACAAAAAATGAAACACACTATTTCTAAGTTGAGCAGTTTCACAAGTTATATACAAAAGAATTTCTTTAAAAGAAATACAAGGACAGCAAGTCACTCTGAAATCCAGCATTCAATAAACACTCCTAACTGCTTGCAATTAAAAACATTCATTACCACCTGTTTTTTAAACTACTGACGACTTATCAAACAGCTTCTTTTGGTTTTTAAAAACTGTCTCCAAGACAAATTATCTTTCCAACACAGACTGCACCAAGGTGTCTTTCTAGGTCTAGACAATTCCTTCTTCATGTTTCCGTGAAATTTACAGTTAAATTTCAATTAAAACAGACATTTACCTCCAGCTACTGTTTTCATTTCTCTGAGCTATCTATATAGTTGTTGATGACTAAACTATGGAACATTATTCCTCAGGGCTCTTCGATGCCTGTCCTGTATTGAATGACATTATCTTCTGTTCAGTAAGAAATTCCCCTCAAATCCCTAACTCTCTGAATACCATAACTTCCATTTTCTGAGAAGTCCCTAGTTTGTACTGTGACACATCATTTTCCCTCATTGTCGAAATAACTCCTGTAACAGTATAATTTTGATCACCTGAAGAGTAGCTCTTTACAACCTAACACTTGGAAGACCATTTCCTCATTGTACAACTATGCATGATCAACTGACTCTTATATTGGAAGCACAGAACATTTTTCGGCTGGTGTTTTTTTTTGTGTATGTGTGCGCAATTTCTCCTGCCTGAATCTTTACCCACTTCTTTTGTTCCTCTTTTTCTTGCACAGCTGTTGTTCTCATCTATCTAAAATAAAGATTTTGAAAGAAATAGATGGGTATTTCTACAATGTGATTCTAATTGTGTTCCAACTTCACAATCACTTGAGAAAGTGTATTTATATATCTAGAAATGATTCTGCTTCTCTTAGAACTACAAAAAAAAAAAAGTGACTTACCTTGAATAACATGAGAATTATCCTTCAGAAAGAAGTTATACAAATACTTGGGGATAAAAGCAGACATACAGGCATATGCCAGAGCTGAAAGAATTAGAAAAATGGATGCAACTACAGAGGCAGAAACATGAGCACACCTAAAAACATTAATTATTAAGCAGATAATAGTGTGAATACTTAAATCAATCTATACACAAAAATGATGGTAAAACACATAAAAAGGGCACATCCCTCATTAAAGAATTTTAAAAGCTCCTAGAAAAGTCTCCTTCTGTCACCAAGTAATCAATACAAAGCTGGCTGGACCTGAGTTGCTCCCAGTTTATTTCCATACTTGTCAGCAACAAAGTAACGCGATGATGTTTGGAAAACCATGGTGATGTTTGTATCAAAAAGTGAACGTCCCTGGATGAATAAAATTTTAGAAGATAGTTTCAAACAACTGCATTATTGCAGTCTTCTGGGTTACCTCCTATAGAACTTACACCCAGTTTATGCCCCATCAGACTCGCATCTCGTCTCTTACTTCAGCTCAGAGACTGAAGATGATAAAATTCAGAAGAGAAAACAGAGTAGAATATAATTAAAAATACTGTCAAAAAGATGGACAAAACCATCTTAGATTTCTCAATGGCTCCTCACACAGATACCAAATAGAGATTAGAGGGTAAAAACTTCACTGTTTATCCCTGGTGATTATTTCTGGGAACTTGGCTGAGAGATAACCTATTGTAATACAATTCTTAGCCATGATGCTAGGCTACAGACATAAAAAAGAAATATGGGTCTGTCATACACTGTCCAAAGACAATAAATACCATTTTGGAAGTTTCTAAACAAAACCTTAGGTTTACAGCAAATAGGACATAGGATCACATTATAAATTAATTACATGTTACAACTTTTCTAGCATTGAAACCACTTTTTAAATATCCAAGCCAAATGTGTATAATTAAATTCGTAAATCAGAACACATAATTTTACATAATTCACTACTATTACGTTTTGCTTCCATGGGAAGGAAATCAGGTTCTACAATAACACTGTATAGGAACATGTCCAAGAGCAAGAAAAATCTGTTGAAATATTTAAATTAGTATGCACAGTAGGCTTAACAGGAGTCATTCTCCTAATTTTCCCACATACAGATCTTATATAAAGAAAGCCAGGTGCAAGAGAATAGAAGACTGGACTAGACCTATTCTGAACAAATTACATTCTAAGAAGATAAAGGCCACATACCCAAAGTTGGTCTGATAAGCTTTTAGGCATTTAAAACCATCATCAGCTTTTATGAATAAAGCTGGTCTGACAGGTTAACAAATAATGCATCACATTAAACAAAGCTGAACTACAGCTCCACTGAAAGACAAGTACTAGAGAAGCATTTTTTTGTTTTTCTATAACCAAGGTTATTTGTGCTTTTTATTATATACTCATTATTGTACTTTGCAATAAATATAGGATTTGAATCCCTACTTGAAGAGCAGTACACCACACACACTTTTTAAAAACCAACCCCATTTCTTTTGACCTGTGGCAACAAGAGCATTAAAATTCCTCTGTAGCTACAGAAAGTTTCCATTCGTAAGTGGGTGCAGATACATTTGTCTACAGCTAGATACAGATGACAGACTGTGCTGCTGCTTCACTCCCAGCAGAAAAAGGTACTCACCTTCATTGTTAAAATTCAAGTACAGAAATGGTGCACAAAGAGAGTCAAGACCTAAAGGGAAAAGAGCCACAAAGAAATGGCATAGAGAGCCCATTTATTGTAATGCACAAGATAAGTTCATTAATTTATCGTGAAAACTTGCATACTCGATACTGATTACAATTCTGCAATGTCAGGCTTCACATGTAATGCTGACAACCGTGAAATCAATGCATGAAAACAGAGAGGGTTTCAAATTGTTGAACTATAACGCTGAATTCGTTATTCTGCCAAGACATGCAAGAAATGCAGCTTACGATCCTACGAACTCTTTCAGTAACTTCTGCAGTTTTATCTTGGAACTAAACAGTAAGCAGACTTTTTTTTTTTTTTTAAATAAAGTGACTGAAACTTCAGGAGAGTAAATATATAAGAAAGAACGGGGCAATTCTGCATTACAAATTAAATATAAATTATTAGGATCTAAATTTGCAATAACCCAAAGATTCATTCTGCAAAAGAAACAGAAATGAAAGCACTCAAATAAGGCTTACATTGCAGCGGGGAAGAGGGGGAGGTATTAAGTCAGCCATAGCTTTCCAAAGTTAATTATCTGACCTTGCCAACTAGTCAAACTCACCTTGCCAGTACACCAAATCAGGATGGGAAACAACCCAGGCCTTCAACACACGTCTAAACTTTGCATGACCCTCTGGTGATGACAGCAATTCATCATACTGATGGCAACGAGGAATATCAACTTCAATCTGCACCACAGCCAAGCATACATTATAAAGAGAAACCAGGATAAGTGGGGTAGTACTACAGCAATCTTGCAACGCTAGAGGTGGAAGTCAGCCAAAAAATGTAGGTCAGACCACTATCATAAACACAATGTGCTTCCTCTATCACTCTCAAATCAAAATGGAAAGGGGACAGGGGACTCTAACAGTCCTGTCAAAGATGAAAAATATGAGGTTTTTTTTCTTTTTCCAGATTCCTATTTTTAAAAGGGTTCTAACTCTTGAAAAAGGCAGAAAGCAGATTACAGTTACAGTTTTGTTCTGATACTACTTTTGAACTCATTTCAGGTGCTAATATCACTTTGCTCTAAAGGATAATCAAATTGGAGTTCTCAGAATGTTGTATCCAATTTGATGGAAAATATTTCTTCATCCAGCCAAAAGGAACAGCTGTTGCTCATGATGTCTTTCTATGTCTGGCAAGACTTCTTGGAGAACCTAATTGCTCACGAAACCATTTCTGTGAAGCACAGCTCACCTTGTAGTATCTCAGCATGCTCAGCACTATCTGGTACAAGGTCCAACAGGCACAACAAACATCCGATAAAAACAGGGCTTTTAACAATACATCAGTACTATTGCTCAATACACTTTGCTACTGCTACAGAAACCATGATTCTGAAGTAAAAGAGGATTTCACTTTCCACGTTATAACATCATTTGAGTTAAACCACTTGTTCCCATCTGTTTTGCAAGATTCTTGCCATAACATGAATAATGTTAGAGAATGGGGGAACCTTTTTAGTATTATCAGCCACATCTGCTGTAATAGGCAAATGACTGCAACTGGTGGAAAAGATCTTTGCAATACTTCAAGTGACAATATTTGATAATATCAGAAGTCTTACTTGTCTGTCTGTAGGAATTGGTGTGTCTTTATCAATAGCATCATATTTTGCTTGTATGGCACCCTAAATGTGGAAAAAGAATATTTGAATTTAGAAAGCCATTACTAACATAAACGCATAGTACAATGTACACGCTAATATACAGAAGCTGACTGTTTCTGTTAGGTGCTTTAGTTAGCAACTTTTTTTCCTGAAAAAAGTTTCCCAAAGTACAGAAAATTCCGACAGCTGGATTTTAACAGAACCATCTTTATCCTGTTATAATTCAGGACATACAGAATCTTCTGTGACCTCCTCAGTACGATCTTCATTAATTCTCAGTTGTTGCAGAAAGCTATGTATTTGATACAGTTTTACATTTTCATGTTGAGAGATGCTCTCAATTTAAATTCAGTGCTTACCTCAGCAGCCACTGGCAAGTGGCTTTCAGCATCACCTCTATACAAGCACTGAATCCAGCTGCCTGTTAAATAATATTGATATCACCAGTATACACTACTCTTAAGCATCCTGTCCTTGCATGAATCCCAAGACAGGCATGCTAACAAATCCACCTTAATGTGATGGGACAGGGAAAGACTACCTACATTCTAAAGATGGTAAGCTGATGAAGCACTGACTCTTCTCCCAAGACCCAGGCTACAACCCTGACCAGCAGCTGTTCTTTAACTTTACAGCTTTTTTTCTTTTTTTGCTTACATTACACAGCACTCAGCAGATCACGTCCTAAGCTAAATATCCTAAATAATCTGGGATGTGTTATCTATAAGCATCTCCGCTGCACTACGGCAGATTGCAAGCAGGGTAGATGCAAAAGCTGGATAATCAAGCAACCTCTATAAGGAGTTTCTGGGACATTGCTTTCTAGTCCTTTGTCCAAACAGGTTACATTAAATTATTTATTCTCCAGTCCTTGGAGGAAGTGCATTGATTGGCAGGTGAGAAAAATACATTTGATACGTTTCATCCTATTTTGCCCAGCTATTGCTGACTGGAGCAGAAGGATTCTACCTGCATTTGTCAAAAACATTAAAAATCAAAACAAAAAAATGTGTTAACTACCAATTGTATTTAAACAATTTAACAAAATTTGCCTGTATGGGTAGTATCTTTCCATCCCATAATCAAAATTAAAGGCAGTTTACACACATTCTCTGAAATCAAATTAATATCAGAGACAAGAAGCAAGTTTGCCTGAACATTGTCTCTGTTCACACAATTTCATGACTCATTTTGTCTGAAACTCCAGTAATACTACCTGCCAAATCTTCAAATCCATTCCAGCTCCCCCGTCAATCCCATTCCTATCCCATTCCCTCTCCAGTCAGTACTGGAACTTCTGCAAACGTCCTCCCATTACCCTTACCTCAACACCCAAGAGGGCAGCCCAGGTTATGCCTCTCAGAAGAGGAGGGATGTCAACCCTGGCTTCTTTCCAAATTTGGTTTTTCTTATATGGGTAGGCCTTCAAAGAGAAGAGATTAATAGCAAAAAACGTTACCATGTAACTGAAACAATTCAAATCCCAATCCTGGGACAGTCTTTCCCCCAAAGAACAAATGCTGTCAGCCTGAACGGTGAATGCAAGTTTTACAACAAGTAAGTTTTATTCCTAATTGGAAAGCCTGGATGGAGGTCTACTACTTGACGTTAAAATACTCATTCCTTCTCATAAATGAATTTGTGTGCTTTAGTATATACTGGATATATACATTTACTAATCCAACTTTTTATTAAAAGTTTTTTGTTCATTACATGTTTCTTTTTATACTATGTATCCAACTTTGTTTTATTAAAGATTTCTAGTTTATACCTTCCTAAGTACTGCATTTGACGATGCGCATCAGCTCACTCTCATTCTTAAGCAAGAATCCATCTCTCTGTATTTATGTAAAATTAGGGACTGATATTTCCCCGGCTCAGTATAAAACCTGTATTTCTAACATGGCACTGGTACAGTGAAGACTTGTATTGTTTTCAAGTACCTTACTGCTTGGAAACGCAGGAATGTTGCAGGCACATTTATACCTACAATAGCTTAGTCTGTTATGAAATAAAGGATGCAGAAGAATTTTCTTCAGTAAATAACAGGTATTAGCAGCAGCTCTATTTTCACGTGCATACTTTAAAATCTACTTTATATTCATCACTACTAAAAAAACCTATTTCTCATATTATTATTTTCAATCTTTTTTTAATTCTGTAGGGTTTTCTTCCTCCTTTCCTAGTGTGGTCTCTTGTAGCTCTGCTTCCTTTTTCAATTACTTGGTCCTTTAAAACTTCTGTAACTAACAGACCAAATCCAATTAATCAGCATCAGAAAGATTCCATACCTTCAACAGCCTGTCAAACAGGACAATTCTATTTAGCTGGTACTCTGTGTCCCTCTCCCGGATGATCAGAGGAAGACTAGCAGCTGCAGAAAGCTCATTGCTACTATTTGAATGAGGTAAAGTTGACTGGCTGGAAAAAGAGTTAGGATAGTAGTAGTGAACAGGAAGAAATACAAATGATTGTGAAACAAAATTAATACCCTGTGATGCATTTCTGAGTCAGAAACAAGTATAAATGGATAATTTTGAATATTCAGCACAAACAGTTGATTTCCAGAAGAGAGAAACAGGCTACGATCTTCAGTTTGGTAGCAGGGCCCTAAGTCCACCAGTGCAGAGTGCTCATCAGCTCTCGTTGACTTTAAGAGCCAAACAAGGACATGCTAGGTTTGATTTTGGAAGACAGTTGTGTCTAGCTGTGCAGTGTGCCACTCAAATAAAACTAGTAAATCAAAATTCAGTCCTTTATTTATGTACAAAATTACACACACACACTTACTCATCTTCAAGCAATGGATAAAACGCTTCCCCACCAACATCTTTCAGTCTCTGAAATGAAGAATAAAAATAATGTCTTATCAGAATGCTGCTCAGAATTCAAGTGGAAATATTTCTAGTAGAATACGAAAACTATTAATTAGTGATTCATCTGCAAATTTAGTAGCTTGCTTTGAGACCTAAGCATTAGCTCAGTCCTCCACCAGCAAAGAAACATACAGTGTTTAACACTAAAAACTTTTGCTAATACAGGCTTTTTAAGTTGATGGAAATTCTTCTGCCTGAAGATAACACTCATCTCATTCATAAACCTATTTCCACACAAAGAATAGCTTCCATGGGCCATGGATTAATAGTATTACGTAGTTCTTTTCCTCATTTTTCTACATAGACTTCCTATCCATGTAGCTACAAAGTAACTGCACAACTTGGTTTTATGTTTTTAATTAGTTCAAGAGTTATGCAAATTTGAATTCCTTCTAGTAGCAGCATTTAAAAGCTGCACAGAAATACAGACACTCTCTGCAAAGGTGACATACAAGCATGTCTGGGCTTCTGCCTGAAGTTTTCAGACGTCTTTGGTGCATGAAGATTAATGTTTAATATCACCCTCCCTGCAGTGCTCTGTTTTACATTTCAGTCCCTAACTTAAAGACATATGGTGCACAGCCTGTTTCTCCTGGGACTGACAGCACAGTTCATTCTCAGTTCATTCAGTACCGATCCTCTTTTGATTAGAAGCATCATGCTCTGTTCTATGAAAGTTGTTTGAAGAAACAAAAAGTTCAAATTTTTATTTCAACAAACACTACAACGTTCAGGCTTGTATCTTCCTCAAAATGAAACTTCAGTATATACTTATTTGCTGCTGTATTCACAGAAGTAGGCAGCAACATCCAAAATTATAGATTTAAAAGTTTAAAAAAAGTTTTAAAAACTACCTTTTTGTAGGAAGAACATTAGAACCTGCAGCATGTATTACCTTTAAAATAGCTGCTGTATATCCTTAACCTCTTCCCTGTCCCCCAAATCCCATCAATGAAGCAAACAAAATAAACCACTTCTTTGGTCTGTTTTCACACATTAGTATGAAGTAATGCAAAATTTTACTGAAGAGGTGTGTTTACACAGTATTTGCCACATTGCCCCCCAAGTTAAGTTAATGGTGGCAGAAATCAAGACTTCAGGAGTCACCTTCCTTTCTGTATTTATAACTCTAATCATACGGAGAGATTTTTTTAAAAGACTGTGACAGAATAGCATTTGCTACTATAAAAAGCAAGCTGCAAACATTGCAGCAAAAATTTCTAATTCTACAGCAATAAAGCTCTAAATGTGCAAAGATGTGAACAATTAAAACATTTCAGTGATATATTCAATAAATCCTGTAACTGATCATTACATCAGGCAAAATTATGATTTATCATATGTTGATTTTTCCACTGAAGATGGAAGAAAACTGCATTACTGCATTTTGCCAAAATCTTTTGAAGTGATCTTTTGAACTAGTTGTTTAATAGCTATATGTTCCAAAGATTAGTAATTAACTAACGGAAACTTGGTAATCAACTCTAAGTGTAAAGCCTTTAAGGAGCGGCAACTGAACTGAGTTGATCTTTCTTTTGAATATTGTGAGCCACCTACAGACAGGAACTAAAGAATGCACGGAGACACTCCCTGTCCAATTAGTTTAACAATCGTGGAGAATATCAGGTGCCACACAACTATTCGAGCTACACCAGAACAAAGCAGGTAGCAAAAATAAGGAAAGGGGGGGACACAGGAAGGCAATGGAGGGACAGAAGATAAGTCAAATTCAGTAAGCTTTTGCAGACAAAGCAATTTACTAGCATAAATCAGAATCTGACTTGGACACCAAGAAGTGTTTTCTTGGAAACAAGAACACTGTGATTTGTAGGAAGAACAGTAGAAGCTGCTGTTCCACCTTCCTTTTAAACAAATGTTTCTGCAGTGAAGACATAAGAACAAGAGCACAATATTCTTACGTTTCGGAGCTGGCACAGAGACAAAGTCACAGTTGTGTCATCTAGGAGAGAACTTCTATCTCGTCCTTGCCCAAAGCTCTCACCATCTTCTAACAAAAAGCTTCAAAAGGAGGGGGGGGGGGAAATCAGGTCATTTTATAACATAGGACTTGAATTAGAAAAAAATGGAAAATTCTTAAATCAATCAGTTTCCTCTTTAAAACAAAATACTAGCTCTTAGAAGTATACTGTATTGACTCTGCATGGCATGAAACCTGCTACCAAGGGAACATGCAATCACCTTAAATTATTCCAATAGTTCTCTGCTGTAAAAAGGCACATTTCAGGTTTTCTAGAACTTTGGTTTGCACACAAAGGAAGAGTAATGAGGTATGGGTATGGGATTAATATTCCTTTTTATTCCTTGACCTGGCATGGGCAAATACTGCCATTTATTGCAAAAGTCAAAAATAAAACATTATTGTCATATGAAAGCCATTTCTCACCATGACAAAAAAAAAAGCACAAGTCTGACCCAGACCTTTTCTGTTGCAGTCCGTCTAACGATACAAATGCATTCAAAGAAACAGTATACACAAATTGTCTATTTGGTGATATTTTTAAGGCAGACAACATGAAATTGATTTCCAGAAGTTAAGCTAACATTCTCACTACCACTTAGAATATGGAGTTAGATTGCATTTTTGAAATTAACACCTCATCTTCAAGATAGATAGTATGACAAAAAATGTTTTCCCCTCATAATTCAAAAGCACATGCATTCACCTATGGGTACAGAAAGAGGCAATCCCTAAAAATCTCACAATAATTTTGCCACCAAAATATCACTTAAAATCTAGCTCCACCTCCCTCCCCAACCCACTCCCCCCCAAGATATCGCGTTTTGGCTGTACACTGACTTCACGTGTTTTTAAAACCCAGAACCAGCAATTTAATCTATATGTACACATAATTATGCCTATTAAATTCAGACTGTAGGATTAAAAACATGAATATACTACATAAAATTGCAACGTGTGTAGCACTAAGATAAAAGTATTAATGACTAAAATGCTGTTACAGAACTGTAAGTCATAAAACTAAGCATTTTAAAAGCCATCGGCTGATCTGCTGAATAACTGGGTTGACCATTCAGCACTGCTACTCTGTGAGTGGGGATTCAGAGTGTGAGAGGCTGCTACAGAACATATTAAATTACAATTACAAATATGCCGTTGAGGCACAGTGAGACTTTTTACTAAAACTTAATGCTATTGGAAGGTGTGCTACATTAAGGGACTTCCAGTTCAGTATTTTGCACTTCACCTACATTTCTTTAAATTTCAGAAAGCAATATGAAGTGCAGGTAGGCGACAGATATAAGGCATTCAAATAATGCTTTTAATTGGGTAAGAGGGGAAGTGACATGATTTCCTGCTGTTCGAGAATGCTCTTTTCAATATTTTTCACACATGCAGGTCTTGAAACTAACAATCAAACCAAAACGTTTTCTCAGAATCAGTTGCCCTCTCCATTCACCCTCCTTTCTCTTAAATTGCTTCTCCTTCCTTACTTGGGAAGCGTGCACACAGGTGGCTTTGATCGAATGATCTCCTTGTTGACAAGTTCTTTCTCCAAGTCTCCTCCAGCTAAACACCAGAGATAATAAACCTCTTCAACTGATCTTTCTGCTAAGTAATCGCTATCTTCATCTATTAGGAGAAACCACATGAAAATGAGTTACAGCTTTTTAGGCAGCTTGTATTTCTTCCTACCATACTAAGCATATATTGTTGAAAAAAGAATTTATTATGCTTGAAAGGACCTAGACCTTAATGTGAAGATAGAGGAAAACTGATCTTCCCTTTGCAAGTGCCCTTTAGGAAGATCTAAGGAAAGAGCAGTTGGGCAGAAATCAGAAAAAAAAACTATTTCTGCAGTTTGCCGTGGTGCCAGAAAATAGAGCCAATCATATAAACACACTGAAGTGTGGACTTCCGCTTCCTATGTTTCTTTAAAAAAACCACAACAAACCAAAAACTTGTTTGTACACAACACAGTCCTAAAAGTAAAAATAAGAAACTAGTGATTCATACTGAGTAGTTATAATCTATCTTCCCTTCACATATTGTACCCATACTAACAAGGTACAAAAACTGTATAATGAGATTTTCTAAACATGTAGAAATTTCTGAGTTCCTCAGAAAAAGTTAATCATGACTTAGGAGTGTAACACTTTCAACATACTGCAGTTTTAAACTTAGAAATGTTGGTTTTTAGTCTACGATGTGACCTCTGTCACAAGGATTTAGTTTTCCAATACCTTCAAAAATCATGTCGTGCTACAATCCAACAGAATCCAATTACCAATTCACAATACAATTTAGTGAAAAAAAACTACCTTGTACGTGCACATGTCCAAATTCTAAAGGCAAAGGATGATACTGACATTCCAAGTTGGACTTGAATACTAATGATAACTATGTATTCCCTGAGGTTGAAGCACAAAATCAAGATGTCCTCCTTTGACTTGCAGACATCCCTCAAAACTTGTTTTCCCGTATCTCAGCCCATTTAACAACTTATTACAAGAATGTAATATTTTAACGTTTAATAGTTTCTCTCCAACAAGGTATTCAAAGAAAATAAGAAAACATTTTATTTTCCTTCCCCCTCGAATGGCATTTATCCCACTACCTGCTTTTACCTTTACACAATTGACTTATGTCTTCAGGAAGCGTTAAATTAGCACACCTTGGAGAAGATGAGAACAGACCAGAAGGTTTGTGGAAAGGAGGATATACTGAGGATACTTCACTGAACAAACTGTCACCCAGCAATTCCTCCGCAGTCGGCCTTGAATTCAGAAAAAAGAAAAAAAACACTAAGAGTAAAGTGCTTCTAAAAATGTTGCATTTCAGTAAGAAATGTTCTTAATAACAAACATTAGGAAGTTATTTTAAATTATATCAGACTTTAGAAATTTTAATAGGAAAAATGTCTGCAAATTTCATTCAATTCATGATGCATAACACACTATGCAGTCTTTTTACTGCCCAAGTTCAGATCTCACCTTCATTTAAAGTACATAGCAACTATTTTATTAATTCCCCTTTATTCCCCTTTTTTACTCTAAGCAGAGATGGAAACAATGCAAAGCCTTGATTAAAGAATAAAAGCATACTTCGGTTTTCAGAAGAAAGTTGTGGTGGACTGACATCATGAAAAAGAACTTTCAAAGAAGAAATTTGAAGAAAGCAGCCCTAATTCTGGCTACAACTGAGCTATAGTAACCACCACCAACTTCCAGACATGGAGTCAGTAAAAGCTGTGAACTTCAAACTACAAAGGCCTGGAGTTTTCCCCCCAAAACTCAGATTCAATCTCAAGGTTTCGCACACTTGATTTCCACACACCCTACTCCCCCACCCCCAATTCTTTACTTTTAAACACTGAAAAGCAAAACCACGAATTTCTTATAGGTAGCACAAATCAACAGTACTCCAAAAAAAGTTCAGTAACAGGTCTTCTGATTTCATAGTATCCCAGCAGAGTTTACTAGGCCTTTGGACTGAACACTTGCCTCTTAGAAGGCTGGAATGTAAGGCATCCCTTCAGTAGAGCTATGACATTTTCAGAATGATCCTGGAACATAAGAAAAATATGGAAGAGTTCTGTTTATTACTGTATTAATTCAGAAAGCCACTTAGCGCATACTTAACTTTTAACATACAGGCTATTCCTTTAAGCGCAATCAAATGTCACACCTATACATATAAGGTTAGCTGTGTCAGACCAAAATGCTGGGGAAATAATTCTTCTCATCCTCCAACCCTGCATTTGCTTTGTGGAAAAAAAAAAATCTGAAAAATTTGCAATATATGCAGTTTTTTACTACTATTTTTTAATTTAGACATTCCGTACCCAACTTGAAAGTATGCAGTACCTGGGAACTGCCTTCTGCTAATAGTCAGAATCCTTTTACACAACGTCACAAAATATACAGACACTAAAATTCAGTGATCAATTTTAGGGGTGGGGAGGAGTTGAACTGTATAAACCTATACTATAAGAATGTGTAAAGTGGACCAGATAGAAGACTAAAACTCTAGAAGAAAAAAAAACACTTAACACCCAACCCTTTAAAGAAAATTTATATTAAACTATTCAGAGAGCATTAACATTTAATGAGACTAAAAGTAATTTTAGGAAAGAATGAATATTACCAATACTGGCTATCTGAAAGGATCTTAGATATGTAGTTTAGACTTCAGAATTTTTCTTCATACTGCAATACATCAAGTGACCTAATAAGTTCAATATATATATGTGAAATACTATGCAACAATATAAAATGTTTTGGATACGACAGCATGGAAGTGCAAACTAGTTCCACAAACCTTAATATTATCAAGGCAACCATGTTCTTCAGCCAATACAGTTACAATATCATCTACACAGCCTTTGAAAAACAAACAGAACCACAAAAAGTTAGACTATGAAAAAAGTTATACCAATTAAACAGGATAACAGATAAAACCCCACCCCAATAAAAAGCACTTAGCTTTGGCTTTTTATTGACATTGCCAAATCACCTGAAAGTGAATTCTCAAAATTAGAAGTTAAAATTATTATTATCACCTATGCAGACAGAAAATTGAAGCCTAAGAAAGTTCAGTAGCACATATAATTTAACAATGGAAATCTTCTTGCAGGCTTAGTAAATCCAGAGTGTCAGTCTCTGCCAAATAAATTAAAACAATCTTTCCACTTATTAAAAAAAAAAATAAAAATCCCTGAAAGAGCTTAAAAATACCTGCATATACAAGCTGAAAGTAGTTTTCATTTTGTTGCTACTTGCAGATAATACTAACAGTATCTTATAACTTGTTATCAACAAATTATCAGGAAAATAACTCCCAGCTCAGGACGTGAATGTTTTTCAGTGGATAAAGGCTACCAATAGCTTGCATTCAACTTGAAGGGGACTGAAATGCTTCAAGAAGCTTTCTTAATGGATCACTTCCCAAACAGTCAGAATTTCAGCATCCAAGCACTAACTGCTGAATGAAAAAGATGTTTCTACTGACAGCAACTAACTTTAACAGTATTACTATTTGCTCTGGATAATAATAACTTACTGATAAAGCTTCAAATTCATACCTTTCCCCTCCCCTTAGTTTATACACAAACCCCACAAGAAAAGAAGTTTTAAAAGCCGCAAAATAGTCCCGCTTCCAGACTCATCTACATTAAGCAAAAATTCCATGTCTACAGTAATGTTTCATAGTTTGTAGGTAAAGCCAAAAACAAAAGCCTTGATCTAGTAATATGCTTCTCAGCCCTTCTTTTATTTTCTGTCTTCCTATTTCAGTTGTCCTTCTCCCTGCTTGGGATTTGGTAGACAAGCACTGCTAGTACGGGGACAGTTTTCTTTACTATCATACAATCCCTAACTCATTTCAGAAACTTTCTGGAACACAAAACAACAAATAACCATGAAAACCACAACCTTTCCTGAGCATGTTTTTTTTATAGCTTGTCCTTATTCTAATATACTCATAGCTCTTCTGCAAAGTTATTTTTCCTGGCACCCACCTTTGTACCTTCCCTAAACAGGCAACCATGCTTCAAATGCGTATTTAATTCTGGAGATAAAAGCTAACAGAGGTGAAGTGCCTTAGGTCTGAGCATCACAAGCTGACAGCTCTAATTATAGAGCTGCTTGGAAAATTAAGAAATTGATTTTGTGCTACTTACCTAACATAATTATAAATTTCAATCTTTCTGCTATCTCCAAGCTCTGGAATAATTTTCTCCCCTAAATGAACAACAAAATCAAATCTACAGTTGAATAACAATACATAAAAATATACACAAAAATATTTAGATAGCATACACACCCGTCTATATACAAAGACAGTGAAACAAGCTTCTATGCATGAATTTTAGATTGAGGAAAACTATCTGTTAGAACAGAAAACGTCATTTACCCCAACCATAGCAGAAGCTGTTTCATGGCATCATAAAGAAAAAAATGCATCATTTATAACATCTCTTAATTAGAACAAACGCAAAAACAAAAAAAAAAAAAAAAAAAAAAAAACAAAAAAAAAAA